>SESH01010636.1_pt1 | contig 12481 bp, 9 predicted proteins | sample 3171561 | NCBI WGS metagenome assembly SESH01 (sample SAMN10866947, study PRJNA518727) | freshwater metagenome | biome: subpolar coniferous forest; feature: holomictic lake; material: water; isolation source: holomictic Lake 442 2011 16.5 m and 2014 13 m | place: Canada: near Kenora, Ontario
TCGGATCCAATATCGACGTTTTTCACATAAACCCTGCACATCAAGCCCAACTCCTTGCCAGTTTAGACAGTAATTACACGACCAAGATGCTACTCGGCGGCCGGTCTATGGTGATCAATGCCAATCCAGTTGTTAACGATCTGGGGCAACGACTGGGAACAGTTGCCGAGTGGCAGGATCGGACGAACGAAGTTGCCGTGGAGAATGAAGTCTCAATGTTGGTGCTTGCTGCCAGCAGAGGCGACTTTAGTAAGCGTTTTGATTTACAGGGTAAGGAAGGCTTTTTTCTCGAGCTGGGCGAAGGTTTAAATCAATTGCTCAGTACCAGTGAGGCGGGTTTAACTGAAGTGGTGCGGGTACTGGAAGCTTTGGCATGTGGTGATTTAACCGAAAAAATTACCAATGATTATTCCGGTATTTTTGGGCAACTCAAGGATGACGCCAATACTACAGTAGAAAAACTTAAGGAAATTATCAGTCAAATTAAAGAGGTTACTGACAACATTAATACCGGCGCTAAAGAAATTGCCTCCGGTAACAATGATTTGTCGCATCGCACTGAACAGCAAGCTGCAAGTCTTGAACAAACAGCGGCCAGCATGGAGGAGCTGACTTCGACAGTGCAGCACAATGCCGAAAATGCCAAACACGCCAATCAACTTGCTGTTGATGCCACTGACATTGCCGTAAAAGGAGTGGATGTAGTTCAGCAGGTTGTTATCACCATGAATGATATTAACGATTCTTCTCGCAAGATCGGCGATATCATTTCGGTCATCGATGATATAGCCTTTCAAACTAATATTCTTGCCCTCAATGCTGCTGTTGAAGCGGCCCGTGCCGGTGAACAAGGTCGAGGTTTCGCAGTGGTTGCTGTTGAAGTACGAAACCTTGCGCAACGCGCGGCAACGGCTGCCGGAGAAATCAAGCATCTAATTGATGATTCGGTCCTTAAGGTCTCAAGCGGCAATAAGTTGGTGGTACAAGCTGGACTAACCATGCAAGATATCGTCAAGTCCATAAATGGCGTTACCGTCATGATCTCAGAAATCAGCGAGGCCTCCGTAGAACAAACGTCCGGTATTCAGCAAGTCAACCAAGCTATCGGTCAAATGGATGAAGTGACCCAACAAAATGCCGCGTTAGTCGAGCAAGCCGCCGCTGCAGCGGAATCGCTGGAAGAGCAGGCGCATAATCTGTCGGGCACAGTGGGGCAATTCAAGATGGATAATTATGTTCGCAAGACGATCACCAATATCAATCAAGCCAAGTCCCTCAGCTCTTTGCGCACTGCACAAAAAACTTCAACCTTAGCTACACAGCAAGTGATTACAAACCTGGTAGCAGCCAAGTCTAGTCCAAAGACCATTAACGATAATTGGGAAGAATTTTAATTGGCTGATTAGCAATGTATTTACTATCCACTCCACACTTGCTTAAAGCAATGCAGCTCAAAATAAACAAATAATGACTATTTCAACAATATTTTGTCGTGTTATTGGTGATTTACGCGATCATGAATCTCCCTTGGGGCTTGCGATCAATTGAAAGACAGCTCCCTAAACCAGTGATAATAAAATACCTCAAAACTTATTTCTTATCCCTATGAGCAATAAATTTAACTTTCATAATTTAAAAGCAACTGAGCGGTTGCCTTCACCTTCGGGAACCGCACTGGCAATTGTAAAGCTGGTGCAGCGAGATGACGCGACAATACCTCAAATAGCACAATTGATTAAAATGGATCCGGCCTTAAGCGGTCGAATTTTACGATTTGTTAATTCCGCGGCCTTCGGCGCACGACGTCCTATTGTCGATATTCAGGATGCTGTGTTGTCAATGGGTATGCAAGCGGTGCGCAACTTTACCCTCAGTCTTTCTTTAATCAGTAACAATAGTACCGGTAAATGTTCAGCATTTGATTATGCCGCGTATTGGGCTCAAACGCTGGCTATGGCGACAGCGACTGCTGCTATAACTGCACGAGAACGCACCATGGCGCCCGAGGAATCCTTTACGCTGGGATTGCTTTCTGATATTGGCCGTCTTGCTTTTGCAACGGCCTGGCCCGAGAGTTACAGCAGTTGTCTTGAAGCAGAGCAGGGCGAACAACTGCTGGTTATGGAAAAAGAAAAATTTGGTATTGATCATAAAGAGTTGAGTCTGATTTTACTGGAGGATTGGGGATTACCCGAACTATTTCTGGAAGCTTTACGCTCAAGATTTGATCAGGACAAAAAATATCCACCGCGAGTGACAAGGCTTGCCAGTCAACTCGATTTTGCCAGACAGATTGCCTGTTATTGTTTGGCTGATGAGGGCTATAGAGCTTTTTTGTTTACTGAACTGATAACCCAAGCGAGTTTGCATAACTTTAGCGAAATAGAACTGATGGAATTTGTCAGCGAAGTCATTGATGAATGGCACGACTGGGGAAAGCTGATTGAAGTTAATACCACCGTTCAAATTTCATTACCGGAAGCTGTCTCAGCTGAAGTTATTTTGTCAGACCTGGATTTATTACTCATCGGGGATGACAGTAAAAGTCTCACGGATCTTTCCAGGCAACTTATCAAATCCGGTCATCGGGTTGGAATTTGTTGTAGTAGTGAATCTGCGTTGCAATATGTCATAGAAAATAAGCCTCAAATGGTCATTATCAATGGCGGCATGGAATCAATAGGTGAATTAGCGCTTTGCAAGTTACTACGTACGTCGAACTTTGGAAAGAATCTTTACCTTATCATGTGTACCGCCAATGACAATGAGGATGCCCAGATTGCCGCATTTGATGCCGGTATCGATGACTATATAATAAATCCGGTTAGCTTGCGTGTGCTTTTGGTTCGTATTCGGGCGGGTCATCGTACTGTTGTATTGCAACAGGAATTAGAAAAGGAAAGTCGGGATATCCAGCATTATACTGTTGAGTTGGCCGCCGCTAACCGCCGCCTAAGGATTCTTGCCAATACAGACATACTGACTAGTTTGCCTAACCGCCGCTATGCGCTTGAGCGTCTGGAGCAAGAGTGGGCAGCAACTCAACGCCACAAGCGACCCATAAGTGTATTGATGCTGGATCTTGATCACTTCAAATTAGTGAATGACAACTTTGGTCATGACGTTGGTGACTTGATATTGTGCCACGCCGCCAAACTAATGAAGGTTGCTTCACGAGCCAACGATATTGTTTGCCGATTAGGCGGTGAAGAGTTTTTAATCATTGCTCCCAATACCTCCGGCGAGACAGCTCTATTGCTGGGAGAACGTATCCGTAGCGTTATCGAACAAAATCAGCATCAAAAACTGGCACAACACCAAACGATGACTGTTAGTATTGGTATAGCAGGATCTATGGATGATAAGTTGGGATGGAATGAGTTAATGAAATTGGCAGATCAGGCTTTATATAGTATTAAGCAAAGTACCCGTAACGGCGTAGAACTTGCTGGGATGCAATTATAACCGGGGGCATTGGCCTATCAGAAAATCCATCTGATAGCTTTAAATCGAAGTATACGGCGTTGATAAATCTTCGATTTCGCTTTGCTCCATCGAGGCTACTTGGTGATTTTGGAAATAACTTTTTAACAATATTAAACCTAAGGAATAACATGAAGCATATTATTTTTTTATTGCTGGCAGTTGCTGTGTCATCGTCTGTATCTGCAAAACCGGAAACTTATGTCATTGAAGGTAGTCATACTTATCCGCGATTTTCTTATAGTCATTTTGGCTTTTCTACGCAAATAAGCCGTTTCGATAAAACGTCAGGCACTATCGTGCTGGATCGTGAAGCCAAAGTCGGTTCGGTTAATGTGGTTGTTTCAACACCATCGGTTGATACAGGTTTGCCTTTGTTTAATGAACATATTCAAGGCGCTGATTTTCTTGATACCGCGAAGTATCCAACGGCTACTTTCATTTCGAGTAAAGTGAACTTTGAGGGTGATAAAATTACTTCGGTAGAGGGTGAGTTGACCATGAAAGGTATAAGCAAGCCACTAATGTTAACTTTAACGTCGTTTCAGTGTATGCCGCATCCGATGCTGAAAAAGGATGCTTGTGGCGCAAATGCTACCGGTATGGTGAAACGCAGTGATTTTAATATGGGTAAATATGCGCCGAATGTTGGCGATGATGTGACCCTTACCATTTCGGTTGAAGCGGCTAAAGAATAGTTTTTGCTTCTTTAGCCAAACATAGCTAAACGTCGGGTTGCCGAAAAGCGTGGCAGCAAGACACGAGCTTATTTATTGAAAATTCGAAATCATAAAACCTTAATTATTGCATGTGCAAACAGGTTTTCTCGTCCCGCATTAAATAACGTTATAATCATCGTACTTAAATTTTATATTTTATTATACGATGAACGCCAACTGGAAAGAATTTTTACTTGCTAACAATGCGGTTTTTGAAAATGAGCTGGATGTTGTTTTTTCAATACCTAAGCCAGACGATCATAAAAAGCTTTATCCCATTTTCCATCTCGGCATTATTTCGATTTCCGGCATAGATGCGGCAACGTTTTTACAGGGGCAGATAACCTGTAATATTAAAGACCTGAGCGAATCTCATAGCAGTCTGGGTGCAATTTGTAATGCAAAAGGCCGGGTCATTACCACGTTTATACTGGTAAAAAAAGCCGAGCTTTTTTTGATGATTTTGCCTTACGAATTATTGGTATCCGTTCAAAAAAGACTGCAAATGTATGTGTTACGGTCAAAGGTGACGTTGGTAAACAGTTCCGATGACTTATGTCTCATCGGTTTAAGCGAGGAGTTGCTTCCTGCTGATGAATTTTTATTTACCGTACAACAGAAAAATATTGTTATACGGCTTAATAATCGCAGTCTGATCATTGCGGATATTGCCAACGCTGAATCATTTTGGCTTGAGCAAGTTGAACTCGGCTTTCTAGGGGAAAGTTCTTCGCAATGGCGCTATCTCGATATAGTTTCCGGTATTCCGTGGTTGACTGAGGCAACGGTGGAAGAGTTTATCCCGCAAATGCTTAATCTGGACAAATTGGGCGGCATCAGTTTTACCAAAGGCTGTTACACGGGTCAGGAAATCGTTGCGCGAACCCATTATCTGGGTAAGATAAAAAGGGAATTGTTTGTCGCCGGATGCGATACTTTGTTGGCACCTGAACCTAATACCAGCATTATTGATGCCAGCACTGGCACTGAGCAAAATATCGGTAAGGTTTTGTCAGCCCAAACTTATGAAAACGGTTGCAAAATGTTGGTTGTTTTACAAGTGTCTGAATCCAATGTCTATAATTTGCGACTGCAAAATGACAAGCAAGATAGACTTACTCTTTTATCCTGATGTTCTCTCAAACAGTTTTATCTGGAAATACTTAACACTATGATTAATGACCAAGCTGCTGCCCGTTTTCGTCGATTAGGTACACTGACAATTTTTGCCGTTTATTTTGTGATTCTTGTCGGTGGCGTCGTAAGGGCTTCCGGAGCGGGTATGGGCTGTCCGGATTGGCCAACCTGTTTTGGAAAATGGGTTCCACCCACCGAAGAGGCGCAGTTGCCGGCCAATTATCATCAGATTTATGCTGAACGCGGTTATGAAAACACCCAGTTTAATCCGGTAAAAACCTGGACTGAATATACCAATCGTTTGGTCGGCGTGACGATTGGTTTTTTGATTTTACTGACCGCCTGGTCCTCACGTATTTATCGTAAAACAGATAAACCCATTTTTTATTTGGCAGTCAGTGTTTTTTTTCTGGTTGGTTTTCAGGGTTGGCTTGGGGCGACGGTGGTCGCGAGCAATCTTAAGCCCTTGATGATCACTCTGCATATGCTGCTGGCTTTATTTATTGTCGCTTTGTTGATTTATACCATTACGCGATCGCAACGGGAGGTCATTGCCCAATTTGATGTTCGGGCAGTTCCCGGTAAAGTAAAAACCGTTTTAATCGTCGCCATGCTGATGACGCTGCTACAAGTCGCCATGGGAACGCAGGTTAGAGAAGCTGTGGATTTTATTGCTCATGAACATGCTTATATAGAACGTCAATATTGGCGTGATGATTTTCCGGTCATTTTTTATATACACAGATCATTTTCTTCGCTTATTTTATTTACCAATCTGTGGTTGGCCTGGAAAATAATTCGCTCTGTCGATAAGAATAGTCTGTTGCGGCGCCTTGGTTTTTCGCTGGCCGGTTTGGTTGTTATGGCGATTTTGGCTGGAGTGAGTCTTGATCGATTAGGCATGCCCCCGGTTGCCCAGCCCATTCATTTGTTGATGGCGAATCTGATATTTGGGATGCAGTTTTTTCTTTATAGTTGTTTGAAATATGCGTCTACGAATCAACCCCAAGCTTCGATGAGTAGCTAGGAATGCTAACTTTTTTACTTTAAAAAGGGATTTATATTGAAGGCTCTGAATGACTGGAACTGAGTTAATTCGTTTAATATTTACACGAGTTATGATAAAGTTCGCTACGTCATGTAACTATTTAAATATACTTTAATTTATGTGGTTGCAGATCTAATAATAATAACTACAACGAGGTTTACATTACATGAATTTATTAAAATGCACTGTAGTAGCAACTACACTGGCACTTTCTTTAGGATCTTTTTCAGCTTCTGCCGAACTCTGTTTGGGTATGGCATGTATGTATAACAGGATGACTCCATCCGAAGGGATTGATGCTACACTAGTTCAGGTTTCTGAAGCAATGAAGGCTATCAATGATAAAACAGGTGATGAGGCGATTATAGCCAATATCAAGGAGGCCTTAACCGTCAGTAAAGAGATCAATGCTAATGATAAGGTTGATCGTAATCGAAATCGTGCAAATGATTCTTTGAAAAAAGCTAGAACCGCTGTAAAAGACGGAGATTTGGTTGCTGCAACTGGATTTTTAAAAGAAGCCGAACAACGTTTTTCAGATCTTAAAGGTATGCTCGACTTAACTCAAGAAGACCGAGCGTCTCAACAGACTCATATGCTAAACCGTATTTTGGACACTGCTGATCCAGTAGCGGGTAAGCGTAAATAAATACATTGTTGTATTTTGTATTTCAGTATTCAGTGAGTTAATTTGCTGAATTAAGTGATTACGAGATTAATACGAACATAAATGATGCCGGGTAAATTGAATATCAATTTACCCGGCCTCAATTGTTTTAGAGCCAAGGAAGTATGCAGGTTTTATATCTGAATAGATTCAAGTCTGGCTGTCAAATGAATTGCTACATCAAGAAGACAGGGCTATTTATTGTGTCTTAAATTCACTTTGATGCTCAATAAACCACTGATAAGTGTTTGTTAAACCATCGATCAGTGATGTTTTTGGGCTCCAGCCCATTGATTTAAGTTTACTGTTATCCATAAGTTTTCTTGGTGCGCCATCGGGTTTGTTGCTGTCCCACACTATCTGTCCCTGGAAACCGACAACGTGTTGAATGGTTTCTGCCAATTCACGAATCGTTACGTCCTGACCTGTGCCGACATTGAGATGAGATAACATCTCTTCTGTGCAGCCGTTATAGTTTTCTTTACTTAAATTCATAACATGAAGACAGGCGGCGGCCATATCCTGAACATGCAAAAACTCGCGCATGGCCTTGCCCGTTCCCCACAAGGTAACAGTTGCTGACTGTGAGGTTTTGGCGTCATGAAATTTTCTGATCATCGCTGGAATGACATGGCTGTTTTCCAGATGAAAATTATCATTTTGACCATAAAGATTGGTCGGCATCACTGAGCGGTAATCTGTTCCGTATTGGCGGTTGTAGGATTCACACAGTTTTATGCCGGCAATTTTTGCAATCGCATACGGTTCGTTGGTTGATTCCAGCGTGCCTGTCAATAAAGCACTTTCAGCCATAGGCTGTGCTGCAAGCTTTGGATAAATACACGAACTACCTAAAAATAGTAAAGTCTTACAGCCAATTGCCCAGGACTCATGAATGATATTGGCTTCCATCATTAAGTTTTGATAGATAAACTGGGCCGGATAAACATTGTTGGCGTGGATGCCACCTACTTTGGCAGCTGCAAGAATGACTTGATCAGGCTTTTGTTGTTGCATAAAGTCGCGTACAGCGGCCTGATCGGTTAAATCAAGTTCGGCATGCGTGCGCACTACAATATTAACGTAACCGGCATTGTTAAGCTGCTCAACGATTGCAGTTCCGACCATGCCTCTGTGTCCTGCCACATAAATCTTTTTTTGTTTATCCGACATAGTCTTATTCCCGGCTAACGGCAACGTTATAACCTTGATTTTTTAGTAGCGCATGTTTTCTGGCTTCATCAAGATCGAAATCGACCATTTCGCAGATCATTTCCTGAACGGTAATTTGTGGAACCCATCCAAGCTTTTCTTTAGCTTTGGTTGGATCACCTAGCAGGGTTTCAACTTCAGCCGGACGGAAATAGCGGGTATCAATTGCGACGATGGTCTGACCTACTGTTAAACCGGGGGCTTTATCACCTTCGATGGACGCAACGTAACCTTTTTCAGCTACGCCTTCACCTTCCCAACGTATTTCGACACCCAGTTGCGCGGCAGACATTTCGATAAACTGACGGACAGAGTATTGAACCCCGGTAGCGATGACGAAATCTTCGGGATGTTCTTGTTGCATCATCATCCATTGCATGCGCACATAGTCTTTGGCATGGCCCCAGTCTCTCAGCGAATCCATGTTACCCATGAACAAACATTGTTCCAGACCTAAGGCGATATTGCACAGGCCGCGCGTGATTTTGCGGGTTACAAAGGTTTCGCCGCGACGGGGGGATTCATGATTGAACAGGATGCCGTTGCAGGCATACATGCCGTAAGCTTCACGGTAATTAACGGTAATCCAGTAAGCGTAAAGTTTGGCAACTGCGTAGGGTGAGCGCGGATAGAAGGGTGTGGTTTCTTTTTGCGGTGTTTCCTGTACCAGGCCATACAACTCAGAGGTTGAGGCTTGATAGAATTTGGAAGTTTTTTCCATGCCCAGAAAGCGCATGGCTTCAAGTAAACGCAAAGTACCTATGCCGTCAACATCGGCGGTATATTCTGGTGATTCAAACGACACTGCAACATGGCTCATGGCGCCGAGGTTGTATACTTCATCAGGTTTGGTTTCGCTAAGAATTCGTGTCAGGTTGGAGCTGTCTGTTAGATCGCCGTAATGCAGATAAAACTTTGGATCTTTGATGTGGGGATCCTGATAGATATGATCGACCCGTTGGGTATTAAAAAGCGAAGAACGTCTTTTTATACCATGTACTTCATAACCTTTTTCCAATAAAAACTCGGCCAGATAAGAACCGTCTTGTCCTGTTATACCGGTTATTAATGCAACTTTTTTACTCACAATAGCTCCTTGTTGGGTTGGGATTAATTGATCTTAAACTAAAGAGACAGTTAAAGAAATAGGAGTTCAAACCTGGGTTTGAACTATTAAAAATTACTCTAATAGATTCTAAAGTTCTTAAATCATGGATATTAATTGAAAGTGCTACTTCTATTTTGTTCGGCTAGAACTTTACCAGGAATAAAAGCCGGAAGCTCAGTAACAACATCCTTCATAAATAATTGTAAACGTTGATCAGCCAGTTTTATGTCTTCGCCTTCACCAACGCTGGTTACCAGTCTGATTAAGGAGCCGTCTGTCCGGTTCATCGCAATCGCGTCGTAAAACAAATACCATTTGACCAGATATTCATTGGTTATAGACCGGCCACGTTGTTGGAACCAATAGTAAACCAATTGTCTGCTAGTCCCTTTTTGAATGACGGCACGATTAACATCAATAGGGTTGCCTTCAAGTTTAATATTGGGCAGTGCATTTTGCCCAAATTCAGTGATTTGCCAACCGTCTCCTGGAATACAACCTTTGGGAGAATGTACGGAAACACCTTTGCGTTGCGATTGGTAATAAGCACTGTAAAAATTGACATTAGCTCCTGCTTCTGGAGACGTGTAGTTAATAATGGTGTAGTCACTCAAACGCAGACCATCGAGGTAGTTTTGGGTCAGGTAGTCATTACGCCCCTGCCATTTTCCCAGGTGTAAGGGGAAATTAAGGAATGCTTTGCGCTCAGGAATAATGTCTTCCCGTTCTTGTATAAAACTCGTTATCGACGCTGTGCTGATTAGTAGTAGCAGCATGACGAAAATTGCTTTATTAAAAACAGCTTCAGGATTCTTTTTTTCTTCGCTGCCTGACCATTCGCTGGGTATTAAAACCAGCTCATTAAAAGCTGTTTTTCTGCCGCTAAGTCTGGAAAACAACCACATTTCCAAAAACAACAGCGCCATACAAAATAAAAAGATAATCCAGCCTTCAAAATCATGTAAAAAGCCTTCGGCCATTTTTGTTCCCCAGTTATCAACCATGATGCCAATGACACCAATGCGAAAACTGTTCATGAAAATGGTCAGAGGCGCTGAGGAAAGGAAGATCAGAATTTTTTGCCAGATGGGGCCTTTAAACAAATACGCGCAAAGAAAGGAAAGGCTGGCCAAAGGAAATAAATAGCGAAGACCGCTGCACGCATCAACAACCTGTAGTTTATAACTACCCAAATCAATAACATTGCCTTCCAGATAAACCATAATGTTACAGGCGCGAATAAATTCAACACCCAGCCAGGAGGATATTAGCTGCAGTTTTGAAGACAGATTGTTAAGGATAAAGGGGGGGAAGGGCACCATAAAAATCAGGAACAATAGTGGAATCACTCCAATTCGTAATCCCTGCAGACCAAAAGCCATTGTATATATTCCAGTTAAGGAAATAATGAAAGAATATTGTTCTATTGTTTTTAACGTTGCCAGTCCGCCTAAAACAAACAAAAGCAGGCCTAATAATAAAATTAACAGGCCTGGTAAAGTATCTTTGAAAAGGGCAACAAACTTTAATTCAGAGCGTCGAATCCATATAAAATAAGCGCTTATAATGGGTATAAAAAAACCGTGGCCATATTCTTCTACGTTTATCCAGGTAGTGACCATTTCTTCAAGACAGTTTCTGAAGGTAAAGCCAAGCAAAAGCAAGGCAAAAATCCAGAGAGATAAGACAGTTATTGGGTTATTAAGTTGGCTGGGCGTGTTGTCTTGTGAAGAGGTCATTGTTATTTGGTTATTTGGAATAAATGGATTTACTTAATATAAATGGATGAGTTTGCTTTCGTTAAATTCAATCTATATCTTAAACTTGCTTCTTTTGAGCTGTAAACTGATCTTGAGTTTTAAAGCAATGCATTTAAAGTCGTATGCTTGGAAAGTAATCAGTCAAACAAAAATCCTAGACGTTTGGTTTAAGTTTCTTAATAACGAAATTAGATAAATAGCACCCAATTATGGCAGTAAAGTATTAAAACTTGATGACAAATCAGACTTTCATTTTCCAAATGTATCCATAAATCTTCAAACAAGCTACAAAAAAATTATTGAGTGAGCTTGTTTTGGATGAAATAAATGCTCTAGGTAAATGTTATGGGTAATATGGCACATTATTAAGGAACGATCTATACGGTTTAATCGACTTGGAAGAACATTGAATTTTCTAATTCCAAGCTATAAAGGTCGATGATTTGAGATGATAGTAGTGAAAGAGGTGAAAAAATTAGCCAGATTATATCGTTAGAGCCTAACTTGACATATTTCTGTTACAATTCTAATCTATAATGGACTTTGCCAATGATCGAACGCCCTAGAACAGGGTTCGCACAAAATCCTTAATAAAAGGGAATTATTTTGAACCATCTAATTGCAACAATTTTATTTTTTTGGATATTCGCGGTTTCTGCCTATGCAGATTCAGAGCCTTTAGTTGTTACAAAGGCAGTTGAACCAAAAAATATTGTAAATCCGAGTTCTGCGCCACAGCCGATTTCGCCTGTTAAGGAGCAACTCCCAGATGATAGCAACTATTTGCTTTCTCCAGGAGATTTACTTGATATTACGGTTTGGAAAGAAGAAGGTCTTCAGCAGCAGCAAATTTTAGTAGCTCCTGACGGTAATATTACTTTTCCATTTGCTGGAACAATTATGGCTGCCGGCAAGCCAATATCATTACTTCAAGAAACGATAGCTGGCAAAATGTCTGCTTATATTGCTGATCCGGTAATAAATATCAAACTTCTGCAAAATAACGGTAACAGTATTTTTGTTGTCGGCAAAGTCAATAAACCGGGGCAATTTCCCGTGAATCGGCGTATTGATATTATGCAGGCAATCAGTTTAGCCGGTGGCTTAACAGTATTTGCCGATGATGATTCCATTAAAGTGTTACGTCGTGTTGGAAAGGAAGTTAAGGTTTTTTCATTTGATTACAGTGATGTAGTTGATGGACAACATCTGGAACAAAATATTATTTTGGAAGCCGGCGACACAGTAACTGTCCCTTGATTTAAATATTTAAATTACTATCGAAAATCAAGATGACCAAAGGAATTTTAGCGCTGCTGATGCTTTGCGCTTCGTTATGCTGTTCGG
>SESH01101877.1_pt1 | contig 12477 bp, 6 predicted proteins | sample 3171561 | NCBI WGS metagenome assembly SESH01 (sample SAMN10866947, study PRJNA518727) | freshwater metagenome | biome: subpolar coniferous forest; feature: holomictic lake; material: water; isolation source: holomictic Lake 442 2011 16.5 m and 2014 13 m | place: Canada: near Kenora, Ontario
AATCTGATCGGGCACGGTTGCTGGATCGGCTGTGTTGCCGGCATAAACCCGCACCGCAACAGGTCTGCCATCGCGATCTGTAAGCAGGCCGTACGCAATGCCAGGCAGTTTCAATCCGTCGCGGTTGTGCCCACGCACGGCCAACGGGCAGTGTGTTCCGTGATAGGAACTGCTGGATACGTCGTAAAACACCGTCGAGCCATCGCACAGATGGCGCTTGGCCAACTTGCGTTCGATGTGTGGCTGCCGCTCCAGCAACCAATCCATGGCAGCGTATAGTTCGTCCTCGTCGACACCTGCCACGCCAAACTCGTCCGCCAACGTGGTGTCTGTGAAAAGCGACGCGCTTTCCAGTTTTGAACCCGCATGCACCAGGCGCTGCGCAATCATTGCCAGCACCGCAGCGCGCTCCGGGCACGGCTTCGACGATACGAGTTCATCCATGCCCAGTCGGCGCATGGCCATTCGTACGGCTTGGACGTGTCCACACGGCAGCGATCGTTCTACGAAAAACTGATCGGCCGCCTCCACCACGCGGCCACCTTTCAGGATCACGCGCAAGGCGGCGACAGCCTCGGGCGGCAGCGCCGAGAGGTTGGCCAGTGTATGTTTCACGTCTTTGTGCCGACACGCTTGGTTTCGCGCAACAACACGGCGGGCGGTGAGTCGCGATTGGGAACGACATCGATGTACGTTGACTTGCGCCGGGTTGATTACTGCAGCAAAATCACGGTGCCTTGGGGCGGCGGAATGCAGTAGAAAGACTGCGTACCGTCCGCGCCGTTGTAAGTGGGAGGGCTGTCAGCGGCAACCCCGCCTTTCGCGGACAGCGAGCCGCTGAAACCGGTGGGCGCATTTGTCGTCAGAGTCTTGCCACGGGCGCCGGTCGCAAGGTAGTTGTCCAGGGTGTCGAGGCTCGTGTTGTACCACACGGCCACCCGTCCGCCACCGCCGCCCCCACGAGATGTACTGCTGCCCCCGTTGGCCGTGATGTTCGTCACCCCGGCGGTTCCGCCAATCAAGTCCTTGCACGCAATAAACACGCTACCGCCCGACCCGCATCCCTGAAAATTCACCCCGTTTGGTCCGTTCGCCGAAATCGTCCCGTTGGCCGTCACGGTGCCGATAGCTCGGATCCAGATCGCGCCGCCTCCTGCAGTACCTACGATTTCTCCATGACCATAACTTCCGCCGCTACCGAAAGACACCGGAGCATTCGAAACCCCGTACGTGCCGCCGCCAGTGCACCCAGTTCCCCAGCCATCCCCGCCTTTCCCGCCATGACCGCCTCCGGAGCCCCTTTCATTCCTCGACGGCGGAACGGGCCCGTTCTTGCCACCACCCGGACCGTATCCGTCGAGGAGGGATCCGGCACCACCACCGGCATACCCCAACCCATCCGCGCTGATCTTGCCGCCCGAGTGAACCATCAGGTTCGCGACCTCGAACCGGGCCGGTCCTCCGTTGGTGGAACCGTCCACCGGATTCGCCAAACTTATATAGTTCGTGCAGCCCGGCGACACGATCATATCGCCGTCCACGCGGATGCGCGCGGAGTAAGTCGGCCAGGTCGCGTTCGTAATGCCCGCATAAACATACAGATTCGCGGAGTTCGTGAGCAGCAGATTGTTGCTCACGTGAATCGCATAGTTCGTCAGCGGCAGGTTCAGCGTGACATTGCTGACCGTCAGACTCCCCAGTTCCCACTCGATCGCAAATGGCCAACTGAGCATCCCGGCGGGAATGCTGTAGTCTCTGAACAGTCCGGGCAACGCTCCGGGGTAGTTCACGTACACCGTCCCGTCGCCGCCGGTGTTTCCCTTCAAGGCCATCATGATGGGCCTGGGCGTCGTGCTCAGGGATACCAGGCGTTGCGCGTTCGTGTCGGTGATCTCGATCGCAATCCGGCCGCCGCCGCCCGCGCCGCCGCCCGATCCGTTCCCCCCGCTGTCGACACCCTTGGCGCGAAGCAACCCGTTTCCCTGGTACGTCGCGCAGGTAATCCATATTGCACCACCCGACCCGTTGCCGCTTTCACCGGAGTCTTGTCTTCGGTCGTTGAAAATACCGTCGGCGTCGATCGTGCCATTCACGGCGACGGCACCGGACGCTTGAATCCGCACCGCCCCGCCACCATAATTCAGAGGATTAAATGTGGCAACCCCGTAGCCTCCGCCGCTGCCGGGATCAACCGGATTGGTGACCGACCCGTACGTGTAACCGCCGGTGCCGGCGCCTGACGTTCCGCCTCCACCCCCGTATCCGCCTCCACCCCCGCCGCCGACGTTTTTTCCTCCGCCGGGGCCGGAGCCAGGCCCGGTACCACTGTTTCCAGCATACCCCTTGCCCTTCACAGAGATCGTCTGGCCGACTGCAACCGTCAGATTCGAACAGATAATCCAGACCCGGTTGTCGGGCACCCATTGTTCGTAGGTCCCGCCATTGACAAGCGGCTGTGGAGCGGTGACGCCATCGGCCGGAGCGATCTGGCTCTGCACGTTGTGAGTGATGGTGTTGTTCACATAAACATTGGTCGCTTGGAGCGCGGTATTCCAACCGATGAACGTGATCGCGGCCGTGTTGGAACAACTCGCCAGCCAGGGCGTGGACTGATCCAGCGTGACCGCGTGGGCGATCACCACATCATCGCCAGCCTGCGGCAGGCTACCGCCGACCCACGTGGTCGTGTTCGTCCAGTAGCCTGCTTTCGTTGTCGTCTTCGCTGCTCCTTGCGCCGTCCCCGCGAGCATCCCCGCAGCCAGCAGCAGGGTTAGAATGGAAGATTGCAGATTGCAGATTGAAGACTTGAGACTACGCATTGCCCACCTCCGTTGGTCGTTTTCCGACCTCTGACATCCGACTTCTGTATGCCTGTTCATCGTGGTTCTCCTTTTGCAAAAAAGCAACTGCTCAGCGGCACGGGTCGGTGGACGACTACGGCGACGACTACGGCCTGCCTGCCGCGCAAGGAACACGGGCCGCGAAAAAGATGGGAAGGCCAAGAAGGCCGGGAGACCGAGAGAAGGGCCCGCAAATGCCCGTGCGCTTACACGCGAGAGTCGGGGGGGGGGGGGTGCGGCAACAGACGCTACCACAGGGCGATGGCAGTCCGCCACCGCGTCACGGCCGCGGCTGTACCGGAATGCGGCAAGAGGTAAACATTCGCTCAACATACGCATACTGTACTCCACGCATGGCGAGAGCGCATGAAAAATATTTCTATGGCCGGGGGCTTGGGCGCATCCTCAATTATGTTGCGCGCAACATAACCTCAATTGCTGGCCCTTGCGCTGTTGTACTGTAGGCCGCAACTCCGATTGCGGCCCATTCCAAGGCCGGAACCGGAGTTCCGGCCTACTTTCCGTTGCGCACGCCACTCCTGAAGTAGGCCGGATTTCCATATCCGGCCTCGTGTGCGTCCCCCGGGCCGGAACCGGAGTTCCGGCCTACTTTCCGTTGCGCACGCCGCGCCTGAAGTAGGCCGGATTTCCATATCCGGCCGCATTGGCGACCACTGCCCGTACCGACCATACATCACGTATACCCGACCACCACCCGCACCTTGCCGCTAACCGTCGGCAGTTCCACATCCCCGCTCCGGGCATCGAACGCCCGTGACGCGTGTCCGTTGATCGTGACTGACTGGATGGGCTTCTTCTCCGGATGCCGGAAACGCAGCAGCAAGCTCTCGGGCTGCGCGCGCAGTTCCAGTTCCACCTCCGCCTCGATCTTCCCGGCCGCGAGCTGCGGACGATACTCGACCGAAACGATGCCGGCCGGTGTGCTCAGCCGCGTGGCGCTGAAGGCGTGCTCTTGCGCGAACCAGGCGCGCGGAATGGCGCGGCCAATGTGCAGCAGTCCCGCTCGCTCGTAGACGAACAGGTAGGCCAGCCACTTCATGGCGTTGGATTGGTCGCTGGTCTTGAACGGCGCGATGTTGCCAAAGCCCAGCACCGGCTGGGGGTGCTCAACAAAGGCCTGCACTTCGGGGCGATAGCACGCGGCCCAGGCATTAAAGAACATCCAGAGGTAGACCTCGATCTCGTCACGATCCAGGTGCGGCAGCAGCCCGGCCAGCAGCGCCGGCTGCGGGCAGATGCCGCCGCAGTCGAACCACTCGGTCTGCGGATCGTGGATCGGGTAACTGTAGGGCGGGCTCATGTACCGGGTGTCCTGGTAGTCGTCCAGAATCCAGCCGCCCTGCTTGCTCTCGGATTTGTAGAGACCCGAGATCAAAAGATAGACCGAACCTTCCAGCGTTTCACGAATCCAGCCGTAGTCACGGCCGCGGCAATAGAGACGGGACGGATAGTGCGGCACCCAGCGTCCATCACGCAAACGGACCAGCGGACTGTTCCGGCGCGACTCCTCGAACCCGCGGCGCAGGTCGCGCCCATAGGCGTCCGCCTCCCGGCGATAGCGTGTGGCCTCGGCATGGCCGAATTTTTCCAGCGCGGCGGCCGCACTGTCCAGCCCGCGCCAGGTCAGGCAGTTGGTAGTCAACCAGTAGAAATAATCCTCCACATCCTCGAGCGCACCGGCGGGCAGAAAACCGCGTTCCCAGCCACGCGAGTGCGGCAACTCCTTGAGCGTCTCGCGACGCTGGCGCGCGATCCATTCGGCGCCCTTGATGACACTGTCAGCCACGCTGGCGAACCACGCGCGGTCGCCTGTGTGCAGGAAATGCTGCGCCAGCGCCCACAAACCCCAGCCGTGATGCTGGTTGTAGCTCTGCCCCTGCTCCCAGCCGCCGCTACCGTAGAACACCCCGTCGTGGTCCGTGAAGCGGCCGTGCAAGCCGACGGTTCCTTGGTACTTGACCCAGGCGGCCAGCCGCCGCCGGACGTCGTCGGTCATGCCGCGCTGCTGGAGTTCCTCAACGATCATGACCGACTCGTTGGTGAAGTTGCCGTAGGTGCAGGCTCCCACCGACGTGCTGACGATATACGGCTCGTCCGTATGGCCGTAGTCGCTCATCACGACCATCGGCAGATGCCCGGTGTAGACCGCGTTCAAATGGGGATCCGGCGTTTGAATCTGGGCGCTCTTCCTGCTTTCCGCGCGCCAGTAGCGCGCCATCTCGTCATAGCTGCGGGCGAAATCCAGCCCGCGCAGGGCCGTGAGTTCGTCCTCCGACTCAACGGCGACAAACGGAATGCGCGCCAGGAACTCGCAGGTTTCGCCGGGTTGAAGTTTCTTGCGGAAGTGCACACCCGCAGCGGTCGTCCCGGAAGTCATGTCCGTCTGGAACGCCAGGCGCGTGACCTGTTCATCCCCGTAGGAGCCGCGGATGAGGTCGTCATCCACAACCAGTTTCTCCCGCTCGCATTTCGGAACCAGCGAGTCGGTTACGTGCGTCCAGTTCTGGTCGCGCAGGACCCGGCGGTTATGGACACGATGTGAGAGATGGCTGTAGGACACCGGCAACTCTGCCACGGCGGGAGCGTCACCCGTATTCTCGAAGGAGAAGCGTACCAGTGCCACCATCGTCGCATCCGGCGCCGGTTCGCCGGCTAGAATGGATTGCGTCAGCGGCACAGCGAAGCATTTCTGCCGGACCCGCACAGCATCGCGCCGGAATTGCTGGTTGTACGCCATGACCGGCCAGGGCTCGTTATGCCGGGCTTCCGCAGCCCATTGGTCGAGACCGAAGAAGAGGCGTGCCATTCCTGCGTTCTTCCACTTGGGCGTATCGCGCCCCGCGGGTGTTCCCAACCACGAGTTCGAGTTGCGCTTCACCATCGTGTCGGTCAGCTCGATGTCGCCGCAGGGCTCGATCCAGAACTTCTGCCGGGCATGCCGGCAACCGCAGACATAGGGCATGGGGTGCGGCCGCGGCTGACCGTTCATGGCGCCGGCGAGGGATTGTTCCGGCAGCGCCGCAATCTCGGTCGCCACCGTGCGGCACCCTTTGGTGCGCTCCCGATAGGCGGTAAAAGTCTCCGGATTCCCGGCGCGTACAATGAAGATGCCGGCGTCGGCAAACCAGATCGGACCTTGCGCGTCCAGCGCGGCCAGCGCGATTGTGAAGGCATCCCGGCCCAGCTCGAAGCGGACGTGCGCGCCGTCGTTGGCGTAGCGGTGTACGGGATCCAGATGATCGAGTTCAATTTCAAAGGCTGCCTGCCGGCCCGCGCCCACATGGACGTCTGTGGCCGTCACGCGTGTGCCGACCCCGGCGCGCACGGCGCGCACGACCGCGTTGTAACCGCGTACCCCGATGGTCTTGGCGGTGGTCCGACGGCCGGCGTGCAGTTCGACGCGCAGTTTGCTGCGTGTCGCCTGCGACCGGGTATAGACCCGCATCGCCTTGACGGCCACCGTGCCTTCCGCCACGCGAATGCCCACCGTACGGCGGAAGGTCACCGCGTAGTCCGTCACGTCCGGAAGTTCGGCGGTCAACGGTTGGAACGAAAAGACCAGCGTGTGCTTTCCGCGCCGAACGACCTTTGTCGCGGCCGTCACCCATGCCGGCGTGAAGGGATCATCCATCTTGTACCAGCCAACGGACATGGGTCGCTGCTGGTCCATCGCCATCACGCGCTCGATGCGTACGCTGGGCCAGTGCTTGCGCAGGTACTGCAAACTGGCCGTCTTGGGCGCCGGGCCGGCGAAATCCACCTCCATGCTCTCGATGTCCCGCAGTTCCTCGAACTTCAACTCCCCGGTCGGTGCGTGGGGCAGGGCAAACGGTGCGATGTCGAATCGTTTCATTTTCCAGTTCCTCTTTGCTTAGAGCCTGTCCGAAAACCCTATCTCGCGCATTTCCTTGCGGACGCCCCGGAGGTGCGTCCCTACCGTTTATGCGGCCTTTGCAGTGGTAGGGCGGGGCCGCCGGACCCGCCGCAAGCGCGAGGCGAGGTTTTCGGATAGGCATTCAGATTCGCCGCAGGTGTTTTCTGTGATTGTCGGCTACCCGTTTCTCTGTCTCTCCATTTGCGCCATGCGCGGACAATACCAAGGCGGGTTGGCTTGCGCCAGACCCGCCTTCGCGGCATCGGGGCACGCGGTCGGTTGCCAAGCCACTCCTCGCCCTTACCCGCCCACTCTTACACGCCTAAGTGGGATGTTTCGTAAATGGTGCAACGTATTCGGCTATGCATGAGATTCCCTTCGGCAAGCTCAGGGCAGGCTCTCGCTTCGCTCGGAATGACACATCGCCGATTGTCATCCTGAGCGAAGCGAAGGATCTCTGTTCTCATCCAATACGTTGCCGTATTTGTGAAACCGTGGACTAAGCGATTCGAGTAAGTGTAACCGTGTAAGTGTGACCGAGTAAGAGTGGACGTTTAAGTGTAACCGAGTAAGGGTTGCAGTGTGAGATCCCCCATCAAACAAGCGCGGTCCGGTTGCTGCACCACACTCCCACGCTCTCAATCTGCGTTAATCTGCGTAATCTGCGGACAAAACCGGGGCGGGACCGGCTTGCACCAGACCCGCCTTTGCGTCGCTTCCTTCTCCGGTCTTAATCTCCCGTCTTCGTCTCGGGTCTTTGTCTTTCCACGGAAAGATTAAGACTGGAGATTAGGACCGGAGATTAAGACGCAAGACAACGACACACTGACTCCTGACGCCTGTCCCCTGGCACCCCGCGCCCGTGGCGCGCCGTAGCCCCGACTCCCAAACGGGTGTCCGGGGCTTTGGCGGCTACTTTAAATAGACCACGGTGCCTTTGGGCGTAAACACATACCGGATGACCACAATGCCCGAGCCGCCTGCGGCCAACCCGCCGCCGCCACCACCCCTGCTAGAGGCCCCTGGGGAACCGCCGTTCCCGCCGACGCCACTACCTCCGGTGCCGCTGCTGCCATTGTTACCGTTGTACGCGCCGCCGCCACCCGCATACCACATACTGCTGCCGGTGATGGAACTCTGGAGGCCAGGGCCTCCATTAGCGGCGGTTGACCCGACAGTATTACTCCCGACATTCCCAGCACCGCCGCCGCCGCCGCCTACGTCGCCGGAGCCGGTAACGGAAGTACCGCCCGCCCAGCCTTGGCCGTTCGTGCCCGCGCCGGGCCCCCCAGCAAGCCACCCCGAGCCACCTCCGGACCCACCGGAAGCGGCTTTATGGACATTTCCACCGGCACCACGACCGCCGCCATAGGCGGTGACGAATGACCCGAACGAGGAGTTTGACCCATTGACGCCGGCACCGCCGCCGGCACCTACCGTGACGTTGTACGCCGTCGCTGTGAGTGATGTCGTTGCATTGGGGGCCGATCCAACATACGCCGTGCCACCGCCCGAAAATTCACCCACGACCGAGGTGATCAGGCCGCCGGCACCGCCGCCGGCATTGGCCCAGTCAGCTTGGCCAGCACCTCCGCCGCCGCCGCCTGCAACCACCAGGTACTCAACCGTGCCGCCAGCCGAGAACACGATGCTGGTCGCCGCCGCCGTGTTGGTGAATATGTGCGCGGTCCAGTTCGTGCCACCCGCGTCGGTGTAGTTGGTCACGGTGCCGCCCGTGGCAACCACCGCCTCCGCCTGCGGCGCGAACGCGCCCAGCAGGGCGAGCGTGAGGAACGTGATGAGCGTGAACAGCGAACGGTGAACGGAGTTTCTTCTGAAAACGGAAGACTGAACACTGAATACGTTCCCGATTCCTATTCCGATTCTTATTTGCTGTACGGTCATTGCGGTTCCTCCGTTGCTGCCTGTCCCTCGCTCAAGGCGATCCGATCACCTGATCTGAGGGGCTCCCGGCCACTACGCGTACCAATCCAATCAATACGCGTAAAGTATGGCACATTCCCGCCGGGATATCATTTGATAGGAGTGCAGACTTATTAGAAAATAGTGCAAGGGCCAAGGCCCGTCTGGCATTATGGCACCGTCCCCCGCACCTTGGGTCGCGAGGACGGGAGATTGGGGTGAAAGACAAGGTAGAAAGATGAAGAGGAAAGACAAAATAGGGTGCGACAGCCATCCTTCGTCTTCCCTCTTCATCTTTCTACTTTGTCTTTTCAGCACACCAGACTTCCATAATGAGAACTGCCGCCCCGCAAGGGATGGGCCTTGCACCAGCCTCCCATCGTTGTCATAATCATTGTCGTTCTCCTATCTTTGTCATAATCATTGTCCTGATCGTTGTCGACAAAGATTACGACAACGCTTACGACAACGATTGCGGCCCCGATGGCCCCATCTCCAAAAATTTGAATTGCTGACGCCGGCCGCGATCTCTGCTAAAATGCCCTCATGAAACTCGTCGTGTACGGACATAGTTGGGTCGAGTTGGGGAGGGATGGGCCCCCCGCGCTGATCACGGCCATGCGCATGACCCAGCAGTTGACCGGGCTTCATCATTTCCATCATTCCCCGTGGGTGGTGGATTATGCTGCCAATACGGCAGGTCGCGTCCGCGTCGCGTCGCGCTCCCGCCCCTGGCGTCCGCGTTTGCCCAAGACGCTGCACCTCTATCCGCCAGGCACCACCTATTGGGAGGATTACCCCAAAGGCCGCAAGACGTTGAGCGACTTCTCCTTTGTATTCTTCCGGGGTGGCGAGGCCGCCGGGCTCGACCGGCTGATCGCGCCGCGCGCCGGCTATGCCCGGTTTCTGGATCCGGAAGGGCTCGCCGGGCCGCTGATCGAAGAGAGCGCGCGCGTCGGGCAGCAGCGTGGGGATGCCGGCTTCTGGCAGGCGCAAGCGGCGTTTTGTCGGTTGATTGCGCTTTTGCACGAGAGTACGCCGACCGCAGAGGCCGAGACCCGGCTGCTCGGTCAGCCAGCCCCGGCCGCTTCACCGTCCGACCTGGTTCGGAAGACGGACGCGTACCTGTCACAACACCTGGCCGGTCCGGTCGGGCGCGCGGACCTGGCCAAGCACGTGAACGTCTCGATCTCGACCTTCTCCCACCGCTACCACGCGGAGACCGGCGAGACGCCCATGACCCGCCTGATGCGGCTACGGATGGACCGCGCCAAGATGCTGCTCCTGGGCGGACATAAACTCGACGCCATTGCGGAAGCCACGGGCTTCTACAACGCCGCCCACCTGGCCACGACCTTCAAAAGCGTCGAAGGCGTATCGCCGCGCGCCTATCGCCAGCGCATCCAGTGAGCTCTCACAGAGGCCACAAAGGGAAAGCTGCCAAGGGCGCGGTTTGAAGCAGACGCAGCCGCGTGGTGGAAGTCACGCGCGGGCTCGGCCCCGTCTCGGTGGACGACGACGGCGACGACTACGGTGGACGATTGTGCGGCATCTTTCCGTAAGCCGTAGTCGTCGCCGTCGTCGTCCACCGGCTGACGAGAGCGGGCGACGAGAGCGGATGACGAGACATGTTCAGCACCTCGATAAACCTGAGCAACAGCGCCCGGCATGGCCGGAACCGGAGTTCCGGCCCACTTCCCAGCGCCCCCGCCGTAGGCCGGATTTCCATATCCGGCCTCTTGGCGGCCTTCGCGACTTCGCGGTTCGACTCCATTCGGTCTGAACAACAACCCGCCTGATGTGGCTGCAGGTGGGCCGGGTAGTAACGGGCTGTCCCTTACGGGCTCTGACTAGCAGCCTGTCGGATTTAGCCTTCTGGAGGTACAAACCTTCTGCCGGCAGGCTGCTAGTTTTTGGAAACCCGCCGCCATGAGCAAAATTTACGCGCCAAGCCGCACTCGGGTCTTTACCTCCAGTTTGCTTTCGCTCGATCCTCATCGCAGTTTAACCAGCGCGGCACGGAATTGCATGGCCAGGCCTCCGATCTCATCGGGTGGGAGATAGTCGGCCATGGACTCCCCAATCTCGTCATCTGTCATGTTCGCGACTTGCCGGCGGATGAAATCGTAGAATTCCCCCACCGTGAATCCGGAAAAACGGTCCTTCTTGTTCACAAGGCGTGAGTATTCCGGCTTCCTGAGCCGTGATTCCAGCGTCGCCTGATCCGGCATAATCCCCATTTGAAGAAAGAACCAGATGTCGTAGATGTCCCGAATCAATCGTCGTTCGTTCCATGCCGCCAGTTTGTTGGCCAACGCTACGGAGTGTTCCGCAATGCAGACCATGCGCGGTGGCAGGTTGAACTCGCGCGAGAAGGCTCGCGTGGATGCCATGGATGTTCTGGCGGTCATGGCAACCTTGGCTTCGATCTGGATGGTTGCCCCGTCCACAGTCAACACAACCCTCATGCACTTCGAGTTAAGCGAGTGGCTGATCTTGGCCCCTTCGATACGCTTCAGGCACTCCACGACCTCGGGGACAATGTCTTTCTTCGATTTGTAGGGAACAAAGACATAGTCCAGATCGTTCGTAAACCGGGAAGACCCGAGGATGCGCAGGACCATCCCGCCCCGCAACACAGCCCGCTTGGCAAAACGCTGCGCAAACAAATCGAGCACACGCGCAATCAAGGCTTGTTCCTTCTCTACCATCGATCCCCCCATATTCGGTTGAAATAGCCGCTAAAACGCTTGTCGTATTTCCGCAGATAGCCGAACACGATATCTCGCCTGAGGTCCGACGTGTTGACATCGCTCTCCGGATCGAAGGAGAACCTTCTTCCGCGATACGCGTAGTAGCACACATCGAGGAACGCCTTTTCAGGCGTCGCACAAAGAATTCCATCGACGGGTACGAATCCGAAATAAAGCGTTGGACTGAGACTGAGGTGCTCGATCGTACCCAGCTTGCAGAGGTAGGTGCGCGGACGCCCCAGCTTGATCGCCTGGATTCTGCGGGCGGGAATGGATCCAATCGCTGCGCCTTGGGCGAGTATCGTGCCCGTCGAGATATAGGCAGACGGCTCGATCCGGTTGCTGATCGTCGCCAGGGACGCCTCTGGAGTCGCGTAGATTCCCCGCTTCACCTTGATTAGAACCCCGGCTTCGATCAGGCCGTTGAGCCGTTGATACAGCGCGGCCTCAGTCCGGTCTCCCAGCGCAACGCGCAAGTCAGGTAAAGTGAAGACCCCCTCGAGCTCGCCCGCCCACCGCTGAATGGATCTATATACCTCCGCATTCATGTTCAGATACTATATTAATAATATAGTTACTGTCAACGGATCTTTCGTCCACCCCCTGCTAGCCGCGCGGCAGCAAGCGGACCGGATTGCGCACCAGCATCTGCGTGACCTCTGCGTCGCTCAAGCCAAACTCCTGCCACTTGGGCAAGACCTGCTCAAAGAGATAAACGTACGGTGGCAGGGGCATCCACGAGCAAGGCACAAAGGGACCGGTGACGTTGTCAAAAGCCCAGTCCAGGCCGAGTGTCAGCCGGTCGCCAAAACCTGCGTCAAAGAGGCGGCGAATGGCGTCCACCACCGCGCGCCAGTAGGAATCGTTGCCTTCCGCCTGTAGATTGGTGATGCAAAGTGACGCGCCCCGATCCAGACACTGCCGCACTTCGCCCGGCAGGCGAAGCAAGTGGGGTTGCACATGCCCGAGGATCACCCGCGAAGGGTCGGCGCCGGCCGCCTCCAGGAGGTCCAGTTGGGCGAGGGGAGACGCGAGCGGTTCCAGCGCGGGTTCCACATGGGTCGTG
>SESH01021838.1_pt1 | contig 12470 bp, 7 predicted proteins | sample 3171561 | NCBI WGS metagenome assembly SESH01 (sample SAMN10866947, study PRJNA518727) | freshwater metagenome | biome: subpolar coniferous forest; feature: holomictic lake; material: water; isolation source: holomictic Lake 442 2011 16.5 m and 2014 13 m | place: Canada: near Kenora, Ontario
TTGAAATCGGTTGCAGCTTGGCTTGTTCCATGGCGCTCTCCTCACAAACCTGCTCTCCGGCAGTGTTGGAACAACCGGAATCAGGTTGCACCGTGAATTGACCATACTCTTAATGTTGGCTCAGCAGTAATATATTTTGCGGCGACTGCCAGGCGCTACGGCGGCATTTCGGCCTGAATGCGCACGTGTGGTTCACACTCGGGTTGGCCGGCAGCAAACATGACATCACGCAAGCACTGGCGATTATCCCAGGTTTAAGCGTGCCGTCGGTTAACCGAGAGATTCTGCACCCCCTTAACTGACTGTTTTACAAGGGAAGATATCCACCTTAAAAACAAATAATTTCACCGCACGGCCTCGCATCGTGAAATATTTCCGTCCAATACAATGATATTATCTGATTTTATTTGCTAATAAATGATACTTGGTATTAGAATGAGCGCAGTAGAAATCATCACACACTTCCTTCCTCACTGCTAAAGGGCTGATCGTGGTTCATAACAGACAAGCTCCAAAAACATTCTGCACGACCCGCGAGGCGGCAGAGATCCTTTCAGTCTCTCTGCGCACCGCGCAACTCTGGAGCGAAAGCGGCCTGCTCGAGGCCTGGAAAACAGACGGCGGCCACCGGCGCATTTCCCGCCTGTCGATCGAAAAGCTGCTGGCGGACCCGATCGTCAAACAACTCCACAGCAAAGAAAAAGCCCCTGAAGCGTTAAAAATACTCGTCGTGGAAGATGATCCGGCGTTGCAGCGCCTCTATGAAGTTAATCTGCGCCGCTGGCCGATGCCCATTACATTCAATACCGCGAACGACGGATATGAAGCGTTGATCCGCATCGGCCACGACAAACCCGATCTGCTGATTACCGACTTGCAGATGCCCGGCGTGGACGGATTTCGCATGCTAAAAACACTGTGCAGCATGCCTGAATTAGCGGATTTGCAGATCGTGGCCGTCAGCGGACTGGATCAGAATGTGATCAGCGCACACGGCGGCATACCGGACGGCATCCCCCTGCTGTCCAAACCCGTCCCGTTTGGTCATTTACTCGCAATCGCCGAAAAAACGGTGTTAGCAAAATCACTTAAAGCACTGGAGGTTGCATGAAAAAAATCTTACTGGTCGATGACCACTCCGACATCCGTCGCCTGATCCGCATCACGCTGGGACAAAGTTTTGATATCTTTGAAGCTGAAAATGGCGTGGACGGATTACGACTTGCGCTGCAGGTCATCCCCGACGTTATCGTACTCGATGTGATGATGCCGGGTGCTTTGGATGGTCTTCAGGTACTGGGCGCAATCAAAAGCGCGCCTCAACTGCACGCCACCCACGTCATCATGGTCACGGCCCGCGGTCAGGTAAGCGACTACGAAGACGGCATGCAACGCGGCGCGGATGCCTATTTTATTAAGCCATTCAGCCCCTTGGCTCTAGTGGCCGCGATTAAAGAGCACCTTACTCAATAACAATGAACACCCGCCCATCCGACGAAGCAGCAGCAAACAGCCTGCCAGACGATGGCCAGATGCTGCACGACCAGCTTTTTCGTTATGCGGAAGATCTGCAACAAATGATGGATCGCAATCAGGAGCTCGAACAAAACTTCCAGCAACTCAATGAACAGATAGCGCAGTCCAAATTACAGAACGCACCCCTCGAATCGCGCATTTCATCGATGGTGTTAAAAAATGCGGCTGAAGGCGTGATGATCACCGATCGCAACGGCATCATTCTGGCGGTGAATCCCGCTTTCAGTCAGATCACCGGCTTTTGCGAAGCCGACGCAATCGGCCAGACGCCGCGCATGCTCAATTCAGGCAGTCAGGATGCCGCGTTCTATCAAAATTTTTGGCATTCCTTGCAAGAGAATGGCAGTTGGCAGGGCGAGCTGCTCAACAAACGAAAAAATGGTGAAATTTATTTACAGCGCCTGACAATTAGTTCGATTCGCGATCACGAAGGGCAGATTCAAAACTTTGTCGCCTTGTTGTTCGACCAGTCACAAACTGAAAAGAATCTGACCTATCTGGCCTATCACGACACGCTGACCGGACTGCCCAATCGTCAACTGCTACAGGACCGCATCGGGCAAAGGCTGAACCAATCCAAACGCAGCAATGAAAAATTTACGTTAATTTTCATAGACTTAGATAATTTTAAACAGATCAACGACACCCTGGGCCATGCCATCGGCGACTGCGTTTTGTGTGAGGCCGCCAACCGACTGCTCGCATCAGTGCGCGAAGCCGATACGGTGGCCCGACTGGGCGGCGACGAGTTCGTCATCCTCGCGACCAGCCTGGCAGGCTCAGACGACATCTGCCTGTTTTGCAGCAAAGCGATTTCGGCGCTGGCGCAACCCATGCAGATCTCAGGTCACGAACTCTTTATCGGTGGCAGTTTCGGCTGCGCCGAATACCCGCAGGATGGTGAAGACAAAGAGACGCTGATGAGGCATGCCGATCAGGCCATGTACCAGGCAAAAGCCGCCGGTGGTAATACCTTCGTGATTTACCATGCTTTGAGCGAACTGCCATGAATAACGACACGCAAACACGCCCCTGCCCGCAGGCCCATGCATCCACCGTCACCTTACCCGGGAGAAAAACATGATCAAAAAATTCATCAGTCTCGTCCTGCTGTTCACCGCCATGCATATGGCGCGGGCTGAAGCGCCGCTACCGACCTTGAGCATGGGCATTGTGCCGCAGCAATCGGCCAGTCGCTTAGCCGAAGAATGGAGCCCGCTACTCGCCGAAATCGGCCGGCGCGCAGGCGTTAATCTGGTGTTCCGCACCGCGCCCAACATCCCTGTTTTTGAGGAAAGGCTGTCGCAGGGCGACTACGATCTGGCCTATATGAACCCCTATCATTACATCGTGTTCCATAAGGCGAACGGGTATCAGGCCTTTGCTAAAGAGCAGGATCGAAAAATCCGTGGCATCCTGGTGGTAAAAAAGGACAGCGCCTACCGCCAACTGGCCGATCTTAAGGGCCGAACCGTGGTGTTTCCCGCCCCTGCCGCCTTCGCCGCCAGCATATTGCCGCAAGCCGAGTTCGGCCGGCTGAACATCCCGATCGAGGCGAAATTTGTCGCCTCCCATGACTCGGTCTATCGCGCCGTTTCCTCAGGACTGCAAGAAGCCGGTGGTGGTATCCAGCGCACCTTTGAAGCCTGCCCGCCGGAAATTCGCGACGCCCTGCGCGTCCTGTCGGAGACACCGGCCTATACCCCGCACGCTTTCGCCGCCCACCCCCGCATCAGCGCTGACCTTGTAGCCCGCGTGCAATCGGCGATGCTCTCCCTCGCCCATGATGAAGCAGGACTACGTCTGCTCACCCCGCTCGCCTTCAAGGGGATTTCCGCCGCGCGCGACAAAGAATGGAATGATATCCGCGCGCTTGATATCGATCTTTTGAAACGGTACGGACAACCTTAACGATCATGCGCATCCGCACAAAAACCATCCTGGGCATTGCCACCATCGAATTGGCGCTGCTCGCCTTTCTGGTTGGCAGCGCCCTGCAGGTCTTGCGCGAATCCAACGAAGCGGAGTTGATGCGCCGCGTGCAACTGGGTTGCGTCCTGCTGGCCAGCGCGGCTAAAGATGCGGTGATCAGCCAGGATCTGGCCACGCTCGACAGTCTGGTTGACGAAGCAATGACCTCGGGTCAGATTGACATGGTGCGCATCATTGATAACAACGGCGCCATACTGGCACAGCGCGGGGAAGCCGCCGTGCTCACCCGCCCCTTCCACAAGGAGTCACACCTCGATGAGGTCAAGGACGGTATCTTGGACTGGTCGTCGCCTGTCATTGCGGGCGGCATTCAACACGGCGAAGTGCAACTGGGTGTCGCCATCGCCCCGCTGACGGTTCTGCTCGATTCAACCCGCCATTGGGCGGCGGGCATTGCCAGTCTGGAGATGTTGCTCGTTGCGTTGTTTTCCTGGCTGCTGGGCAGCTATCTGACCCGACAACTCGTCGCACTGAGGGAGGCGAGCAAAACGTTTTCAACGGGGGATTTCGAGCACCGCGTCCCCGTCATCGGTCATGACGAACTGGCCCAGACGGCCACCGCCTTCAATCTGATGGCACAAAAAATCGGCGAGAACCAGGTGTTACTGCAAAGCGAAAACCGGATGCGCATCCTATCCCAGCTGGATGCCGAGCAGGCACAGGTGCAAGCCGAGGACGTAGCCGCCCAGCTCCAGGAAATTTTTACACTCAGTCCGGATGGCTTTGCCTCCTTTGATAATAATCACCTGATCAAATACGTCAGCACGGCCTTCACGAGTCTGACAGGCCTTCTTGAGGCTGATGTCATCGGCATCAACGAAACTGAGTTTTTCGCGCGCCTGCACGAACGCTGTGTCGAAGGCGTCATTTTCCCGAGTCTTGCCACCCTGCGCAACAACCAAAGCTACCCGACTGACACAGACACCCCCGTCAAAAGCCGGCAGCGCCAGACCATCGCCTTGGCAGACGGACGCATACTCGAAATCGGACTGCGCGAAGCGAATAGCGGTTCGGTGTCGCAAATTCTCTACCTGCGCAACATTACCCACGAAACCGAAGTCAATCGCTTGAAGAGCGAATTCCTCTCAATTGCGGCACACGAACTTCGCACGCCGATGGCGAGCATCTACGGCTATTCTGAACTACTGCTGGCACGTGAATTTAGTCGGGATGACCAACACGAATTTTTAAGCACCATCTACCGTCAGTCTGAATTGATGATCTCAATTATCAACGAACTGCTCGATCTTGCCCGCATTGAAGCGCGCGGCAGCCAGGATTTCACCCTGACACGCATCGACCTGTCCGACTTGCTGCACGGCATCATCAACGGCTGCACGCCGCCTGCCGGACGCAAATGTCCGCTGCAACCAGAAAGAAAAACGCAGCGCCAGGTCACAGGCGACCAGCGCAAACTGTCTCAGGCAATCTCCAACGTGCTCTCCAATGCCTACAAATATTCCGCCGCCGAGGTGAGCATCGAGTTCATCGAATCCGACCCGAAAATGATAGGCGTAAAAATTAGTGATCAGGGCATCGGCATGACGCCTGAACAATTAACCCACGTCTTCGAGCGATTTTATCGCGCTGACGATTCAGGAAAATTCCCGGGCACGGGTCTTGGCATGAGCATCGTGCAGGAAATCATCACACTGCATGGCGGCCACATTGACATTGAAAGTCAGTTAGGCGCCGGCACCACCGTGACCTTGTGGATTCCGTGTGATGAAAAAACACTTTAGATTTTTAATTTTACATAGCCTGAGTTTCAGCAATTAATTGCAACATCGCTATTTTGAAAGACGCATCATGACAAAACCTGAAATCGAAATCAACGCACTGAACGAGCACAAACTCCGCTCAGAGTTGGTGCGCGCCTATGATTTGCTGCGCACGGTGATCGACGAGAACCCCAATATCATCTTAATGAAGGACTGGGACGGCAAATTTTTGATCGGCAACCGGGCGCTGGCCAATTTGTACGGTACGACACCCGACAAGCTGGAAGGCTGTGATGACGGCGCATTCAACCCCAATGCCGAACAGGTGGCGTTTTATTTGCAGAACGTGCGCGAAATCATGTCGCAGTCTGAAACGCAGATCGTGATGGAAGAGTCCACCAACAGCGCGTCCGGCGAGACTCACTATTATCAGTCGATCAAAAAACCATTGATATCAGTGGATGGCCAAAAACAAATTCTGGTCATCGCCAACGATGTGACCGAATTGAAGCGGGCGCAACAAAAGCTCGAAGAGAGCGAACGCCGCCTGCGCTATGTGCTGGATGCAACCGGCGAAGGCGTTTGGGACTGGGACATCACAAGCGGCGTGGTGACTCACAATAGTCAATGGTGCAAAATCGCCGGGCTGGACGATGATTATTTACAGCACCCGGTAGAAAAATTCGGCCAACTGCTGCACGAAGACGACCGCGTCCATGTCTTTGAAGCCCTGCAACACTGCCTCAAGGGACACGGACACTATCAAAGCGAACACCGCATGCGTCTGCCCGGAAACCGGATCGTCTGGGTACTGGACCGTGGCGATGTGGTAGAACGCGATAACGAAGGCAAAGCGCTGCGGATGGTCGGCAGTTTTGTCGACATCACCCAACGTAAAGAAATTGAACTGGCGTTGGGCATGCGAACCGAACTGCTCAATGCCATCTTCGAACTGAGTCCGGACGGTTTTATATCCTTCGATGAAGGCTATAGGATCAGCTATGTCAGCCCGGCTTTCACCCAGATGACCGGCCTGCATAGCGCCCAATTGCAGGGACTGGACGAGGCGCAGTTTGGCGCATTACTCACGCCGCTTTGCATGGCAGGCGGAAGCTTTAAAGGCGTGCAAAAATTGCGCGACACCCCGTCCGGCAATGTGCCTGACAAACGTGAAATCATCGAACTGTCGCATGGCGGGAAACGCATACTCGAGGTGGGGTTGCGCAGCAGCACCACCAGCGCAGTGTCACAAATTCTCTATTTCCGCGACGTGACGCACGAGACCGAACTTGATCAACTCAAGAGTGAATTTCTCTCGACCGCTGCGCACGAATTGCGCACCCCGATGGCCAGCATCTATGGCTTTGCCGAACTGTTACTCACACAAAATTTTAACGAAGAGAGCCGCCGGGAATTTTTGACCATTATTTTAAAGCAATCCGAATTGATGACCGCTATCCTCAATGAACTGCTGGATCTGGCCCGCATTGAGGCGCGACGCGGTAAGGATTTCGTCTTTGAGGACCTCTCTGCCCAAGACCTGATTGATCAGGTGGTGCACAGTTTTATCCTGCCGGAGGGTCGCTGCGCCCCCCTCCTTACGCTGCCAAAAAAAGGCCGCCACATCATGGCCGATCACAAAAAAGCGTATCAGGCGATTGTCAATGTGCTGTCGAATGCCTACAAATATTCCTCAGACGAGGTCAGCATAGCGCTGGTGAACGAACCGCGCCCGGCAGGCATGACGGACGCCGCCGGCATCCGCATCATCGACTCGGGCATCGGCATGACGCCGGAACAGCTAGCCCGCGTTTTTGAACGATTCTATCGCGCTGATGCGTCGGGCAAGATTACCGGCACGGGTTTAGGGATGAGCATCGTGCAGGAAATCGTGTTGTTACACGGCGGACAGATCACCCTCGAGAGCACCTATGGCAGGGGGACTGCCGTGACGCTCTGGTTCCCGACCGCAGACCATCTGCTGTCAAACACTTCAGTCACAGAAGGGCTGCCATCATGACCCTGGCACAACGATTCAATGCCTTGTTTTTAGTGGCCGCAGTGGGACTCACCACCTTAGCCGGCATCAACTTCATTCAACTCAATCGCGTCTATGACACGGTCAATTTCTGCAATGTCAACACGATTCCCTCGTTGCTGTTGCTCGATGATGCCGCCAAGGCCTTCGGCCGGCTGCGTGTCGGACTGTATCAACATGTGCTGCACCACGATGCCTCCCGTTTATCTGATGTGGAGGTCATGATCAGCCAGTCACAGGCCGAACTCAAAAGCGCACTCACCGAATATGAACTCTATCTGATCGATGATCAGGATCGTCTGCTGCTCTCAGAAGACAAGAAGGCACTGCAAGCCTATACCGAACGCATTGCTCAGATCATGGTCGCCTCGCACAACAATCAGGACAGGGAAGCCCTGAACCTGCTCAATGAAGCCGTGACGGTGGCAGACCATATGAACCTCGTGCTCGATACCCACAAAACGTACAACGCAACCCTGGGAAAAACAAATGCCCGCGAGGGTAACACCATCAAATCGAGCACCATCACCATGAGCATCCTTGTCTGGGCACTGATACTGACACTGGTACTGCTGATCGGGTTCTGGTTAAGACGCACCCTGTTGCGCGCACTGGAACAGGCCACCCGGGTGGCTGACCATATCGCGGCAGGCGATCTGACCTACCGCCCCGCCATTTCGGGGGACAACGAATCCTCACATCTGCTCAGCGCGATGATGTCGATGCAGGAGAATTTGCGCGCACTGATCAGCGATTTGAGCCATACCGTCGAGGCCGCCGCCTTGCGGGGCGAATTCAACGTCAGGATGAGCCTGAGCGACAAATCAGGCTATGCACAGGATATCTCTAAGCTGGTCAACAACCTGTCAGACATCACCGACACGGGGCTGCGCGATGTCATTCGCGTCGCATGCGCCATCGATCAGGGCGATTTGACACAAACCATCAGCGCGGACTATCCCGGCTTATTCGGTGAAATGAAGGATGCCCTGCTCTCGATGCAGGACGTCGCACGCACGCTCGAACAACGACACTGGGCGAAAGGTGAAATGACCGAGCTCATTAGTGCGACTCAACAATCAGAATCACTGGCTAAATTCGGCGATGCACTGCTCTCTCGGCTGTGCCCGACCATCCAGGCGGTGCAAGGCTGTTTATACGTCCGGACGGAAAATTGCCTGACACCGGTGAGTGCCTACGGCGCCTGCGTCGATACCCTCATCCCGTCAGGCCTGATTGAACAATGTGCACATGATCAAAAAGTCATTACCATTAAAGATACCGACGCACAGCTAAAACTGTCAGGTCTGGTGAGTGCCTACGCCGCGCATGTCGTCATCCTCCCGCTCGTCTTGCAAAATCAGGTCATCGGCATCCTCGAACTGTCATTTTTGAATCCGCCCAACGCACACAGCCAACTGCTGCTGGATGAATTTCCGCTGATACTGGCACCGGTACTTGAAGTCTTGCGACGCAATCTGCGCACCCAAAATCTCAACAGCACGCTCGCAGCACAGGCGGAAGAGCTCGATGCACAAAAGCAGGAACTGCTCACCACTCAGGAGGCGACCGGCAAGGTCAACGCGATGCTGCAGGATATTCTGGCGGCCGCCACTGAAATCGCCATTGTCGGCACCGACGTGAATGGCCTGATCACCTTATTCAACAGCGGGGCTAACAAAATGCTGGGCTGGTCAACGGCCGAGGTCGTCGGTATCAAAACACCGGCCTGTTTCCACCTTAACGACGAACTGGCTGCGGCCTGCGCCCTCACCGGGTTAACCAACGGGTTTGACGCCATCGTCGCCGGCGCAGTGAAGAACGGCAACGATAGCCGTGAATGGACCTTTGTGCGTCAGGATGGCACAGAATTTATCGGCCTGCTGCTCACCAGCGCGGTACATACCATCGAGGGCAGCATCTCGGGCTATCTGTGCGTGATTCAGGACATTTCCAATCGTCGTGAAACAGAACAAAAATTGATCAATGCCCGCACGCTGGCCGAAGAAACCTCGCGGATGAAGTCCGACTTTCTGGCCAACATGAGCCACGAAATTCGCACGCCGATGAACGGCATTATCGGCATGTCGCATCTGGCGCTCAACACTGATCTGACCCCGCGCCAGCGCGACTACCTGAAGAAAATTCAGCAATCGGGGCAAAATCTGCTGCGTATCATCAACGACATCCTCGACATCTCTAAAATTGAAGCCGGTAAGCTCTCCATCGAGCACAGCGAATTTGAGCTGGAAACCACCCTGGCCGATGTCGTCGCACTGATCGGCGAAAAAGCCACCGAAAAAGGTATCGAATTGATCCTCGATGTCGCAGGTGACGTACCCGTCAACCTGCTGGGCGATTCGCTGCGCTTAGGTCAGGTGCTGCTCAACTATGCGAGCAATGCCCTCAAGTTCACCGAAAAAGGGGAAATTGTCATTGCGGTACGCCTGCGCGAACAGACAGAGGATCATGTGCTGCTGTATTTCGAAGTACGGGATACCGGCATCGGCCTGTCGGAGGAACAAATCAGCCGGCTGTTTACCGCCTTCACGCAAGGGGACACCAGCACCACCCGCCGCTACGGCGGCACAGGATTGGGGTTGGCCATCTGCCGTCAACTGTCTGAATTGATGGGTGGCGAATCCGGGGTCAACAGCATCGAAGGCCAGGGCAGCACCTTCTGGTTTACCGCACGGCTTGACGTCAGCCGGATCGAAAAACGCACGTTGCTGCCGGCCGCAGATTTACGCGGCCGCCATGTACTGGTGGTGGACGACAATGACAACGCGCGTCAGGTGATGAATGAAATGCTGGGCGGCATGAGTTTTACCGTCGATGTCGCCAATTCAGGGGCTGATGCCATCACGGCGATAGAACGGGCCGACCGTCAGCGCGACCCTTATGAACTGGTTTTCATGGACTGGCATATGCCGGCGATGAACGGCATCGCCGCCTGTAACAAAATTCAATCCCTGCCGCTGGCCGAACCGCCGCATCTGGTACTGGTCACCGCCTATGGCCGCGACGAGGTATTCCACAATGCGGAGGACGCCGGCATCCGCGATGTACTGGTGAAACCCGTGACTGCCTCGACCCTGTTTGACACGGCGATACGCGTAATGGGCACGAATCACGAAGAACTGCGCGACAGCAGCGTGCCGGTGCCCCGTGTAGAGGGCATGAATAAAATCACCGGCGCACGCATCCTGTTGGTCGAAGATAACGAAATCAACCAGCAGGTTGCGATGGAGTTATTGCAACAGGCCTATCTTGCGGTGGATCTGGCAGAAAACGGCGCTGAAGCGCTGAGTCTGCTTGAGGCACACGATTACGATCTGGTGCTGATGGATATGCAAATGCCGGTGATGGACGGCATCACGGCCACCATTGAACTACGGCGTCAGGCCCGCTTTACTGAACTGCCGGTGGTCGCGATGACCGCCAATGTCCTGCCTGTCGATCGCCAGCGCTGTCTTGACGCCGGCATGAATGATTTTCTTGCTAAACCCATTGAACCTGACGTGCTCTGGCAGACCTTGCTCAAATGGATTCCGGCGCGCTACCTGCCCGAAAAGCCACTCGAAAAACCCGCCCAACTGGCCTTTGATCCTGAGATTGAAGGCATAGACTCAGGGCCCGCCCTGCGTCGTATGCTGGGCAATACCACGCTGTATTTTTCCGCGATGCGCAAATTTTGCACCTTGCAGCAGCGCATTCCTGCGCAGACCCGGGAAGCACTCGACGCAGATGACTGGGTGAGCGCACAACGCCACATTCACACCTTGAAGGGCGTGTCCGCCAGTATCGGTGCCAAGCGACTGGCCAAGGATGCCGCAGTCCTTGAACGCGGTCTGGGTGAACGCTGGCCCAGGAACGAGATCGACACACGCCTGGATGCACTCGAGGGGGTACTCAACGAGTTGATCGAACGCGTCCTACCCAGACTGCCGGCCCCTGCCACCAATCACCCGACCGATCGACCCGCAGGGATCGCCGCCCTCGCCGAACTCGAAATCCTGCTCGCTGATAACAATCCTGAAGCCATGAGCTGGTTCGATAGCAACGGGCATGCGCTCAAAGGCGTATTCCCTGCAAAACAGTTGACGAAATTATCAACCGCCATTCACCAATGCGATCTGGATGCGGCCTTAGCACTTTTGAAAAACGTAACGCCCGAACAGTCCAATGAAAGCCACTCATGAGCACAGACAAACTACATGACACCGTACTGGTCATCGATGACAGCCCGGAAATCCTGCTGATCATCAACGAACTGCTCAAGAAGGACTACCGGATTAAGGCGGCCAACGGCGGTGAAAAGGGATTGCGCTTAGCGCGTGAGGAACCGATCCCCGACATCATCCTGCTCGACATTATGATGCCGAAAATCAACGGTCACGAAGTCTGTCGCAGACTCAAACTGGATCGCACCACCCGCGATATTCCGGTGATCTTTCTGACCGCGATGCACAATGAATGCGATGAAGAACAGGGGTTGGAACTGGGCGCGGTCGATTACATCGGCAAACCGATCAGCGGGCCGATCCTGCGCGCCCGCGTCAAAACTCATCTGGCGATGAAACAGGCGGCGGACTACATCAAAGAAAAAAATGTATTCTTGATCGGCGAAGTCTCCAAGCGCGCCCACGAACTGGAATTCATTCAGGATGTCACGATTCTGGCCTTAGCCTCGGTCGCTGAAACACGCGACAATGAAACGGGCAACCATTTGCGTCGCACCCAGCAGTATGTCCGCTTGCTGGCGGAACACTTACAACGCCACCCGCGCTTCTCACTGAGCCTTACGCGAATCAACATCGAGTTGATCTGTAAATCAGCGCCCTTGCACGACATCGGCAAGGTCGGCATCCCCGATTGCATCCTGCTCAAACCCGGTCGCCTGACGCCTGAAGAATTTACCGTGATGAAGACACATGCGGCACTCGGGCGCGAGGCGATCGAACACGCCGAGCAACAAATGGGGCGCAGCGCGCTTTTCTTGGCCTTCGCCAAGGAAATCGCCGGCAGTCATCAGGAAAAATGGGACGGCAGCGGTTACCCCGAGGGCTTAGCAGGCGAACAAATCCCCGTCTCGGCCCGCCTGATGGCAGTGGCCGATGTCTACGATGCACTGGTCAGCGAACGTCCCTATAAAAAACCGCTGTCCCATGAAACCGCCTCCG
>SESH01027066.1_pt1 | contig 12469 bp, 12 predicted proteins | sample 3171561 | NCBI WGS metagenome assembly SESH01 (sample SAMN10866947, study PRJNA518727) | freshwater metagenome | biome: subpolar coniferous forest; feature: holomictic lake; material: water; isolation source: holomictic Lake 442 2011 16.5 m and 2014 13 m | place: Canada: near Kenora, Ontario
CGATTGTCACGGTTGATGCGCTGAATGTGACGACCACCCAGACGGTGGCCAATTCGGCGGGCTCCTTGAAAACCGGTGGCGACGAGCGCGCGCGTCAGTCGGCCCGCACCGGACGGATTTCCTGGCGCGAACTTGTGGCACCATAGGCTTTTGACTACGAGAGGGGGCTTCGTGAAACGATTCAAAGCAAGAGGCTTCACCCTGATTGAGGTGATGATTGTGGTCGCCATCGTGGCTATTCTGGCCGCGGTCGCCTTGCCGAGCTACCAACAGCACGTGGTCCGCGCGGCGCGGCTGCAGGCGCAGGCCGAACTCCTGGAACTGGCCAGTCTGCAGGAAAAGATCTTTCTCAATTCGAATGGCTACAGCGCCAGCGTGACGGCAGCCTACAACGGCACCTCTGCCGGTGGTTTGGGGCGCAGCAGCGGCACCACGAACGATGGTCGTTACACGCTGGCGCTGACGATGGACAGCGCCACGCCGCCGCAGACATTTGTTCTGACCGCCACGCCGACAGCCGGCGGTACCCAGGTGGGCGACGGGAATGTTTCTGTCAGCGAGAGCGGTCAACGGCTCTGGGGTAGCGCTTCCTGGTAGGGTAAGTACCAATAGGATGGGTCTGAATTGCCTTTGACTTAAAGAGGCGACAGGCGCAATATTCGGCGCATCATGCGCCAAAGCGTTTCAGGGAGGAATGTGGGCCTGCTGATTTATCAGGCCGGCTATAGCTTGGTCGAACTGTTGGTGGTGATGGCCCTGGGGGCAATTCTGCTTTCCATCGCTGTGCCCCCAATGACCGAGATGCTCAATACGCAAAGGTCCAATGCGGCCAGCAGCACTTTTCTGGCCAGCCTGAATCTGGCGCGTGTGGAGGCCATCAAGCGCAATGCTCGCGTTGTCGTGTGCAAGTCTGCCGCTGGCTTGTCTTGTGAACTCACGGGTGGCTGGGATCAGGGACGCATCATGTTTCATGACGCCAACAACAATGCCGCGCTTGATGCCGACGAACAGTTGATCGAGCGCTTCGGCGCGATGCCTGAAGGTTTGAGTCTGACCGGCAACACCCAGGTAGCCAACTACGTGTCGTACAGCGCTTCGGGTTCGGCAAAACTGATGAGTGGCGCCTTTCAGGCCGGCACCTTTACCCTGTGCGTTGCAGCAGTTCCAGGCGCAAATGTGCAGCAAATTGTCTTGAGCAGCACGGGCCGGGCACGCTCAAAAAAAGGCGTTGCCACTGATTGCCAGTAGCAGCCGGGCGACGGTTCAGCGCCGTACTTCGTCCACCAGCGTCTTGAACTCGCCAATATCCTCGAAACTGCGGTAGACGCTGGCAAATCGGACGTAGGCCACCTTGTCGAGTTTCTTCAACTCCCGCATCACCATCTCGCCAATGCGCGTGGAGGGAAGTTCGCGCAGGCCCAGATTCAACAATTTTTCCTCGATCCGCTCGATGGCACCATCGACCTGTTCGATGCTCACCGGGCGTTTGCGCAGAGCCAGTTTCATGGAGGCCAGTACTTTGCCTCGTTCATACTCGATGCGCCGGCCATCCTTCTTGACGATGGCCGGAAAACTGACGTCCGCCCGCTCGTAGGTCGTGAAGCGCTTTTCACAGGATGCACACTGGCGCCGGCGCCGGATGAATTCGCCGTCTTCCGCGACCCGGGTTTCCATGACCTGGGTTTCGCTATGGCTGCAGAACGGACACTTCATGGTGACTCGGATTGCCGCGCTGCGCTCGCAATGACAGTCATCTGTAGACCGGAAATTGCGCTGTCAGGGCATTGACTTTGGCGCGAACCGCGTCGAGGTTCGCGCCGTCCCTCGGATTGTCCAGCACGTCGGCAATCAGGTTGGCCGTCAGGCGTGCCTCAGCGTCCCTGAAGCCGCGTGTCGTCAGTGCGGGTGTGCCAATGCGCACGCCACTGGTAACCATCGGCTTTTCCGGGTCGTTCGGAATGGCATTCTTGTTGATTGTCATGTGTGCCGAGCCCAGCACGCTCTCGGCTTCCTTGCCGGTGATGCCCTTGGCGCGCAGGTCAACCAGCATCACGTGGCTTTCGGTGCGGCCACTGACGATGCGCAGACCGCGCTCGGTCAGGGTTTCTGCAACGATCTGGGCGTTTTTTAACACCTGTTGCTGGTAGACCTTGAATTCGGGCGCCAGTGCTTCCTTGAAGGCCACTGCCTTGGCGGCAATCACGTGCATCAGCGGACCACCCTGCAAGCCCGGAAAGATGGCGCTGTTGATCGCCTTCTCATGCTGCGATTTCATCAGGATGATGCCGCCACGCGGTCCACGCAGACTCTTGTGTGTCGTCGAAGTCACGACATCGGCATGTGGCACAGGGTTGGGGTAGACGCCGGCGGCAATCAATCCTGCATAGTGCGCCATGTCGACCATGAAGATCGCGCCGACGTCCCTGGCAACCCGGGCAAAGCGTTCAAAGTCAATGCGCAGGCTGTAGGCCGAGGCTCCGGCGATGATGAGTTTGGGCTTTGACTCGTGGGCCTTGCGCTCCATCGCGTCGTAGTCAATCTCTTCCTTGTCGTTCAGACCATAGCTGACAACGTTAAACCATTTGCCGCTCATGTTCAGTGCCATGCCGTGGGTCAGGTGGCCGCCCTCGGCAAGCGACATGCCCATGATGGTGTCGCCGGGCTTCAGAAAAGCCAAAAAAACCGCTTCGTTGGCCGAGGCACCGCAGTGCGGCTGCACGTTGGCGCAATCCGCACCAAAAATCTGCTTGACGCGATCTAGTGCCAACTGCTCGGCCATGTCGACAAATTCGCAGCCACCGTAGTAGCGTTTGCCGGGGTAACCTTCGGCGTACTTGTTGGTGAGTTGAGTTCCCTGCGCGGCCATGACCGCTGGCGAGGCGTAGTTCTCGCTGGCGATCAGCTCGATGTGTTGTTCCTGGCGGGCATTTTCGGCCTGGATGGCGGCGAATATTTCAGGATCGGTTTGTTCAATGAGAAATTGGCGGTCGTACATGTTGGTTCAGGAAGGAGATAGAAGGGCAAGCTTTTCAACGCTGTGGTCTGCCTTGGTCGGCACAGGCAAGGGCGCATTGGCTGGCTGGGGTGAGGCAGGAGTGAGCGGCACGTTTCTTCCCTGGGCTACCAGTTGCAGTCGGGCATGCTCGGCCATGACTTTGCCGGTGTACCCGTTGTCGTCGTCAATGTTGGAGGCCCCGACATACGAGCGAAGACCACCCTCAAGTGAACCGGCGCGGCTGATGCATTCCTGCAATACGCGGGCGCCGACCCGCAAGTTGCTCAGCGGGTCGAAGGCCGCAAATTTGCCGCCAAAACTCTCATATTTGTCACTGTGGACCTGGGTCATCACCTGCATCAGTCCCTGTGCGCCGACCGGGCTTTGGGCAAAAGGATTAAAGCCCGACTCGACCGCCATCACCGCGAGAATCAGGGTCGGATCCAACTTGGTGTGCAGGCTGATTTCATATGCTTCGGTCACCAGAGCACTTATTGGCTCCGGAGCGACCCGGTACTTCTTGCTCAGCCAGTAGGCCACCGCCGCTTGTTGTCTGGGCAAATCCTGCGGGTTGATGGCGGTCGCACGATCACTGGCATCGATCTCGCTGGACCAGCCGGTCAGGGCGATCTGGCGGGTTTTCAGCCAACTGAACAGTTCGATTTCACCGACCTGGCGCAGCTCCGGCCGCACTGACAAGGCAATCACCGCAAAGATGACGGCCAGTCCGATCAAGGCAAAACCGTTGTGCGTAATTTCAAAGAAGCCCTGGGCGACATCACTGGCGAAAGTTCGCAGGCCCTGGGTGAATTTTTTCGACGCTGTCATAGCTCTTCCTTCGTTCGCGCGGGCTGCTGTGATGCACTGCTGGGGCGGCAACACACGCGGCACCTCGTTTGGGTTGGTACGCTATCAACAATCTGCACTCAGAAAAGAAGTCCTGCAGAAGATTGAATTTGCCGGGTTCGGCAGCGGGTTCGGGTAATCCCTGATTATTCAAGGGTAGGCGGATTCTAGGTTGACATTATATATCGAGTCAACCATATGAAACCGATTCCTTATCCCTAAACAAAAGTTGGTCTAGGTCCAGCACTGTTCTAGACTGTGCTTGCCCGTCAATTGATGGGAAACTCGCCGGCAGTAGCCAGTCCCTACCGTCAGGTAGCTGCGATAAAGCGGCCCCGGCAACATGTGGTGGCAATCTTTTGCTGCCCAGCACCTGGGGACTTTACCCTCCCTTTGTGCAAGCCCTGACAGCATGGACCTCGTGTCAGCTGTCAAGCCCGGCGACTTGGCTTTGTGCCATCCGACCGGGCTTTCGTCTTTTTTGTTGCCGTGTCAGTGCAATTCGGGCGAAAATAGCGGCTCCTACCTTGTCAGCACTCTGGCTGGGGTTTCCTTCTTTGCTCGTGCTACTCATGTTCCCTTTTCCTGCCAATCAAAAATCTGCCCCAGCCACCGAAGAGACAAAATTTCCGGCCAAGTCGCACGAACCTCATCCCCTTGACCTGGTGACAGGCGGGGCGTTTTCCGCTCCAACTTCGAGCGAGCGTACGGCGCGCATTCGCGAGTGGTTGACCAGTTCACCTGGCGTCGAACAGATGCAGGCGGTTTTCAAGGAACTCAGCGGTAAAGACAAAGGAGCAGCCAAGCTTTTGCGTGAGCGCCTCGACGAGATCAAGCGCAGCAAGGGTCAGGAATCGATTGCCTTGGAGTGGGGCGACAAAGCCAGAATCCTGCTGGCCCTGCCCAAACTTAACATTGCCGACGCCATGGCCTGGCAGCGCGACGCCGCCAAGGCCGGCGCGCCCCTGAGCAAGGAACCGTTGGCCACACTCAAGACGGAACTCAGTGACCGGGTGAAGGTGATTGAGGACTTGCAGCATCGAGTCCAGGTGCAGCGAGAGGCAGCAGTGCTGCTGGCACAACGCATCGAGGTGCTGTCCACCAAGTCGTGGCGCGACGCCCAGGTGCTGCTGGAGGCTCTGCAGGCTGATGTGGAACATTGGCAAGCACAGGCTGCTGGCCTGTTAGGTGACGCAAACTGGGCCAGCGTTGATGTCAAGTTTCCGCCTTTGCTGGATGCCTCGCGCGGTCAACTACTGGTGGTTTGGGAGGCTTTCAAGGATGCGCTGGCGCAAGCCTGCGCTGCTGCGGTCGATCCCGCTGCCGCCTTGCCGCCGGTGCCGGTCTGGGCTGAAGAACTTCGCGCCGCCCGAGGTATGCTGGTTGAGGCGGCACCGCGGCCCAAGCGCGCTGTGATTGACCCTGAAGTCAAGGCGCAGGCCGTGGCAGCGGTGGCGGAGACGCTGGCCAAGCTTGAACAGGAAATATCTCAGGGACACGGCAAAGCCAGTGCAGGCGCGGCAGCAGCCCTGCGCCATGCCCTGAAGGAGTACGGACGGATCATTGACGACAAGTTGGAGAATCAGGCGCACGCTGCGCTGGCCGCGGCCGGAGAACTCGAAGGCTGGCAGCGCTGGCGTGCCGATCAGTTGCGCGAAGAACTGGTGCAAAAGGCCGAGGCATTGCTCAAGCGACCGGAGGGCCAGGCCATCGGTGGGCGCAAGATGCAGGAGACCTTGCGCGCCCTGCGTGAGCAGTGGAAGCAGACGGATCAGGGAGGCGCGCCGAACCACGGTCTGTGGAAACGTTTCGATGACGCCTGCAATGAAGCGCACAAGGTTGTTGAAGCCTGGCTTGAAAAAGTCAAAGCACAGTCAGCCGAACACCGGGCACAACGCCTGGCGCTGATTGAAGAGGTCAACACGTGGGCTGGCGCCAACCGAACCGCGCTGGACGAAGACTGGAAAGGCTTCAACCGCATCCTGCACCAGTTTGGTGAGCGCTGGCGTGACGGTGGACACGTCGGCGAAAAGATTTTTGCCGAGTTGCAGCCGCTGTGGAAGGCTGCCATTGATGGTGCAGCGGCGCCACTGGAGGCGCTGCAGGTCAACAGTCTGGCGGCGCGCCAACTCATGATCGAAGAAGCCAGGGCCCTGGGTAGTGCCGGCGAACTCCGCATCGATGCCGTGCGTGCTTTGCAGCAGCGCTGGCAAGCCGAAGCGCATCGGGTGCCGATGGATCGGCGTCAGGAACAAAAATTGTGGGAGGCGTTTCGCCAGCCGATTGACGAAGCCTTCACGCGCAAGACGGCGCAGCGTCAGCAGGCAGATACCGCTTTGGGTGAGCGTGATCGCGTCGTGCTTGAGGCGGCGCGGGCACTGGAAGCGGCAAATCTGGCAGGCGATGCCAATGGCATCCGCAGTGCCATGAATGCACTGGATGCGGCGCTGCGCGGTCAGGCGCAAGCGCAGGCGGCGGTGCAGGTCGCAGTCACCGAGGTCAACACGGCAGTCGCTGCCATGGCAACATCCGAGGCGCCCAGCGACGGGATACACGGCACGGGGGTGACAGAGCCCGCCGAGCCGGTGGCTTCGCTTTCAGACGCTCCTGTAGCGCCGGAGCAGGTATCGAAGCCGGCTGCCAAGCCGGTGCGCGCCGTGCGTGGCGATGATCGCCCGGGCATGAAGAAGACCGAACCCGCCGCGCCGGGGCGTGGCGGCAAATTTGGTGAGCGCAAGGACGGCGCCAGAGACAAGCCACGGGTCCCCCGCGACGACCGGCCGTCGGCGCGCGCGGACGAACGTGGACCCAACAGGGCAGGCCGCGATGAGCGCGTTGGCTCGGCGCCAGTTTGGCAGGACGCACCACGGCTGGGAGACACGGCTTTTAGGGCACAGCGAGACGCCGTGGAACACGCTCAGTTAGCCTTGCGAAAGCTCGCAGCCCAGGCGCACGGTGAGGCGCTGACCCATGTCCTGGCCGCTTGGGAACAGCGCGATGCCACCCTGTTGCCGTCGGCACAGGAACTGGGCAGTCGCGTTGCACCTGCTACCCGCGCGGGCTGGCTGAAGGCGATCACCCAGGCACCGGGCAACCATGACGCGGTAGCCCTGCTGCGCCTGGAGATGGCCAGCGAGTTGCCAACACCCGCGGAGCACCTGGATGCCAGGCGTGCGTTGCAGTTGCAACTGCTGACCAAACGTCACGATCCGGCGCCGGCACAGACCTGGGGACAGGATGCGGCCCGGGTGCTTGCCAGCGTGTACGATACGGTTCAGGCGCGACGCCTGCAAAATGTACTCAAGGTGCTGTTAAAGCCCAATTAGTGGCTGACGGCGTCGCGATTGGAGCGGGCTGGGCCTGCAGACAGCTATTCATGAACCTAAGGGAGGTTTGCCAGTGGATTCTGCCGACGACTTGATCAAGCGCCTGGAACAACTCAACGACATTGGAGCGGCGCTTTCCAGGGAGCGCGACATCACGCGACTCCTTGAGTACATTCTGATCGCGGCCAAGACGATTACCAACGCCGATGGCGGAACGCTCTACCGGATGACCGAGAACGGTCAGAGTCTGCGCTTTGAGATGTTGCGCACCGACTCACTGAATATCGCGATGGGGGGCACTTCGGGCAGTGCCATCAGTTTTCCGGATCTACCCCTGTACGACGGGACGGGTGCTCCCAATGACTCACTGGTGGCAGGTTATGCAGCCATTCGGGTGCAGACGGTCAATATCGCCGACGCCTACAGCGAGCCGAATTTCGATTTTTCTGGTACGCGTCGCTTTGATGAGCGAACCGGCTATCGCTCGAAGTCCTTCCTCGCCGTTCCCATGAAGGATCACGAGGGCGAAGTGATCGGCGTCCTGCAATTGATCAACGCGCAGGCGCCCGGCAGCAAGGAGGTGGTGGCGTTTTCATCGGCCGATCAGAGTCTGGCTGAGTCTCTGGCCTCGCAAGCAGCCATTGCCTTGAGTAACCGGCTGCTCATGACGCAGCTCGAAGAACTGTTTGAATCTTTCATCAATGTGATCAACTTGGCGATTGACGAAAAATCACCCTATACCGGCGGACATTGCCAACGGGTACCGGCCCTGACCATGATGCTGGCCGAGGCCGTCGCTGAAACGGTTGAGGGGCCGCTGGCCGGGTTCAGAATGGATGACAGGGACCGCTACGAACTCAAGATTGCCGGTCTGTTGCATGATTGCGGCAAGATTGCCACACCGGTTCACGTGGTCGACAAAGCCACCAAACTGCAAACTCTGTTTGACCGTGTCGATCTGATCGACACCCGTTTTGAGGTACTCAAACGTGATGCCGAATTGCGTGCCCTGCGACAGCAACTGGCGCTGCGCGCGTGTGCTGATCCTCAGGCCGAGGCTGAAATTGCGGCCAGTGCTCGGTCAGCCGTGGCGGCACTGGACGCCGACCGGGAGTTCCTGCGCGTCACCAACATCGGCGGAGAGGCCATGAGCGACGCGGCGCTCCAGCGTGTTCGTGCCATTGCCAGCCAGCATGTCTGGTGCAACGTCGATGGGGTAGAAGCCCCATTTCTGACTGCTGACGAGTTGGAAAATCTGTCGATTCGGGCTGGCACCCTGACCGCAGCTGAGCGCAAGACCATCAACCAGCATATCGTGACGACCATCAGGATGCTCGACCAGCTACCCTGGCCCAAGTATCTGAGGAACGTGCCCGAATACGCTGGCGGTCACCATGAGCGTGTCGACGGCAAGGGTTATCCCAAAGGTCTTTCGCGCGACCAGATGTCGGTACAGGCGCGTGTCATGGGAATTGCCGACATCTTTGAGGCGCTGACGGCGACCGACCGGCCCTACAAGTCTGGCATGAAGCTGTCACAGGCGGTGGAAACCATGAACAAGTTCAAGGCCAATGGTCACATTGATCCAGACCTGTTTGACATTTTTGTGCAAAAGGGCGTTTACCGGCGCTATGCCGAGCAATTTCTGAACCCGGCCCAGATTGACGAAATCGGGGTTTAGACATCAGGTTTGATAGATCCTATGCCAGGGTCGCGGGCAGACGGGCAAGGCTAGCCAGCGCTGGCGCGTCCCGTGACTGCGTTGCACTCAGGCGCAAGATCGAAGCGCGCGGTGGACTGGCGCTGGCATCCCAGTCGCTCAGCACGATGCGGCGCAGACCCTGGCCCAGGTCATGCTCGCCCGGCTGGTGCGTATGCCCGTGGATCAGTGTGCTGGCTGCGCTGGCCTGCAGGCACTCGCACGTGGCCCGACTGTCCAGGTCAACCAGCATGTCACCCTTGGCCATGCCCCGTCTCTTGTGCGCCTCACTTTGTGAGCGCATCTGGCGTCCTATCTCCTGGCGCTTGGCAAGCGGCTGATCCAGAAAAGTTTGCCGCCACTGCTTGCTTCGGACCAGCGAGCGAAACTGCATGTAGTCGCTGTCTTGCAGACACAAGGCGTCACCGTGCGACAGCAGCCAGCGTTCGCCGGCAAATTCGAGCACTGTTGGATCATCCAGCAGTTGCATGTTGCAGGCTGCGGCAAAGGCCGTTCCGATCAGAAAATCCCGGTTTCCATGCATGAAAAAAATGGCCAGACGCTGCGCCGCAGCGGCCAGCACCTGCGCACAGCGCGCCGCAAAGTCATCGCCATGGCTGGCCGCATGGATGGCATCGTCACCGACCCACACTTCAAACAGATCGCCCAGAATAAACACAGCGTCGGCCTGCGTCTGCTGCATGAAGTCGCGCCAGACCCTGAAGGTGGCTTCATCGCCGGGTTGCAGATGCAAATCGGCGATGAAATCCAGACGCTGCCAGTGTGCTGGCACCTGCAGCAGAACTGGTGACGCCAGAACGCTCATGTCAAAGAGCTACAGCCTTCTCCAGGATCACGTCGTCCACCGGTACATCGTCGTGATAGCCGCGTCTGGCGGTCTTGACAGTCTTGATCTGGTCGACCACATCGGTCCCGGCGACCACCTTGCCAAACACAGCGTAGCCCCAGCCCTGCGCAGAAATGCCCGTGTGATTGAGGAAGCCGTTGTCGGCAACATTGATGAAGAACTGTGCAGTGGCTGAATGGGGGTCGCTGGTGCGCGCCATCGCTACCGTGTAATTGAGGTTCTTCAAACCGTTGTTGGCTTCGTTGTCGATCGGTTTGTCGCCGCGCTTCTCTTTCATTCCAGGCTCCATGCCACCGCCTTGCACCATGAAGCCGGGGATGATTCGATGAAAGATGGTGTTGTCGTAGTGGCCCTGGCTGACGTAGCTCAGGAAGTTGGCAACCGATTTGGGCGCCTTGTCAGCATCGAGTTCAAGGGTGATGACGCCGTAGTTGGCAATGTGGAGTTCAACTTGGGGATGGCTCATGATTTCTTTTCAAGGGTTGCAGAGTTGATGAGAATAGGTGTTTTTGGCGCATCGCTGGCAAAGGGGCCGGCCGCGCCGGTGGCCGTGCTTTTGATTTTCTGAATCGTTTCGGTGCCGCTCACCACCTTGCCGAAGACGGTATAGCCAAAGCCGTCGGGCGCAGGCGCGTTGAGCATGGCGTTGTCCTTGACATTGATGAAGAATTGGCTGGTCGCCGAGTTGGGGTCGCTGGTGCGGGCCATCGCAAGCGTGCCGACCTCGTTCTTCAGACCGTTGCTGGCCTCCAGCGCAACCGGGGGTCGGGTTGGTTTCTGGCGGTACTTGCTGTCATAGCCGCCCCCTTGCACCATGAAGTTGTCGATCACACGGTGGAAGAGCGTGCCGTCATAGTGCTTGTCCTTGACGTACTGCAAAAAATTGGCAACCGTCTTGGGTGCCTTGTCGGGATAAAGCTCGACCACAAAGTCGCCCACGCTCGTGACGAACTTGACGCGAGGCGCTTCTTGCGCCAGGGCTTCAGTGAGTGCAAAAAACTGCATCGCGGCGGCCAGCGCGAAAGCGGCTGCCACGGGAAAACGTATCCACTTCATCCAATCACTCCTTCATAAAAAATCTTCCATTGACCTTGCTGGCGTTCCCAATACTGGCGCCGGGTCGGACCACTGCGGCTGCCGTCAGCCACTTCGCCAAACGTGACGACCATGGTGTCGGCGGCGTCGGTCCAGTGCAGCATCGACAGGTCCTTGAACTCGATAGCACGTCCGCGTGTCTTGTCGAGTTGGCTGCGCAAACCCGGGGCCCACTCAGCCAGTGATTTACCGTTGCTATTGAAATCCTTACTGTAAAAGCTGAGGACCTGATCCATGTTACCGCGTGATTTGGCGCTTTGCCAGGCCGCCAGCGTCGCTTCGAAGGGTTTGCTTTCAAGACGCGCCACACTCGGCTTGATCCATTGCAGGGCCGGGGCGATCACCACGGGTGTGGTGCGCGTTTGCACCGTCCTGATGATCTGTGACAGGTCCGGGTTGGCAAGCACCACGCAACCATCGGTAGCCTGTGGCGGTCGTGCAAATTGACTCATCGGTGTGCCGTGTAGCCAGATGCCACTGCCGGTCTTGCCACGTCGATTGTCAAGTTCATTCGGATAGTTGATCGGCAGTGCGCCCGAGCCATAGTAGTCTTTCAGGGAGCGCGGGTCCAGACTGCCGGTGATGAAATACACGCCCAGCGGGGTTCGCGAATCGCCCTCGGTCTTCTTGTCGTAACCTGATTTACCGATCGAGATGTAGTAGTCCGCGATCAAGGTCAAACCACTGACCCGGTTTTCAAACAGATAGAGGCGCGAACGCGAAGCATCGACGGCAATGGCATGCCGATTGCGTGATGACAGTGTCAGAAACTGCGATGGCACCGCACCCGCAGGCGGACGCTCTCGCAGCGCTCTGAGCCGCAACTGTGATTCGCCGCGCAGATCGCCCAGCGCTGCTACCGCTTCCTTCGAGACCGGCTCAGGTACATCGCCAAGCGTTTGCACCTGACGGATACGAGCCGACAATAAATCTCCGTATACGAGTTGTGCGAGCTGAAAATTGGGATAGTCGCGAACCAGGTTTTGCGCCTGCTCCAATGCCTTGCGACTTTCGGATTTGGCAAGCAACTGGTAAACCTCGAACAAGCGGCTTTCCGCCAGACCCGGGTCAACCGGCGGCGCTTTCGGTGCCGCTCGGGCCGCCGCCGCCTTCTTGTTCTTGCTGAGCGATTTCTTGTGCGCGCTGGCTTCCACTGATGTCGATAGCGCGACAGCAGCAGCAACAAGAACCGGAAAAAAATACCACCTCATGGGGTCATCAGACGATGCTACCAGGCTGTATCGCCAGCGTTGCCCGCCGCGATCCGTGAGCCAGCATCAACTGCCCGAGGATTCCTTGGTAATCAGCCAGCGATCGCCCGTCTTGAGCAGGTGCAGCGTCTTGCGGCTTGACACCGACAGTGCGCCAGCGCGGTACTGCTGGCGAAACTTGGCAAGCGCTTTATTTCCACTGACCGTGACGTCCAGATTGTCAACCTTGACGCTGATGCTGTTCTTGCCAACGATGCGTTTGCGGCGGTCTTCTTCCCAGGCCGTGCGCGACTGCTTGCCCGGTGGGGTAAATTCCTTGCTGTAGGCAGCAAGGTACGATGTCACGTCCTTGGCTGACCAGGCCTTGGCCCAGGCCATCACTGCCTCCTGCGCTGCTGGATCAGTGGCGCTGTCGGCCGCGACAACTGC
>SESH01014819.1_pt1 | contig 12466 bp, 3 predicted proteins | sample 3171561 | NCBI WGS metagenome assembly SESH01 (sample SAMN10866947, study PRJNA518727) | freshwater metagenome | biome: subpolar coniferous forest; feature: holomictic lake; material: water; isolation source: holomictic Lake 442 2011 16.5 m and 2014 13 m | place: Canada: near Kenora, Ontario
CGAGGTGGCTCCCAGCGCGGGGGCGGTACACGGTAGTGGCGTAACTCACTGATCGTCCAGACATGCATGCATGATCGGTGATCCCGGCCGCCATCGCTGGGGTCTGTCGGCGACCATCAACCTTGGGGAGACGGTCATGGGTCGTGCAGAAGTTGGAGACCGTGCCCACCAGAGACATCCCGCGTGCGACGGTCGCCCTATTCCTGGCCGAGCAACGGGTGCGACGGCCCAGCAGGGCCAGGCGACTGCGAAACGTCACGTTCAGCCGCTCGATCAGGGATTCGCGCCTCGTTCTGAAATCGGCAGATCTGAATGAAGAACCGGCCAGCGGTGAGGCAGTGAGACACCTCATCGTCAGCACAGGCAGAGGGTGCGCGCAGGCGAGAGCGTGACCGGCAGCGCGAAGTCGGCGGCGTCCCGGCTGAACCAGAGGGTACGCGGGTCGAAAGATCCGGGTTCGATCTTCCGATGTTTGAGTTGCTGGGGCTGTGTACGGGTGCCACGCGCCGTGCGTGGCGGATCATCCTCTGCGTCTTCCTCATCCTGTTCGCCTACACCGTCGTAGCCAGTAGAGGTGACCATCCCGGCCCCACGCAGTAACGCGATCCGAGCGTTCTTCTCTGGCCAAAGCAGTAATGATCTGTGCCCCACTCCAGCCCGGCTTGAAGGGCACCTTGGCCCGGTCTTGCGCACTGAAGATGATACGCGGGATAGATTGACGTGATGAGGGTATCGCGATTTTGCCATTGACCTGCGCCTGGAGGGCTGCTTGGTCAAACGTTGGGGTCGTGGTGGGAGATGGGGTTGACTGTGCAGTTTCTTGGGTCCACCATATCCTCGCCTGGGCTACGCCCGAATGACCGTGATGATCCGCCCGCTCGCCGTGACCGCTCCCTCTGTCCGGGTGCGCTCCGCGATGGGCGGCTGGCCGCTGCGCTGGTCGAAGATGATCAGCCAGCCGGTGGTCAGATCGAGCCGAGCGAGGTAGCTCTCTAGCTGCGGCAGCCCATCCGTGATCGGGTCTGGCCGACGGTCACGCCAGACTTTCACCTCCATCCCAAAAACATCCGCGCCGTGGCGTAAGCACAGATCCATCCGGTCGCGGCCAATGGCATACTCTCGGTCAATCGTTCCCCCGCCGTTCGCGACTCGGTGCAGGAAGGCCATCAGCACCAGATGCGGCGCGATTTCTGCGTAGGGCGATGTGCCCAGCAGTGGCTCGCCATGCTGCCGCCAGAAGGCCAGGAACGCATCAAGGAGCAGCGGTGCCGCAATTCGTCCCTCGGGTGTCAGCCAGTTCGGGCTGATCTTAGGCAACGATGCGATGGCGGTACTTGCCAAAATCCGGGGCAGAACCTCATGGTAGATCGGATTGGCGACCACGAGGCCGTCAGTGGGATCCAGGCGCACGAGTCCCAGATCCTGGACAAACCGCAGATCGTCGGGCGGAATATCTCCCAGGGACTGCCCCGAGAGCATGGGTTCGATGATCGCACGCACGCGGGGCTCACGCAGCCGTTCGGCGAGACTATCTAGGTGGGTGTCCTGGCGCACAATCAGCACCTCTTTGGCCTGATCAATCAGCGCCGGGGTGATAACCTGGGTGCGATCCGGTGCAAGTTTTTCAACCGCGACTTTGGCCAGGGCATTGACCAACCAGGGCTGGCCCTGGGTCAGCGCGAAGGCATGGGCGATGGTTTCAGGAGCGAATATCTGGCCGGTATCAGCGGTATGTTGGCCGTAGAGCGCGGCAACGTCAGCCTGATCAAACGTGTCAAGCGTGAGCGAGCGGGTCTTAATATTGAAGGGACTCGCGGTGTTGAGACGGTCGCTGCCGCCTGCGGCGACCTTGTAGTCACGCACGTCGCGGAGGCCAATCAGCGCCAATGACCAGGGGAAGGCAGTTGGACGGCGGCTATGGCCTGAGCGAATCTGTCGCAGCACCGAGATGAGCGCCGCGTCCTGAAGCGCATCAATCTCATCAAGGAAGACCACCAGTGGTCGTGCGGAGGCAGCGGCCCAGGCGCGGAGAGCCGATCCGATGCGCGCTCCTGGTTCGGCATCTGGCCAGGGTGGCGGATACAACGCTGCGGGTAACTGCCACGTCGCGGCGTCATGCCAATCATCGAGGATGGCACGTTCAGCCGCGCCAGGGTCATCATTGAAGGCGGCCCCAACTTCCATAGTCAGCAACACCGCCGTATAGGTTTCCGCAGCGGTCAGCGCCTGCGCCAGCGCCAGCATGGCGGTGGTTTTGCCGCTTTGGCGAGGAGCATGGAGGACAAAATAGCTACGCTCCGCGACGAGCGCGGCAACCTCTGGCAGCCGTGCGGCGGCGGGCAGCATATAGTGAATATCGGGCTGGCATGGCCCGGCAATGTTGAACCAGCGTGTCATCGTATCCACCTCCTGACCCACGGATAGGCGGCCTCAGTATAGCACGTGTAGCGCGTCAGAAAGGGTAAAACCTCCGGGGATCGGTTTGGCCTTACCCTAAAACCTCCCTCTTTGCGTTGGCCGACTACTGCACAGAGGACAACAAAAAAGCCGGGGGGGACGTGCTCCGCGATGTCGCTCGCACATCCTCCCCCGACTTTTTCATCCTCTCCCCGCGAGGCTACTGTCGCTCGAACTTGATGATCACCGAGTCCCGCCGCACCGGGGTTCCGCGCAGCGTCAGCCGGTCTTTCCGCCCCTCTAACGCCGAGGGTGGCGTGTCGCGTTCGTCGCCACTGATGGTGAGGAACGCCGCTGTCGTATCCTCGAATGTCAATGTCACCGTGTCGTCACCGTAGCCGCCGGTGATCGTCCCGTCCACTCGGAGTTGACCGTTCGGCGCACGCCACCCCGACCGGAAGGTCATGTCGAAGGTGTCATTGCCCGCCCCGCCGGACGCTCCATTCACCCCATCGCGGTCGCGCAGGGTGTCATTTCCCTCGCCGCCAACGAGTACGTCGGCGTCACCCGCACCGCCGTCGAGGTCGTCATCGCCGGTGCCCCCGTCCAGCCGGTCATCGCCCGCGTTGCCGAAGAGGTGATCATTGCCCGCCTCGCCGAAGAGTTGGTCGTTACCTCCGTTAGGGTCGGTGTGGTGCGATGTGCCTGCATCCCCGCCGTGATGGTCGTCCTCGCTCGTTTTTCGATCCTGATTCGCATGGTCGTGTCCATCAGACGCCGCATCGCCGGTTGATGCGCCGTGGTCGGCACCGTCGTGCGAACCCGAGTCATCCTCGGTGGTGGCCAGATCGCCGTACAGCGTATCATCGCCCGCGCCCCCGAAGAGGGTATCGTCGCCCGCCCCGCCCACCAGGGTGTCGTTGCCGTCGCCGCCGCAGATGGTGTCGTTGCCGCCCATCCCGTTGATCCAGTCATCGCCGCCCCGTCCGACAATCACATCGTCGCCCGGAGTGCCGATCAGCCGATCCGCACGGTTCGTGCCAATGATGGTGGCGGGCAGTCCATTACAGACGGGCACGGGGACTGCGACCGTGAGGGTCGCTGCTGCCGCAGGCTGGCCCGTGTAGAAGTGGCCCTGAGGATCGAGTTGCGCGACCACCTGATAGTTCCCGGTACGCAATCCACCCGGCAGCGGCCACACCGCCTCGCCCGTCGTGCTCACCGGCGCGGGGCCGTAGGTGACGGTGGTGCCACCCGTGGGCGTCACTGCGAAGAAGACGGATGCCTTCGTGAGGTCGCCCGCCGTCCCGTCATCCTCCTCGGCGACGTGGGCGCGCAGGGTCAGCGCGGTACTCGGGGACGCGGTCACATCGCCGGTGTAGGCGGTGGTCGCCGCCTCCGGGGCCACCGTGATGGAGAGGGTCGCACGCGCACTCAGGCCCGCCGGGTCGCGCACGGTGAGCAGCGTTGCGTAGGTGTCCGCCGGTGCCTGGACGATGCCCGCGATAGTTGCGGTGCCGTCACCGTTCGAGGTCAGCGTGACGCCTTCGGGCAGGCCGGTGGCGGCAAAGACGAGCGTGGCCCCGGCGTCGTTCGGGTCGTGAGCGACCACCGTAAGCGTCAGCGGGTCAGAGTATTGTGCCGACTGCGGAGCAGGCACGCTCAGCGTCGGCGGCTCGTTGCGCACGGCGATGGTGAAGGGCAGGGCGTTGGAGACACCGCCGCCCGGCGTCGGGTTGAACACCGTCACCTGCGCTTCGCCTGCGGTCGCGAGGTCCGCCGCCGTCAAATTGGCTGTCAAATCGGTGGACGACCCGTAGGTGGTGGGACGATCCGCCCCGTTCCAGCGCACAACCGAGTCGCGCCCAAAGCCGCTGCCGTGCAGGGTCAGGGTGACAGCCGGGTCGCCCGCAGTGGCCTGGGCGGGATCGAGGGTGGTTAGGGCCGGGGCGGGATGATTGATGGTGAGGGTGAACTGCTTGGTCACAGTCTGCCCGCCCGTGGTGGTACAGCCAATGGTGACGTCGTAGGTCCCGCCCACCAGGGGCGTCCCACTGAGCAGTCCGGTCGTCGCGTTGAGGGTAACGCCATCGGGCAACGCGCCCGCGACTGTGGTGTAGCTCGTGCAGATGGGCGTTCCGCCGCCACCCGAACCGCCGCCGCCGGGGAACCCAATGGGCTGCCGGTACGGGGTACCGGGGACGCCGGGGGATGGCTGCGGGTCAAGGATGAGATCGCGCCTTCGGGTTGTGTCGCTGCTATCGGTGACCTGGATGGTGAAGGCAAATTCACCGGCGGTGGTGGGCGTGCCGCTGAGGACGCCGGTGGTGTGATCGAGGGTCATGCCATCGGGGATGATCGTGCCGGGTGCCTCCGCCCAGGTGTAGGGCGGGGTGCCACCCGCCGCCTCGAACGTGAGGGTGTAGGGGTCGCCGACCACTCCGGCAGGCAACGTCGAGGCCGTGACAATCCGCAGGTCGCTGGTGATGTCCACCGTGGTTGTGGCCTGGGCACAGGCGTTGTCGGGGTCGCAGACGCGGAAGGCCACGGTCGGCGCGGTATCCGCGTGCAAACCGACCGTCGCGAAGGTCGCGGTCTGCCCCAGTGTCTCAAAGCTGCCGTTGCCATCGAGATCCCAGGCAAAGGTGAGCGCATCGCCGTCGGGGTCGCTGGCGATTCCGGTGAGCGTGAGCGATTGGCCGACCTGCACGCTGTAGGGGCCACCGGCATCAGCGGTGGGGGGCTGGTTGGGCACCGCCGTGGTAAAGGTGAGCGCGTGGGAGACGCCGCCACCCGGCGTCGGAGTAAACACCGTCACCGTCGCACTCCCGGCTGCCGCAAGGTCAGCCGCCGCGATCTGTGCGGTCAGGTCAGTGCGTGACCCGTAGGTGGTGGGCCGATCTGCGCCATTCCAGCGCACAACCGAGTCTGGCACAAAGTTGCTGCCGTGCAGGGTCAGCGTGAGATCGCCCACCTGCGCCTTGATGGTGGGGGGCGTGAGGCTTGTCAGCACGGGCACAGGATTGAGGATGGTGAGCGGGAACACGGCGTTTGTCGTCTGGCCGCCGCTGGTACAGGTGACGGTGAGGGTGAACATACCGGCGCTCGTGGGAATGCCCGTGAGGACGCCGGTTGCCTCATCAAAGGCAAGGCCAGCGGGCAACGACCCCGCACCCATCGCGACGGTCGGACACCCCGGTGCCGGTGCGATGCGCCCGGTATACGAGTCACCGATGCGCCCATCAGCGAGGGATGGCGCGAGGGTGTAGACGTTCTGCGCGGTGAATCCGTCGCCATCCGTGACCTGCACGGTGAAGCGGAACGGGCCAGCGACCGTCGGTGTGCCGCTGAGCAGACCCGTGGCCGCGTCAAGGGTCAGTCCCTCAGGAAGTGTCGTGTCAGAGGTCACGGCCCATGCGTAGGGCGAAGTGCCCCCCGCCGCCGCGAACGGAAGCGTGTAGAAGTCGCCAACGACACTGGCGGGCAACGGCGCGGCGGTGGTGAGGTGCAGGTCACTCTGGATCTCCACCGTGGTCGCCGCCTGCGGACAGGCGTTGCTCGGGTCACAGGCACGGAAAGTTACCGTCTGCGTGGTGCCCGCCCGCCGCCCGACTGCGGAGAATGACACGCTCTGGCCCGGTGTCTCAAAGCTGCCATCGCCATTGAGGTCCCAGGCCGCCGTGAGCGGGTCGCCATCGGGGTCGCTGGCGGTGCCGGTGAGCATCACCGCCTGACCGACAATTACCGTGTAGGGGCCGTTGGCGCTGACGCTGGGGGGCTGATTGGGGGCGGCGATAGTGAAGATCAGCGCGTGGGAGAAGCTGCCACCGGGCGCGGGGTTGAACACCGTCACCTGCGCCGTGCCCACGGTCGCAAGGTCGTCCGCCGTCAGTTCCGCCGTTAGGTCGGTGGACGACCCGTAGGAGGTGGGCCGATCCGCCCCATTCCAACGCACGACGGACGCGCGTCCGAAGCCGCTGCCGTGCAGCGCCAGCGTGAAAGCCGCATCACCCGCGATGGCCTGAGCCGGGTCGAGGCTGGTCAGGATCGGAACGGGATGGTTGATGATGATCGTGAACGGCTTGGTCACGGTCTGCCCGCTCGTGGTGGTGCAGCCGACGGTGACGTTGTAGGTGCCACCCGCCAACGGGGTACCGCTGAGGAGACCAGTGGCCGAATCAAGCACCACGCCATCCGGAAGCTGCCCACTGACGATGGTGTAGCTCGCGCAGGTAGGCGGGTTGCCCCCACTGGAACCGCCGCCGCTGTCGCTGGGCGGGGTAATCACCAGAGGCTGCTGGTACGGCGTCCCGGCGCTCCCGGAAGTCGGCGGCGGGTCAATCGCGAAGTTCTGCGTGATCGCCGTGCCGCTGCTATCGGTGACCTGGATGCGAAAGCCGAACTCCCCGGCGGTCGTGGGCGTACCGCTAAGAACACCCGTGGCTGCATCAAGGGTCAGGCCGGGCGGGAGAGTGGTGCCGGGCGCGGAGGCCCAGGCGTAGGGAGAGGTGCCACCCGCCGCCGCGAAGGTGACGGTGTAGGGGTCGCCGACCAATCCGGCGGGCAGCGGCGAGGGCGTGGTGATGCGGAGATCACTGGCGATGGCGATGGTCGTGGTGGCGGTGACACACGCCCCGGAAGGGTCGCAGACCTGGAGACTGACGGGCTGACTGCCGAGCTGTCGCCCAACCGCCGAGAACGACACGCTCTGCCCCGCTGTCTCAAAGCTGCCATTGCCGTCGAGGTCCCAAGCATAGGTGAGCGAGTCACCGTTGGGGTCGTTGGCCGTCCCCGAGAGCGTCAGCGCCTGGCCGACGAGGACGGTGTAGGGGCCACCGGCACTGGCGGTGGGGGGTTGGTTGGTTGCGATAATGGTGAAGGACAGGGCATTGGACATGCCGCCGCCAGGCGCGGGAGTGAACACCGTGACCGTCGCCGTCCCTGCTGCCGCGAGATCCGACGCTGGAATGAGCGCGGTCACATCGGTGCTTGACCCATAAGTGGTGGGGCGATCCGTCCCATTCCAGCGCACGACCGAGTTTGGTGCAAAGCCGCTGCCATGCAGCGCCAGGGTGAAGGCTGCATCACCGACGTTGGCTTGAGTTGGTCTGAGACTACTGATCGTTGCTAACGGAGCGTTCAGCAGATCGCTAGGGATGGTTGTCTGTCCCCAATCGTTAGCCCCCCAGCAGCGGAGGACATTGGCGCTGGTGACCACGCAGGTGTGGTCCCATCCCGCGCTGATCTGACTGACAGTGCCGAGGTCGCTGGGCACCGTGTTCTGTCCTTTGCTGTTATCGCCCCAGCAGCGAAGGACGTTGGTACCGGTGAGTGCGCAGGTGTGAAAATATTCCTCGCTGATATGGCTGACTGCTCCCAGGTCGCTCGGCACATTTGCCTGTCCATTGGAGTTAGACCCCCAGCAGCGGAGGACGTTGGTACTCGTGATCGCGCAGGTGTGGTACCCTCCCGCGCTGACATGACTGACCGCCCCCAGATTGCTCGGCACCGCCGTCTGTCCATTGCCGTTAGACCCCCAGCAGCGCAGGGCATTGGCACTCGTGATCGCGCAGGTGTGCAAAATTCCCGCGCTGACCTGGCGGACCGGGCCGAGGTCACTGGGTACTGTTGCCTGACCATAGGCGTTATACCCCCAGCAGCGGAGGGCGTTGGCGCTGGTGATCGCGCAGGTGTGGACCCATCCCGTGCTGACCTGGCGGGCCGGACCGAGGTCGCTTGGCACATTCGTCTGTCCATGGTCGTTAAGTCCCCAGCAGCGGAGGGCGTTGGCTCTCGTGATCGCGCAGGTCTGCCACCCTCCCGTACTGACCTGAATGACCGAACCAAGATCGGTTGGTACATCCGTTTTTCCAGCTTCGTTATTCCCCCAGCAAGAAAGCCAACCAGCGCTGTTCACCGCACAGGTATTGCCAGCTCCCGCGCTAACCTGGAGCAGCGCAGTACCTTCAATGGTAGCGCTCGTCGGGCTCGGTAGGGTTTCAGTGGGGGATTGGTTCGTCGCGACAATGGTGAAGTTCAGGACATTGGATATACCGCCGCCAGGTGCAGGAGTGAACACCGTGACCGTCGCCGTCCCTGCTGCCGCAAGGTCTGTCGCCGGAATGAGCGCGGTCACATCGGTGCTTGACCCGTAAGTGGTAAGTCGGTCGGTGCCATTCCACCGCACGACCGAGTTCGGCACAAAGCCGCTGCCGTGCAGCGCGATCATCAGATCGGCATCACCGACGTTGGCTTGAGTTGGGTTGAGGCTACTGATCGCTGCTAACGGAGCGTTCAGCAGATCACTAGGGACGGTCGCCTGACCATAGGCGTTAGCCCCCCAGCAGCGGAGAACGTTGGTGCTCGTGATCGCACAGGTGTAGTATCCTCCCGCGTCGACCTGATTGACCGGGCCGATGTCGCTTGGCACTGTCGTCTGTCCATTGCCGTTCAACCCCCAACAGCGCAGGATGTTAGCGGTGGTGATCGCGCAGGTATGCCAATATTCTGCGCTGACATGGCTGACCGGACCGATGTCGCTTGGCACCGTCGCCTGTCCATTGCCGTTCCACCCCCAGCAGCGGAGAACGTTGGCGCTGGTGATCGCGCAGGTATAGGAATCTCCTGCACTGACCTGACTGACCGGGCCGAGGTCGCTCGGTACAGAAGCCCAGGATATTCCCCAGCAGCGGAGGGCGTTGGCGCTGGTAATCGCACAGGTATGGAACCTTCCTGCGCTGACCTGGCTGACTGGGCCGAGATCGCTCGGCACATTTGTCTGACCATTGTAGGTGTTATCGCCCCAGCAGCGGAGAACGTTGGCGCTCGTGATCGCGCAGGTATGCAGATCTCCCGCGCTGACTTGGCTGACCGTCCCAAGATCGTTGGGCACCGTCGCCTGTCCATAGTCGTTCCGTCCCCAGCAGCGGAGAACGTTGGCGCTCGTGATCGCGCAGGCATGGTAATTTCTTGCACTAACTTGGCTGACCGAACCGAGATCGCTGGGTACGGTTGCCTGACCATAGGCGTTCCACCCCCAGCAGCGGAGATCGTTGGTGCTGGTGATTACACAGGTGTAGCCTCCTCCCGCGCTGACGTATAGTGGCGTTATGCCTTCAGCGGCGGCGCTCATTGGACTCGTCATCCCCCCAAACGGCACCAGCGTCAGTAGCAGTGCGAACCCCAACACAAGCCGTGCAAGCCACAGTGACACGCGCATAGCGAACCCCCTGTACGATAGGCGGTGCTGACCGGGCTTCCGGCCAGGGTGGGCGACGCGAGATCGTCGCAGATTTCTCATATGATTCTTATTATTTCATATCATCTCAAAAAAGCAATGATATAATCACTTATAGTATCTGTTTATTTTGTCATAAAAGTGATAGCGTAGTACGACAAAGAATAGGAGCTTAGGAACACATACCGGTTCGTGCCTCTCGACACGTCGCCGTTCCGAGCCGCGAAATGTGTGGTGTGCAGGGAAATCGTGACCGAAGGGGATGGCACGCATGTGGCACGGATACATTCACTTATCCGATCCACTTCCCCCGCCACACCCCCATGTGGAACGGATATGATGCACTTTATCCCCTCTTTCATACCTTCATTTGGATCGGATATGAACGAGCCTCTTCCGGCCAAGTGAGGACAGGCGCTCAAGGTCTTTGATCGTCGTGCGGTGACAGATCTAAAAATCACCGCCGCTGAGTCATTGGGACACCCTCGTGGTAGCGAGTACGTATTTCAGATCTGTCGATTTAATGGTGTGGCACGACTCCCTGATCGGGTGGTGTGGGTGTGGGTGAAGCGTGTTCGCATATGTCATCTCTCCAAATTACAAACACACTGGCGTGGTTATCGTCGGAGCAGCGGCAGATAGACGGTGAAGGTCCAAGGTTCGCGCATGCCAAGCCCACGCTGTTGCACCAATGTTCGCACGCGCTGCATCTGCTGGGGTGCTAGATTGTTCTTATCCATATCGCCGTTGCCGTCGTAGTAGCTCATAATATTTGTTCGCGGCAGAGGTACCACAGTCCCATTGAGCGTTACCTGGCTGGCAGAACACTGCGTCTCAGGCAACCCGATGAAGGGATCGGGCGGTGTGTCGCTCATCCCGTCGCCGTCAAAGACCGCTAGGTTGTTGCCATGGTCGCGCAGGTATTGCTCGGCCTCGGCAATGGTTGCGAAGGTGGGTCCATGGGTGTGGCCCAGCCCGAAGTAGTGTCCCATTTCGTGTGCCACAAGGCTAAACCCCTGATGTCCACAGGACCAACTGGACGGAAAGCCGGGTGCGGCAATAAAGTTGTAGTCCGTCCACGAGAAGCCCCCGCCGGTTGGATTAGCCCCCGGCCCGTAGCGGACGAAAACATACAGCTTCTCAGGGTGCTGCGCCGCGATGGCGTTGGCGGCGGCACGCTCTGCGATCCAGTTTACGTCACTAACGCCGGTCATGCCGTTGATCAGCGTGCTGCGCACGGTTGACCAGTCCGGACCAGCGAGATCCGGGGTAAAGCTGAATCGCAGATTGGCGACTGCGTAGACATCGTTCGCTTTCGCCACCCACTCCTGGAATTGCTCCGGCGTGATCGCTGCCATATGTTGGCCGCTATCGTCGGCAACTTGTACGACGTGGATTGGGATGACCAGTGGTGGATAGCTGCCCCCGGCGCTCGCCGCGATAAAGTTCTGCTGCGGGCGATCAAGCAAGATGTCGATACGCCGCGAGGCGGGAAGAAAGGTGTGGCCACTGGACTGCGCTGTGATCGTATGTGCGCCCGCAGCAAGCCCTGCAAGCCGATAGGCGCCGCTGTTGTCGGTGACCGCCTTCTGCCCAGAGTCGCTGGTTACCGCCACGCCAGCTATGGGACGATTAGCCATATCGATGATTTGCCCCGAGATCACTGCCGCAGACGGCCCGGGCAGACGCATATTGAACCAGACCTCGTTGGCGGAGCCGTTCCCGGCAACGGCATCGAGATCTCCGTCGTGATCCAGATCGCCAAGCACGACCGCAAAGCTCCTGGCGATGCCCATCCCCGCTTGGCCCAGCGAGAACTGACCATGCCCGTCGTTAAGCCAGACCTCATTCCCGTCGCCGAGGTTGCCGACCAGCGCATCGAGGTTGCCATCGCCATCAACATCACCTAGGGCGACACTGTAGCCACTCGCGGTACCGAGCTGCTGGCCGCTATCGTGGAAGTTCGCCATCCCATCGTTCAGCCAGACGGTGTCGGCCTGGTTGCTGCCATTAACGACAAAGGCATCAATATCACCGTCGCCATCCAGGTCGCCTAGTGCCGCATAGCGGCTATCGGCACTGCCAAGCATCTTCCCACTATCACTGAAGATTCCACGACCGTTATTCAGCCATATTCGGGGGGCGCTGCCGCTGCTAAGGTTGAGCAAATCGAGATCGCCATCCCTATCCACGTCAGCCAGCGGCACCGCTCGCGTGCAACTATTCCCCAGGTGCTGGCCGCTATCGCTGAAGGTGCCCAACCCATTATTTAGCCAAATCTCGCTTGGCCCGCACCACCCCCCTAGCACCAAATCTAGATCCTGATCTCCGTCTACATCGCCCAGAGCAATGGAGACATAGCTTGCGGCACCCAGGCGCTGGCCGCTATCCGTGAATCCACCCGCACCATCGCCACGCCAGATCACGACAGGGTTGCTCGCAACCACGGCATCAAGGTCGTGGTCGCCGTCAATATCGCCAAGGGCAACCGCCTCACCATCGGGGCCAGCGAGTTGCTGCCCGCTATCGCGGAGCCGCCCATTGCCATCATTCAGCCAGACATCATCAGGCTGTCCAGATTTATTCACAAAGAAGGCATCCAGATACGTATCACCATTGAGATCTCCTAATGCCACGCCCCAGGTATCCGCCATCCCGAGGTACTGCTCGCTCCGGCTAAAGTGGCTTCCTGGTAGGGACAAAAAATCCGGAAGAAAACTGCGAGTCGAGGTGTCCTGCGCCAACACAGGTAGATCTGACCACGCGCTGCTTGTGAGGAACGTCAACAGCGTAACGAGGTAGAGAATTTTGGCGAGCGGCATGGGTGTCATT
>SESH01010549.1_pt1 | contig 12452 bp, 10 predicted proteins | sample 3171561 | NCBI WGS metagenome assembly SESH01 (sample SAMN10866947, study PRJNA518727) | freshwater metagenome | biome: subpolar coniferous forest; feature: holomictic lake; material: water; isolation source: holomictic Lake 442 2011 16.5 m and 2014 13 m | place: Canada: near Kenora, Ontario
TCGGAGCATGCGGCGGCGCACTTGCGCTTGTTTGTGCCAGACGCGGGATGGGCGACCAGAAAGGATTATGACAAGGAGACGACAGATGGTGACAGGACCCACCGCGACAGAGCCGGAACAGTGGCCGGATTAAATGACCGATAACAGATAACAGAACCCGAATCAAATCTGGCTTGCATCATAACGACAACGTACCTACAATGTAATTCATGAAACCTTTGCGTTTCGAATGGGACGAGGCGAAGAACCGCGAATGCCAGCAGAAGCACAGGGTGTCGTTTGAGGAAGCGCGCACAGTATTCTATGACGAGGATGCCATTGAGTTCTTCGACGACGATCATTCCGGGCATGAAGACCGGTTTCTGTTGCTTGGGCTGAGCAGTCGCCTGCGCGTGCTGATGATCTGTCATTGTCTTCGCAAAGGCGGAACTGCGATCCGCATCATCTCGGCACGAAAAGCCACAGTCAACGAACGCAAACTCTATCCGGGAGAAACCACATGAAAGCCGAATACGACCTGACAAAGATGAAGAGCCGGCGCAACCCGTACGCCAAACGGTTGAAGAAGCAACTGACGATCCGCATGGGTCTGGATATCATCGAACACTTCAAACGCATGGCGGAGGAGACAGGTATTCCCTACCAGAACCTCATCAACCTCTACCTGCGCGACTGCGTCCAAGCCGATCGGAAATTGCACCTGAAATGGGCGTCATAAGTTCGGCCAACCAAGCGATACACCCGCGGCCGGTCGCTGGAATGTAGGAACCCTTTGACTGGCGGCCGCTGGTGATCGCTGACGTTAGCGCTGAGAAAAAGATCTCGATCCAAAGCGGCGCACCCGCTGGCGAATGTGGCTGGAATTGAAAGAAGCCAAGCCCCGCGAAACCGTGTGACGAAATCGCAATCGAGAATAGAATTCGAACTCGCAATCGCAATTGAAAAGAAGAAGCGCGTGATTCGCAATGGATACGTGACGAGCGCCGGATTGACAGGGGATAGATGTCATGCCGCAGTTGGCGATTCCGATTTCGATGGTGATTACGATTGCGATTCTCGATTGCGATTTCGAAGACAGAAGAAGGCGGTGGTTATTCGACCTCGTCGCACCGAGGTGATCGGTTGGCAGAGGAACACGTGGCATATAGGAAGGGTGCCGTAGGATGAAAGCAGGATATTGGCTCAACTACGGGTCGACTAAGTGGCTCGGCAAGCACCTTCCTGTCGCCGGCCTGCCGCGACGGCGGGTCCGGCGGCCCCGCCCTACCTCCCATGCGTGGTTCATGCACCTGAAACCTGAACCCTAACCCCTTGCCAGCCTCTCCCCGTAGGCCGGGGATCATGGCCAAAGGCCCATATATTGATGTCGGGCGTTGCTGTCAGGCATCGCAAGACGTATCATGTGGCCGTTTTCCGATAGGGAAGGGATGGCCGGGCGGACAGGCGGGTGGTTCCCGCAGCAAAGCATGCGACAATCCCGGCTTGCATGGTGAGGGATAACAACCTGTTTTTCCCGGAATGGTCAACAGGAGGTGTGTCATGAAGTGTCTGGTTGCGGTGCTTGCCATGATGCTGGGTGTGGTCACGGCGCGTGGGGCTCAGATCGCCATGACGATGTGCAGAAGGCCGCGCAGCAGGTGGTTGATGTGGCCGGGAAGAAGGAGCCTGCGGTACGCCGCCGTGGCCGCCGTTCTGGCGTGGTCCCCATGTGGGGCTGGCTATGGCCAGAATGTGCCGGGCGCCAGCACGAATACGGCCCGCTCGGTGAGCCCCCCGCGCATCAACGTGTCTACCTACATGATTACCCGGGAAGCATCGCTCTATTCCTACAAGGGATCGAATGCAAGCGCCAAGGCGGTGCTCCTGATCAACTGTCAGGCGGATCCAAGCAACCTGGTGACTTCGGCCGCAATGGAACTTGCGGAAGTTCGGGACGACACCGGCAAGGTGCTGCGGGAAGGATCGGATGCCTCGTATTCGCCTGACCGTGATCAAAGCAGAATGCCGCTTTCCCCTTCTGCCGCAGGGAACTGGCAGAACCTGTACAATGTGCAAACGCGGTTCCCAGCGCTGCACGCGAAGCGGATCCCGGTGCTCAAGGGAAAGCTCGTGTTGACCACGACCGTCCCTGCGGAGCCCACACGGATCAGTCTTGACAGCCCCGGCCAAACCTTCCACTATTTCGGCCATGACTTTGCCTTCGACAGCGTCTCAGCCAACGAAAAAGAAGGTGTCGTTGTAACGTTTAGCTGCCGCAGCAACAAAGAACCGCCGGACGCAATGGTCGCCCATGCCTGGTTCAAGAAAGCGACGCTGCTTGGAAGCAAGGGCGAGAAGCGGGCGTATATGAGTTCGAGCAGGCGCAAGACTCCGGGGCAACCGGTAGCACTCATAGCGCGTTTCAAATGGTCGAAGGACAGTGAGCCGATAGCGCTCCTGCTGGCTAACGAGGCGGAGCCCCTGTCGCAGGAGTATCCGTTCGCGTATCACGATCTTCCGCTCCCTCCGCTGACAAGCGCGTATGCCTCGTCCACGCCAGTCACAGCAGACACCATTCCCGCGTTGCCTGCCGCACCGCCACCTGCTGGCACCACGCCACTCAGTGAACTGGCATCCACACCCGTTACGCTGACCGCACAGGAGAGCCCCGTGGAACGTGTTACGGAAGAAATCGCCCGACTGACGGGCATACCACTGACGTTTCGGAAGCAGAGCGGCCGGACGCCCCCCGCTACGCCGCGTATCTCGGTTGACTGGCAGGCGGTCCCGTACTGGACTGCACTCGAAGAGCTTTGTCGAAAGGGAAACCTCATAGAGGAATACTATCCCTCGCTTGACGTGCTGCGCGGGCATGGCGAGAGGCCGGCGTCTCAGCGCCCGAAGCAAGTGGTTGTCGGTCCCGTTCGCGTGCAAATCAACGAAGTGCAAATCAAGACGGCGAGCACGTCCCGGTTCCCCGGTGGCGGGAGTAGTCCCGGAGCTGCCGATGAAATGACGTTTCAGCTGAATGGCAGCGTCATGGTGGAGCCCCACGTAGCCATTATCAGCCAGGGGTGCCAGGTGGATCGGTGTATTGCGAGTAGTGGCGTTGATCTTGCCAACGTCGGCTGGACCAACAACGTACCGCCGCCGGCGTGGGCGCCCCCGCACACATGGCGCATCAACGGAGAGGGCACAGGATCCAGGAACAACTTCAGCCTTGGCGCCCCGCTTCTACCCGCCATTGCGCCGGCCCGTATTGCCCACTTGCGATTGAACTACTACCTGAAGACCGGCGGCAAGCTGGCTGACTACGAGATACCTGACACTTCGAAGGCCGGAGCCTGTTTGCTTTCGGATGGACTTTCGCTCCGCTGGAGCGAACCCCAGGCCAGCGGTAGCGGCGTCAATCTAAGTTTCGTGTTTGCGCGCGAAAGCGGTCTTACCCAGAATGATCTGACGATGCTGGAAGGTGGCAAGTACTCGATTTCCGGCGTGTCCGGCGTCAAGCTCGCGGCGGCCAAGAGCAGCCTGTCGCAAAAGGAGTATGCCATCCAGTGCGCAATCCCTGCAAAGGCGGATCTGCCGGCGAAGCTACGCATCAGCGTTCCCGGTGGAATCACGACCTATGCCGCATCGATTGACTTCCACGACATAGCGCTGCCCACTCTGCCGCCTCCTTGGCAATGAAGGGGATCGGGGCTACTGCCTGACCGGAATCGGCGCATCAAGCCGCTCGACTAAGCGGTTCGGCAAGGGGAGCCAGGGTTTGGATTCTGGACATTGACCGAGCGACCGGGAGGTGCGCGGGCACCGGCGTCAGGTCGCATCTTCTGCCAATGGCCAACAAGGCATCAGCGTCGTACCCGGACCGGGTCTATCTGCTAGGGCGGCTGAAGGGAAGCGCGGGTCTATGCGGTGTGGGGTGGCGGACCTGGCTGCGCATCGCCGGTCGAGTTGGGTCAAGGGTTTGGCTATGCTGGTCAAAAGAACGGTTGAACCCGGACGCGAATCGGCCTATCTTATTCACATGAACTCGGTGTGTCCTGTTCCTTGGCCAGAGGGCGAGAAGGACAGGCACAGCGAGTGAGATCGCAAAACGGTTGCTCGGAAAAGGCAGGGAACCATGAAAGCACTTGAAGCGATCATTGAAAACGACGGCCGGATTCATTTCAGCGAAAACGTCAAGTTGCCGCGGTCGTGCCGCGTGATCGTGACCTTCCTTGACCCGTCGCCCGATGTTCCCGAGACGGCGCTGCTCAGCGAGGTGGCGTTAGGCAAGGATTGGAACCGTACCGAGGAGGATGCGGCATGGGCACACCTGCAGTCCGCTCGGTAGTCTTGGTGACCTTTCCCTTTTCCGACTTTTCGGCCAGCAAGCTACGGCCCGCAGTCGGGCTCGCTGCACCATGTCAGCTACGTCCGTCCGGGCAAACTCTTCACTGCAAGCGCATCGCTCATAACGGGCAGTGTAGGCGAGTTGTCGGAAGCTTCGCAACGTGCGATTATCGACCGCGTTGTTTCCCTGTTCCGTCGTTAACGGGAAAGTATTGCGGCGGCTGGGTGTGGTAAATTGTACGACATGGCACGGCAATAGAAGGGCACCGGCGTCAGGCGCATCCTCTGCCAATGGCCACAGCTTCCGCTGCGGCACCCCACAAACCGGAGTCGGTCGTTGGAAGGTAAAAGATCCGCCGGAACACGTCCGGATGCATCGGCGTCGACAAATCTTTTGTTTTTCACACCACCCCACCCGCCACATTCCCACCCGCCACCCTCGCTGGCCGAGTTTCGTGAGCATCACCACGATCGGGTCGAGCAGGGCCTTGGTACGCGATGGCTGCACGATACACGTTCAGTTTCTCGTGGCCCAGCGCCATCCCAATCTCCTCCGCGTTCTCCGCGCCTCCGCGGTGGAACCGCTCCCGCCACCTTCACTACACAGTGAATAGTCCGTAGCTATGCCGTCCACTCGCCAATGGCCTAAATTTGGAACGCATGAAAGCCGGCAGAATAACTCTCACATTTCCTGCGTTCCTAATTCGAAACTCAATAGGCCGCAATCGGAGTTGCGGCCTATCCGGACATCAACGTGCTCATTGTGAACTACGAGGTTGTGTTGAATGGCGGTGATCTGCAGGTCAACGTGGCTGGTGCGGAACTCGCGGCAGAAAATGCCGCACATCCGCGCAAGGGGCTGTTGGGACGCCTGCGGGGGGTGATCCCGAGGCTGGCTGTGCGGCCATAGCCCGCGGCGCAAACGTGGACGGCGTAAAGCCGTCCCTACCGTAGGGAGGGCGAGCGTCCTCGCGAGCCGTGTTTACGGATACCCGCAACAGCAAAGACAAAGATGGTTCTGGAAATTACGGTCGCGTGGACTGGGATCCGCCGCGACGGTGCGAGGTGGTGGCGTCCTCTTCGTCATCCGTGCGTGACTTGTCCGTGCGCGTCTTGTCGGTGTTGACGAGGTCGGCTGCTTTTTCGAGGGCAGGATCCCGGGGTGCGGCCGCGTCGGACTTTGTCGTGCGCGCGGGCGCGGAGTCTACTTTGGCGGGGCGCACTTTCACCGGCTCTGCCCTGGGCTCGGAGAGCGTTACGGGTTCGGTAGTCGATGTGTCACGACGCACCGGTTGCGTGGTGATTGGTGTGCTGGGCTTTGGGATGGGCTCGGCTGTTGGGATGGACGGCGGCGGTTCGTCGCGCGGCAGGGCGATCGACGGGGAATCGCGGTGACGCGTGTCCGGCAGGCGTGTTTCCGGTTTGGCGGGGCGCACTTTCACCGGCTCTGCCTTGGGTTCGGAGAGTGTTACGGGCTCGCTTGTCGGAGTGTCACGCCGCACCGGTAGCGTGGTGATCGGAGTGCTGGGCTTTGGGATGGGCTCGGCTGCCGGGATGGAGGGCGGCGGTTCGCCGCGCGGCAGGGCGATCGACGGGGAATCGCGGTGACGCGTGTCCGGCAGGCGTGTTTCCGGTTTGGTGGGGCGCACCTTCACCGGCTCTGCCTTGGGTTCGGAGAGTGTTACGGGTGGCGCGTCGGCAGCCGTTTCGTGCTCCGCGGCAGGGGGGCTGCGCGGCTCATTTCTCGGTGTTTCCGGTTTATGCCATTTCACGGGTACAGTAGGACTGGGCGTTGATTTTGGGGTGTGCTTGTCCGGCTTTGTGTGCGGTGGCTCGGCTGGTGTGGCAGGTGTGGCTGGTGTGTCGGGTGTGGCCGGTGTAACGACCGGCCGGGTCGGCGCGGCCGGCGGTGTAGGTCTTGTGACCGGCGCCGCTGGTGGAGTCACGAGGCGAATCGTCCGGGCGGATGGCTGACGTGCGCGCGCGTCTTCATCGCGGTCAGGCCCTTTGTTGTTAACACGCCGCTGTTTCTTGTCCCAGTTGTAGGAATCGTCGATGTGCGAACTTCTCTGGTAGACCGTCTCCACTTCCTCTTTGCGAACGATTACGCTGTGCAGGTTCTGCTCGGCGATCCGGTTGTGTGCCACAAAGGTATAGTGGCGGGAGGAGAGCCCGAACTGCACGTCGAACTGGGAACCATGGCCGATATTGAACCCCACGCCCGCGCGGAAGGAGGTGCCGGGCGGCAAGGGCGCCCAGCCGCAATGTGTTTCTGTCCGGCGCCAGGAGACCCAGGCGGGCGCCCAAACGGTGTCCGGTATCCAGATCCAGCGGTGACGGTCCACGTAGCACCAGCGGCCATAGTGAAACACCGCCCACCCCCAGGAGTAGTCCGACTGCCAGTACCAGCCGCAATCGGTGTAGACCCACCGGCCGCCGTTGCAGTAGGGGCGCCATTCGGCGTTCACAATTGTGACCGCGGGTTGCCAGACGCGACCATAGGCGGGAACGGTGATCCAGTCGCCATACGAATTGAGCGGGGTGTAGAAGTCCTGCGTCTGCTGGATCACCACGGGTTGCTCCAGAACGACCGTATTGACAGTTGAACGGGTTGCGGGTTGTTCCAGCGCCGGTGCATTCGGCCAATCTGCGGCGGGTGGCGGCTCGGAAACAGCCGGAGGTTCCGTATCCTGGGCTGTCGGGACCGGGTCCGGGATGGCTGGCGCAGGTGCCTGTTGGATTGGCGCTGGTGCGGCGGGTGGTATAGCTTCCTCAATGGGCGCCGGGTCAGGCTGGCCCGGTGTGTCCGGTCTGGCGGCGGTTGCCAGCTGATTGCGCACCAGTTGCAGCATGACCTCTGGTGTGACACCCAGGTCACGCAGTGTTTGCAGCGCGCGCTCGTCGGACGATGGTGCGCTGGCTGCGGACGCGGCAGGTGCCGCGGGTGCCGGCGCAACGGTGGGGGCGGAGGCGGGCGGTTGCCGTTCAGGCAGGCATCCCTGCGCTGCCAACAGGACGGAAGCAAGAATGAGACGGGCTTTCATGAGAACTCCTTTCAGGGACATACATAATCATACCATAGCCGCGTCAGAAATAAGATATACGGCGGCAAATTTTTATTGCACAAGCCATGCCACGCCATGCCCCATGGTCTTTTCCTGAAGCGGTCGGGAATTTTCACCAGGAAGGACACAGCGCGGCGCAGTCGCAACCCAAGCGGGTTTGAACAGGAGGCAACAGAGAGAACGGAGGGTTGTCTGGCTCTGTTTTCTCTGTGGCCTCCTGTTCAAGAAAACTTGGTAATTGTTCAGGTGGCACGGGTCGGTGGACGACTACGGCGACGACTACGGTGGACGAATTCGGAATTCCCTTCGTGTTTTTCGAATCTTCGTGGTGGTAGCCGCCCGGGTGAAGCATCAGGAAAAGACCATGGGCGCATCCTCGTGCAGGTGTAATCCGCTATGGACAAAGCCCAAGCGCAGGCATAAAGTATCTAGTTTCGCGTTCCAAAGCTGGCAGGAAGCCAGACAAACGGTTTCTGATATGGAGTTGGACATCAAAGCTGCCGCCGCCCTCATGGGTGAGTCGGAGAAGACGGTTTACCGTTGGATTCGTGACCAGGGGTTACCGGCTCATCGCATCAACGAGCAGTATCACTTCAACCGTGCGGAGCTGCTGGAGTGGGCCACTGCCCAGGGCGTACGGGTTTCCCGCGCGATGTTTGCCCCGTCGGAACCCTCCGCCACCGCACCCGCCGGGTTGGCGGCCGCGCTGGCAGCCGGCGGCATTCATTACCAGGTAGCGGCTGCAGACAAGCAGACGGCGCTGGCGGCTGCCATCGGCTTTCTGCCAGTACCGGACGATGTGGACCGCGACCTGCTGCTGGACATCATCCTGGCGCGCGAATCGCTGGGCTCCACCGGATTGGGCGACGGCATCGCCATCCCGCATGTACGCAACCCGATCGTGATGCACATTCCGCAGCCGCTGGTGACGCTTTGCTTTCTGGAGACGCCGGTGGCGTTTGATGCGGTGGATGGCCAGCCGGTCCATACGCTCTTTACCATCGTCTGCCCGGCCATCAAGAGCCACTTGCATCTGCTGGCTCGCCTGGCCTATGCGCTGCGGCATCCGGAGTTTGCCGGGGTCATCCGCGCGCGCGCGCCGCTGGCCACGATTCTGGCGGCCGCGGTCGTGGTGGATCATGTCGCGCCACACCCGCCGGAAAGAAAGGCGCCGTGAACCTTCTGCTGGCTTCTTTTGCGATTTGGCTGGTGGGCGGCGCGGCCTGCCTGCTGGCAGGTCGCAACCGGCGTGTGGCCGGGTGGATCGGCGCCGGCACGGCCGTGGCTGGTTCTGCGCTGGCGCTGGCGGCCTGCCTGTTGTGGATGGTCGGCGGACATGGTCACACGTGGCAGGTGGCGCTTCCCTGGAGCATGCCGTTCGGCCACCTGGTGCTTGCCTGCGACGGGCTTCCCGCGCTCTTTGTCATGGTCACGGCGTTGATCACGGCGCTGGCGGCCATCTATGGCGTGGGCTATTTGCGGCACGCGCCGGCAGGGCGTCCTTTCGGACTGGCCTGGTGTCTGTTCAACCTGCTAACCGCCAGCATGGTCGGGGTCTTTCTGGCAGCCAACGCGCTGCTGTTCCTGCTCTCCTGGGAGGTGATGGCGCTGGCGTCGTTCGGGCTGGTGCTGTTTGACCACGAGCGCCCGGATGTGCGGCGGGCCGCGGCGATCTACTTTGTGGCCACGCATCTGGGCACGGCCCTGCTGCTGGTGATGTTTCTGCTGCTGGGAAGCGAGGCTGGCGGCTCGCTGGACTTCGACGCGCTGCAGCAAACGGCGCCGGGGCCGGAACTGGCTGGGGCGGTGTTTGTGCTGGCGCTGATCGGCTTCGGCACCAAGGCGGGGCTGATGCCGATGCATGTGTGGATGCCCGAGGCCTATCCGGCCGCACCCGCGCACGTGGCGGCGGTCATGAGCGGCGTCATGCTTACGGTCGGCATCTACGGGTTCTTGCGGATCCTCGCCTGGCTGGGAAGTCCGCCGTCCTGGTGGGGGTGGACGCTGGTGGTGCTGGGCGCTGGCTCGGGCGTGCTGGGGATCCTGCTGGCCCTGGCCCAGCGTGATCTCAAGCGCATGCTGGCGTATTCCAGTGTGGAGAATGTCGGCATCATCACCATGGGGTTTGGCGTCGGTCTGCTGGGGCTGACCGCTGGCAGTCCGGTGATGGCCCTGCTCGGTTTTGGCGGTGGTTTGTTACACGTGTTGAACCACGCGCTCTTCAAGAGCCTGCTCTTTCTGAATGTCGGCGCCGTGCTGCAGGCGACCGGCACGGCGGAGATGGACCGGCAGGGCGGCCTCCTCCGGCGCATGCCGGTTACGGGCAATACGTTTCTGGTCGGCGCGGCCGCCATTGCCGGGCTGCCGCCATTCAATGGCTTTGTGGGCGAAATCCTGGTGTTTCTCGGAGCGCTGACGCCGCTGCTGGACGTGGTTGCCGGCGGTCCAACCTTCGCACTGGCCGGCGGGCTGGTGGCTGCGCTGGCGCTGGCGTTGATCGGCACGCTGGCGGTTGCCTGTTTTGCCAAAGCCTTCGGCATGGTGTTCCTGGGCGAGCCGCGCGAGGCGGAGCGTGCGGGCGCTGCGCAGGAAGTCACCGGCAGCATGCGCCTGCCCATGCTGCTGCTGGCTGGCAGCTGCATGGGGGCCGGGTTGATGGCGCCCTGGCTGTTTCAGGCGGTTTTTCCGGCCGTGTATGTCCTGGCGGGCGGTAGCGGCGGAATGGAGGATGCCGGCGTTGCGGGCAGCCAGGTCGTATATGCCTTGCAGATGGTTGCCCTGCTGTCGGCCGGCGTGCTGCTCCTGGCGCTGCTGCTGTTTGCCCTGCGCCGCGCGCTGCTGCGGGGGCGGGTGGAGGGCTCGACGGTGACCTGGGATTGCGGCTATGCTGCGCCCACCGCGCGCATGCAGTACACGGCCTCCTCGTTTGCCCAGCCCATTCTGCAGCTGATGCGCCACGTGATGATGGCCCGCCGGCGCTTTACCCCGCCGCGCGGCCTGTTTCCGGGTCAGGCGGCTTTTGCCAGCGAGACGCCGGATGTGTACCAGGAGCGGCTGTATCGTCCGCTTTTTGAGAAGATCGAGACCCTCATCGGGCGCATGCAGTGGATGCAGCACGGCAAGCTCAACTATTACATCCTGGCCATTGTCCTGGTGCTGCTGGTTCTGCTCGCCTGGAAGATGAGGTAAGATGACGTTCTGGAGTTCATTTCTTTCCGTGCTGGCTGCGCTGTTGCTGGCGCCGCTGCTGCCGGGCGTGATCAACCGCGCCAAGGCGGTGGTCGCCGGCCGGCGCGGTCCGCCGCTCTGCCAGCTCTATTACGATTTATGGAAGCTGCTGCGCAAAGGGGCGGTCTACAGCCGCACCACCACCTGGGTGTTCCGTTTCGCGCCGTGCGTCACGCTGGCCGCGCTGCTGCTGGGCTTGCTGCTGCTGCCGGCGCCAGGGGTGGCGGCGCCGATTGCCTGCCCCGGGAGCCTGTTCATTTTGATTGGTCTGCTGGCGCTGGCGCGCTTCTGCACGGTGGTGGCGGCGCTGGACACCGGCTCGAGCTTCGAGGGGATGGGTGGCAGCCGCGAGGTGCAGTATGCCGTGCTCGCAGAACCGGCTTTGCTGCTTGCGCTGGCGGCGCTGGCGCGAACCTCCGGCACGTTTTCGCTCAGCGACATGTTTCTGGACGTCCTGCCGCGCTTGTGGCAGACGACCGCGCCAGCCGTGGGGCTGCTGGCCGTGGCGCTGATCATCGTGCTGCTGGCGGAGAACTGCCGCATTCCGTTCGACGATCCCAACACACACCTCGAGCTCACCATGATCCATGAGGTGATGGTGCTCGACTACGGCGGGCCCGATCTGGCGTTCATTCTGTACGGCGCGTCGCTCAAGCTCTGGATGTTTGGCGCGCTGCTGGTTAACCTGCTGCTACCCGGATCGCTGGCTGCGAATCCGCTGGCCGGCGTGGGCTGGCTGTTTGGCGGCTTGTTGGTGGTTGCGGTCGTGGTGGGCCTGGTCGAGTCGGCCATGGCACGCCTGCGCCTGCTGCAGGTGCCGCAGCTGCTCCTGGGCGCCACAGCCCTGGCCGCCCTTGGGCTGTTGCTGGTGCTGAGGAGCGTGGAAAGCTTTCCGTAACCGCTCACGGGGTGCGGGTGTATTTGTTCTGCCTGATGCGCAACCATTTTCATCTGGTGGAGGAGGGGCCTATGCTGGCGTTAGTGGGCGGGACGCGAGATGACCGCCCGAGCGCCCCGCGCGGAAGTCCGTCAACTGGTCTCGAAAATCACAAAGGCCTTGGAGGCCATAAGCGGGACGAGATGAATCGTAGCTATTTGTTGTCTTCAGGGCTGACCCCACGAAGCCCTTCAGGGCTGACCCCACGAAACCCCGCGCAGAAGTCCGTCAACTGGTCTCGAAAATCACAAAGGCCTTGGAGGCCATAAGCGGGACGAGATGAATCGTAGCTATTTGTTGTCTTCAGGGCTGACCCCACGAAGCCCAGGGATGTGGCCCAGTTGAAGCAGGGTGGCCTGTAGGCCCTTACGCAGCGACAACAGACTCTCGCTGTGGCAGATCGCGCCCCATTGCCAGTTCGAATAGCTCAACACGCTATGGCAGATCAGATGGTCGAATCCTTCGCCCCGAATTGTGACTTCCAGATCGTTCATGCAGGTGAAGTCCGTAGACAGACGCACCCCTGGCTTATGGTCCTGTTGGAAGTAAATCTCCTTGTCCGGGCCATACAGCACCCGCCACTGTTGGATCCGCCGTTGCAGCGTGCGAACCTGCCCTGCCTGAAACATGCCGGGGTAACGTTCCGTAAGCCACTCAAACAGCGCCTTTGCTTCCAGTTCTGGCGCATCCTGGAGCTTGGCAGCCACCTCCGGCCAGTAAACCTCAAACGGATCCGGCTTCGTTCGCCATTCATGCCCCGATTTCCGTTCCGACGGCAAATGCCCGTCCCCGATGTAACCTGCGGCCGTTTTGCGGTTCATCCCCGCCATCATAGCCGCCGTCTTGATAACGCCAGTCTTTTGGTGTTCCATAAGCAACTTCCTTACCTGTTGATCGGTCACAAT
>SESH01053750.1_pt1 | contig 12451 bp, 10 predicted proteins | sample 3171561 | NCBI WGS metagenome assembly SESH01 (sample SAMN10866947, study PRJNA518727) | freshwater metagenome | biome: subpolar coniferous forest; feature: holomictic lake; material: water; isolation source: holomictic Lake 442 2011 16.5 m and 2014 13 m | place: Canada: near Kenora, Ontario
AGAGTATTTTACAAGCACGTGCCGCAACGCAGCAAGGCAGCAAAGTCATCGGCCGGCAGCGCTTGACTGTAAAAGAAGCCCTGTACCAGCATGCAACCATTACTCTTCAAAAACTCAATTTGCTCAAATACCTCCGCCCCTTCGGCTACAACCTCTAAATTCAACCCGTGAGATAAGCCAATAATGGCACGCGCTATTTCTGCTGTCTGCGGGTTACTCTGCACATCAGCGATAAACGCGCGGTCTATCTTTAACGTCGTAATTGGAAAACGGCTCAAATAGCTAAGACTGGAATAACCCGTGCCAAAATCATCGATGGATAATGAAACACCAATTTTTCGTAAATCTTCCATGCGCAAAGCGATTGCCTCAATGTCCCCCATCAGCATGCTCTCAGTAATCTCAAGCTCCAGCCAAGCCGGATCCAACCCTGTTTTCTTCAGGATATTTTCCACCGAGGAAACAAAGTTTCGATTATTAAACTGTCGCGCAGATACATTGACCGAGGCACGCACAGGTGGCAACCCCTCCTTTTGCCAACGGCAACTCTGCTCGCACGTCTCCTCAAGCACCCACTGACCAATCTGCTCAATCAATCCGCTCTGCTCGGCAATCGGAATGAATTCGCTCGGTGGAATCAGACCCCGCTCCGGATCACGCCAGCGCACCAAGGATTCCAAGCCTGCGACCTGTTGGGTATTGACGTCAACTTTCGGCTGATAATAGACAACGAACTCTCGATTTATCAATGCCCGCCGGATATTACGTTCTATTTCGAGTCGATTTCTCGCCCGATCATTCATTTGACTGGAGAAGAACTGACAGCGATTTCGGCCATTTTGCTTGGCATAATTCAAAGCCGATACCGCATTTTTGATCAGCTCATCCGGTCGTGCCCCGTCAGCCGGATAGATGCTCACCCCGACCGAACAGGACAGCGCAACATCCTTATGCTGCTCGGGCGAAAAAGGCTGCTCGAACGTATGCAAAATCTTTTCCGTCAATAAAACACAATCATCTATCGCAGATATCTGCATAACAAATGCAAAAATATCGCCATCCAGCCTTGCCAAGGTATCGCTTGTACGCACGCAGTCGTGCAACCTTACTGCAATTTCTTTAAGCATCAGATCACCGGCACGCTCTCCCAGCACATCGTTGATTTCACTAAATAAATCTACGCCGGCCAAAATAATCGCCACCGACTTGCTGCCGCGCTGCGCATTGAGCAAAGTCTGCTCTACACGATCGAAATACAAATGCCGGTTCGGCAAACAGGTTAGTTTATCGATGCCATCCGATTTTTCCTGGACCACCAGCAACTCAGTATGCAATATCGACACACAGCCAACCTTTAAACCCTGTTCAAATATAGGTTCTGTGGTTAATTGCCAGGACTTGCCATCACCTGACAGTACAAATGAGCAAATACGTTTTTCTCCGCTAAAAAACGCCTCTTTAATATTGCTAGCGATGCCGCTCAGCCCAAGCCGCTCCGCAACCTGATCGACATGCAACCCTTGCAAGTCAGATGCTGCACAGCCCGTTGCATCCGCAAAAGAATCGCTGATATGCAAGATCGCAGAGGTCGCATCAGTCACAAAAACAGGCTCCGCTGTCATTGACATCAGCAAGCTAATCAAAGTATTTTTATTGAACATATTTTTCTCGTCTATCAACATTAGTATTGAACAGGCCATCCGACATGGCAAACCGAACTCAACGAGCCACCGGCGTCCCATTAACCATCAAAAGTGCCATGCTACCGTCCGGCATTTGCTGCAAATGCGTTATCCCCGCATTGATCAACCCCGGCAATTTCGCTCGCTCAACGTCCAGCAATTGAGCCATCAGCAGGCCCCCCGCATGATAATGCGTCACAATGAGGATCGTTTTTCCTGAGCCGAAATAGCGCGCCTTAATCAGTTTGACGGCTTGCTGCACCTGAGCCATGCCATCGGCATAATTTCGACCTTCATATCTGACGCGTGAGGCCGCATCACGAAAGACAAACTGTTGTACCACATCAGGCGGCAGCACAATCTCCCTGCCCGGCACCAATTGGCCCTCAAATACCCCGCCATTCTCGCCCTGCCAGCAACACTCAGTGATTTCCGGCCAAACCACGCCGACCCTGCCACTCTTTTTCAAATACGGAGCAATGGTATTGAGCGTACGTTCTGTCGGGCTCACTAGAATCTCATCAAATTGATAGCGCACCAAGTCTGTCGTGAGATGCGCTATTTGCTGCAGTCCGGTGACTGAAAACTCACCGCTAGTTTGCTTATTGTTGACACCGGATGCATTCGCCTCAGTTTCGGCATGTCTGACAAGGTAAATATCCAGACCAGCGGCGGCTGCGACAGACGAATTGATCAGCAGAAATAACATCAACATTGCACTATAAGTCAATCTGCGACAGGTTCGCAAAGCATGCCAACCCCGATTGATACACATCTCATAACGCGAAAATAATGCTGCCAATTCATCGTAGCTCATCACATTAGTCTCGCCTATGAACAGTCCTTCATTAAAAAGGTAAAGCGTACGCCTCACTTTGCACATACATACGGGAATTCTTGGGTTAGAATTGAACGCAAGATATATTACTCGTATCATAAAACTGTATATTACAAATTTGCAACCGCAACTTTCACGGCAATATTATACTTATTTAACGTTCATCGGAGATTTTGAGCATGAAACTTATTCCTGTTATCCTATGCGGCGGCGCCGGCTCCCGTCTATGGCCCGTTTCTCGTGAATTGAACCCTAAACCATTTATAACCTTGTCTGATGGACAAAGCCTGTTGCAAAAAGCCTGGTTGCGCGGTGCTCATCTAGCGGATGTTACCGAAATACTGACGATCAGCAATACTGAACTCTATTTTAAAACAAAAGAAAAATACCGTGAGGTCGCGAGTATTCCCCACACCAAAACACTCTTCAACAGTTTTGTACTCGAACCGTTTGGCAGAAATACCGCTCCTGCCATCGCAATTGCCGCACTGACGGTTGCCGCCACCCACGGTGAAGAGGCATGCATGCTCGTATTACCTGCAGACCAACTCATCATGGATCAATCGGCATTTGAGCAGGCGGTTGGCGCAGCGATGAAGCTTGCAGCAGACGGCCAGCTTGTTACCTTTGGCATACAGCCCACAGGTCCCGAAACAGGATACGGCTACATTGAAGCTGACGGCAGCAAGGTGATTCGTTTTGTTGAAAAGCCCTCTTTGCAAGTCGCGCAAACTTATATCGACTCCGGGAAATACCTCTGGAATGCGGGTATGTTCTGCTTTAAAGCCGGCGCCATGCTGCATGAAATGCAACTTCACTGCCCGGAAATTCTTGAGGCAAGTCGTGCGTGTCTCGCCCAGTCTGAAACGATTAAGGGCAATGAGGTCTCTCAAATTCAACTCAACAGCGCCAGTTTTGAAAAAGTCCCTGATGACTCAATCGATTATGCTGTCATTGAAAAATCAAGCAATGTGGCCGTTGTTCCCTGCGATATCGGCTGGAGTGACATCGGCTCATGGGATGCACTGGGCAATTTGACCCCAGAAGACGCAGATGGCAATCGCATACAGGGCGAGGTTATTCTTCACGACGTGACCAACTGCTACATACAGAGCAATCAGCACCTGGTCGCTGCTGTCGGCGTGGACAATTTAATTATTATTGACACGCCGGATGCCATTCTCGTCACCGATCGCAACCACGCTCAGGATGTAAAGAAAATTTATGCCCGCCTAAAATCAGAGGGGCATGAGGCGCACCGCTTGCATCGCACCGTACACAGACCGTGGGGCGCGTACACCGTACTTGAGGAAGGGCCTAGTTTTAAAATCAAGCGTATCGAAGTAAAACCCGGCGCCAGTTTAAGCTTGCAAATGCATCACCATCGCAGCGAACACTGGATCGTGGTCAGCGGCATGGCCAAAGTCTTTATTGATGACAAGGAACTATTCGTCAACACCAATGAGTCAGCTTATATCCATGCGGGACAAAAGCACAGACTGCTCAATCCGGGCTTGCTAGGCCTTGTCATGATTGAAGTGCAGAGCGGTGAGTATTTGGGGGAAGATGACATTGTTCGATTCGAAGATGTATACGGGAGAGCAAAACTGCCATCCTGAACGCGTTATCAATCACGGAGGTCACATCATGCAAAACGATACTTTCGAAGCCGATGTTCGCAGCGCTGTCGAGCAAGGCCATGACGTACAAGAGATGGTGCGGCAACTTACCTTGCGCCGCATCAGTGCCAGATCTATGGATATTGAGTCGTTACGGCAAATCGCACACTCGGTGCTGCGAGGCGCCCGAGCCGCTGTGCACAATGAGTTGAATCTGTCAGCCGCTCAAACTGAAACGGCTCGTATGCAACTCAAGCAAACGGTTGCGGGATTGGATATGGCGCTGGCACAGATGGCTGGCGCCGCCAGACTTGCGATTGAAGAAGCCGCCAGCCGCGCACAGCAATTTACAAGTGAAGACCTGGCAAGAGCTCGCAACAATCTGGAAAGTCTGGACGAACTGCTGATTGAAACCCTGCAAAGTTCAGCCTCAAGTGCACTTGATGCGGCAGGTGAAATCCTGCACAATCTTGCCGCACACACCCGTACTCACGGCACCCTGGTTGGCGCGCAAATCAAGGAAACCTTGTCCGTCATCACGCATCAAATGAGCTTAGTCGGGCGCACCCAAACGGTTGCGGGCCTCCATTTAGCAGAGGCCACCAGCAGTTTGCTGCGCCAGATTGCGGCAGGTGTCCTAACCGGCGTTGCCGATTACGTCAAACCTGCACGCAACATCTGATGCTGCTGCAAGCACTGGTAGCGGTGCGCGACCTGTCCCGTCTGCACGACATTGCCGCCGTTCTGATCCGCTATGGATTCGGCGACATCGTCGCGCGCATGGGACTCACCCGTACACTCGAGAGAGCAGGACGAGTCTTGCGCCACACGTCAGAATACGCTCACCTGCCCGCCCCTACCCGTGTTCGGCGAGCGCTGGAAGAGCTGGGACCGACTTTCGTCAAATTAGGGCAAGTACTGGCGACCCGCGTAGATTTGTTCGAACCCGAGTGGATCGCCGAATTCGGCAAGCTGCAAGACAACGCGCCGCCCGTGGCCTACGCCGAGATATGCCAGCAACTACAAGAGGATTTAGGTGCACCGCCTGAATCCCTGTTCGCGGCATTTGACCCGGTGCCGCTGGCTGCCGCCTCTATCGCACAAGTTCACCGCGCACGCTTGGAAGACGGCAGCGAAGTGATCGTCAAAGTGCGCCGCCCCGGCATCCGCCCGGTCATCGAAGCTGACCTGCGCTGGATGATGCGTCTGGCCGAGCTGGCCGAGAGTGAAAGCCCTGAATTGAGGAGTTTCCGCCCCAAAGACGTCGTCAGACAATTCTCCCTCTCGCTCAGACGTGAACTCGACTTTGCCGTCGAGTGCAGGAATGCCGAACACATCGCACTGAATTTTGCAGACTACTCCGAACAGGCGGATGTAAAGCCCGCCTCACCTTTTATCGTGATTCCCCGTGTCTACTGGCAATGGACGGGCGAACGCGTTTGCGTGCAGGAATATATCGACGGCATACCGGGACGTCGCCTCGATGCGGTAGATCAAGCAGGGCTAGATCGTAAAATACTGGCACGGCGCGGCGCGCGAGCCGTACTGAAAATGATCGTCGAAGATGGCTTATTTCACGCCGACCCGCACCAGGGAAATGTATTCTACTTACCCGACAACCGTATCGCGTTCATTGATTTTGGCATGGTAGGCAGACTGACCGAAGAGCGGCGCGAACAGTTAATCCGTTTATTACTGGGACTCGTTCAGCACGAACCCAAACGTGTGCTCGATGTCCTGCTCGACTGGACAGGCGATGGTGCGCAGGACGAAGTCGGACTCAGTCTTGAAATTGAAACTTTCCTCGATCAGTATCATGGCGTCCCCCTCAAGCAACTGAGAATCGGTGCGATGCTCTCGGATATGGTCGCGATCTTGCGGCAACACCGACTGCTGCTGCCCTCCGACATGGCGTTACTGGTCAAGGCGTTTATCTCACTGGAAGGGATGGGGCGCGAACTTGATCCCGAATTTGACATAGCCGGCGAAGCGATGCCGATGCTGGAGCACGCACTGCGTGCACGCTATACGCCGGCCTCTTTAGCCCGGCGCGGCTGGCGCGCGGTCATAGAATCACTCACACTCATCTCAGGCCTGCCGCATGATCTATCCCGACTACTACGCGCAGCCCGTCGCGGCCGACTGGAAATACACATTGAGATTGCACATTTAAAACACGTCGGCAATCAACTCGACGGCGCCGTCAACCGGCTATCCATCGGACTGATCGTCGCAGCACTGATTATCGGCTCGTCCATCGTCATGACGGTACAGGATGCACCCAAGCTATTTGGCCTGCCATTTTTCGGACTGACCGGATTTATCTGTGCATCCATCGGCGGTTTGTGGCTGTTGCTGTCAATTTGGAGAAGCAATCGCGCCGACCGCGAATAACCACACAAACATCAGTAAATGTGTAACTATGCAACATACATCAGTTCAAACTGACGCTCGCGGAATCATATATAATTTGTTCATGAACTTAATCAAGTCCTATTCTGCTTTGATTTGCACAGGCATCGTGGCACTGCTGTTATTCAGCCTGTGTACCAGTGTCATGCAAATTTCGTCAGCCAAAAGCAAACTAAGCGATAGTGAAAACATCTCAACACTGGATGCGGACTCGCATTCAGATCAATCATTCGAACAAATCCCGCTCATCTCAAGGGTTCAAAACCTTCTCTACGTTGCACAGACAACAAATTACCCGCAACCCAGCGTAAAGCCGCTTCCCCCCAGCAGCTTTCCACCGCCCGACCGGCCGCCCGCCCAACTTAGCTGACCGTTGAATCTGATGCAGATTTATTGGCTATTTTCATACGGCCGTAACAAATTTTTAGCATTTTTTATAGTTTCTCACTGACTAAAAGACCACCCAATCTATTATTTTTTAATAAAAACAAACTAAATTCTCAGCCGCTTCAAACACTGATGCGCCGCGAATAACAATACTAGATAGTGCATCATTTTAATCATGATAAGTTGCTCTACCCAAAGGACTCAATAAGCGTCACGTTTATCGCTTAGCAAGTCCCTAATATCGAAAATACGTTGAAATGCCGAATATAAATTTTTTTAACGCCCTAACTACTGACAGTGCCACAACGGCAATATCAGACGCCGAATCATCAAGACTCGTTGCACTGAAATCTTATAATATTCTCGATACGACCCACGAAGCGTTCTACGACGACATCGCTCATTTGGCCGCCTTTATTTTTAAAACTCCCATCGCACTCATTTCGTTTATCGATGAGAGCCGCCAGTGGTACAAAGCGAAAATCGGCGTCGTTGCGAGTGAAATACCGCGAGAAATTAGTTTTTGTGAGCACACGATTTTAAACGCTCATGGCGCTCTGATTGTGACTGACCCACAGCACGACCCACGCTTTTCCAACAATCCTTTAGTCACCAACACACCCAAAGTACTTTTTTATGCTGGCGTGCCGATTTCGACCCCTAAAGGTGAAGTGCTAGGAACACTCTGCGTCATCGATACAAAACAGCGCCAGTTTGTCTCTCAACAAGAATTGTCTGCGCTGAACAATCTGGCACGCCAAGTGATGGCTCACATGGAAATTAGCAAATCGCTCACCGAACTGGAAGATTGCCAGACACAACTGAACCTGCTCACCCAGCAGCAAACTGCCGAATGCAAGGAAGACGAACTGACTCACCTGAAAAATCGCCGTGGCTTTGAAGAGGTACTGGCAATCGAATGGGAGCGTACATTCCGCCACTCCAATTCGCTCAGTCTGTTACTGCTCAATCTCGATCAATTTAGCCGCTTCCGCGATGAGTTTGGGCATGCCGCAGGCAACGAAGTATTGCAAAAAATCGCCGGCTTAATTAGCAAAGATGCACGCAATCTGGATTTAATCGCACATTTTTGCAACGATGATTTCGCGATACTCTTGCCGGAAACAGATAGCAAAGGCGCTTTGATCATCGCTGAACGTATCCGCAAGAGAATCGAGGTAGAGCACTGGCCTCACCGCCCCCTCACCGCGAGCATTGGCGTCTCCAGCTACAACGGAATGCAGATTAATGAAGAATCGCTGCTCTCAGATGCTCAGCAGCAATTAGTTCAGGCAAAAAAAGCAGGGCACAACTGCATCCGATTTATTGACTGACCCGTGCTAAGCATAACGGGACAGGTACACGGCTGAGCACGATCTTAGCGGCCGGCGCGCAAGGCGGCAATGCGCTCTTCGAGCGGCGGATGGGTCATAAAAAGGCGCGCCATGCCAGCGCCACCCGAGATACCGGATGCGGCCATCTCCTTGGGTAATGAGGCTTGCTCATGATTAATTTTCAGGCGTTCTAGCGCTGCGATCATCTTTTCACGGCCTGCAAGCGTCGCGCCTCCGGCATCGGCGCGAAATTCACGCTGACGCGAGAACCACATCACGATGATGCTGGCGAGCACACCCAACACCAACTGCGCGACCATTTCCGCGATAAAAGAGCCGATGCCCGGCCCGCGCGCCTCACCGTCCTTGCGCAACAACGAGTCGATAAACAGACCGAACAGTTTGGCGAAGAAAAACACGAAGGTATTCACCACCCCCTGAATCAGCGCCAGCGTCACCATATCGCCATTGGCCACATGACTAATTTCATGCGCCAGTACCGCCTCAGTCTCATCCCGCCCCATGTTGTGTAACAGCCCGGTGCTCACCGCGACCAGCGCATTATTCTTATTCCAGCCGGTGGCAAATGCATTCACATCCGGCGCATCGTAAATCGCCACTTCCGGCATACCAATCCCCGCCGCCAGCGCCTGACGGCGGACAGTCTCAACCAGCCAGCGCTCAGTTGGATCAGACGGCGTGGTGATCACCTGCGCATCCACCATCCGCTTGGCTGACCATTTAGACATCAACAAGGAAATAATCGAACCTGAAAACCCCACCACCAGCGACATCACTAGCAGCGCATTGAAATTAATCGCACCGCTTTGATCCAGCACACGGTCGACACCCAGCAAACGCAGGGTAATACTGATCACCAGCATCACCGCAAGATTGGTCAAAACAAACAGGAAAATACGCTTCATACAGTTCACTCCTTAAAAACACGCCATGGGCACTGCGGTACTAAATGGGGCAGATCATCAATTTTTCAAGCGCCCGTTAGTCACGGATATGTAAAAGAAGTTCATTCCGTCGAAAATCATGACTCGCCCCGCCTGACAAACTGTTGCAAGTACAGAGCTTCAACTTTGGCACGCGCCCAAGGGGTTTTGCGCAGAAATTTCAGACTGGATTTGATACTGGGCTCAAAAGTAAAACACCGCACCGGAACGGCGTCTGCCATAGCGGCCCACCCCATCCCTTCGGATAACTGCGTGACGATACATTCGAGGGTAATACCTTCGAGCGGGGGACGATTTGCAGGTTTTGTAGTCATATCGTTATTTTACAGGTGGAAGAGACGCTTGAGCGCTTACAATGACATCCTTTTCCAACTGTTTACCTTTTTCATGACTGAACCTGTCCGTCTCGCCAAACGCCTAGTCGAATTAGTCGCCTGCTCTCGCCGCGAGGCCGAGCTCTATATTGCCGGTGGCTGGGTCATGGTCGACGGTGAGGTGGTGGAAGAACCCCAGTTCATGGTATCGAACCAGTTGATCGAACTGCACCCGAATGCAAATCTGGTACCGATAGAACCTGTCACCCTCCTGTTTCATCATTTGCAGGCGCCTGACACGAATTCCGCTGCGATATGCGCTGATACGCGCGCTGCAGATGACCATTCAGGCATCCACCTGCTCCGCCAGCACTTTTTCAAATTGACACCCTGCACGCCGCTGGAACGCAACGCAAGCGGCTTGACCGTATACACCCAAGACTTTCGCATCATCCGTAAACTCAAAGATGATGCGGCTACCATAGAGCAAGAATACATCGTGGAGGTGGCAGGCGAAATCATGGCCGACGGACTGACGCGGCTTAATCACGGCCTGAAATTCAACGGCAAACCCCTGCCCCCGATTAAGGTCAGCTGGCAAAACGAGACGCGCTTACGTTTCGCGCTCAAGGGCGTGATCCCCGGCCAAATTGCTGCGATGTGCGAAAAGGTTGGTCTGGAAGTCATTTCCATGAAACGCATCCGCATCGGACGCGTCTCGATGGCAAAATTACAAGCGGGACAATGGCGTTACCTGATGCAACACGAACGTTTTTAAACACAAGTCAAAACACCCTTTGCATGATATCTTGCCAGAAGCAGCGCCTCAAACTGGGCGACTGGCAACGGCTTTTTCAATATATAACCTTAATAATTCAGCAGCCTAATTGCCCCATCAGTAATTTTTACTCTATACGTCGACCTATCAATGCTTCTGCAACTGTGCCCGCTCAGCATCGGTGAGCACGCGTGACCTGGTGTGAAACGCTTTACCCTCTGGACCTTCCAGAGAAAACGTACCGCCCCGCCCTTCGACCACATCAATGATAAGTTGAGTGTGTTGCCAATATCCATATTGTGACTTGCTGATATAAAACGGACAGCCGCCGATTTCGCCCAGATATTCATCGCCCGCGCCAATGGTGAGTTCACCAGGCAAATAACAGTTGGCAGCGCTGTTGTCACAACAACCACCTGATTGGTGAAACATCAGCTCGCCGTGTTTTTGTTTAAGAAATTCGATTAGTTCAAGTGCAGCTTCCGTCGCAATCACTTTGTCGACCATTGAATTCTCCTCCAAAATATCGGGGCGGTTGCCCGCCCCGAAAAACTTCAACTGACCGTTACAATCAAGATCAGAAGAATCCGAGTCTCTGCTCGCTGTAGCTGACCAACAGATTCTTGGTTTGCTGATAATGGTCAAGCATCATCTTGTGTGTTTCACGGCCGATACCGGATTCCTTGCCGCCGTAGCCTCCGAATGCCGCGCCTGCTGCGTAGTCGTGATAGCAATTGACCCACACGCGACCGGACTTGATGCCACGCCCCATGCGATAGGCTACATTGCCGTCGCGACTCCATACGCCTGCCCCCAGACCATACAAGGTGTCGTTGGCGATGGCCAGCGCTTCTGCCTCATCCTTGAAGGTAGTAACGGCCAGAACCGGTCCGAAAATTTCTTCCTGGAAAATGCGCATCTTGTTATGGCCTTTAAACAGCGTTGGCTGCACGTAGTACCCGCCTTCCAGATCACCTCCCAGCTGGGCTTGTGCGCCACCGATCAGCAGTTCTGCACCTTCCTGTTTGCCAAGGTCAAGGTAGGACAATATTTTGGTCAGCTGTTCCTTGGATGCTTGCGCGCCCATCATGGAGTCGGTATCGAGCGGGTTGCCATGCTTGATGGCTGCAACGCGTTTCAACACACGTTCCATGAACTTGTCGTAAATTGATTCGTGAATCAAGGCGCGCGACGGACATGTGCACACTTCACCCTGGTTGAACGCAAATAAAACCAGCCCTTCGATGGCCTTGTCGAGGAAGCCGTCATCCTTATCCATGACATCGGCAAAGAACACATTGGGGGACTTGCCACCCAGCTCCAGTGTAGCTGGAATCAGGTTGTTTGCAGCAGCCTGGGCGATCACGCGGCCTGTGGTGGTCGAACCGGTGAACGCGATCTTGGCAATACGACGACTGATGGCAAGTGGCATGCCTGCTTCGCGTCCAAAACCGTTGACGATATTCAGCACGCCCGGGGGAAGCAGATCCGCGATACATTCGACCAGGATCAAGATACTGATCGGTGTCGATTCGGCAGGTTTTAGCACCACACAATTACCTGCAGCCAAAGCCGGAGCAAGTTTCCATGCCGCCATCAGAATCGGAAAGTTCCACGGAATGATCTGGCCGACGACGCCCAGCGGTTCATGAAAATGATAAGCCACCGTCGTCTCATTGATTTCAGACAAACTACCTTCCTGAGCACGCAAACAGCCGGCGAAGTAACGGAAGTGATCGACAGCCAAAGGAATATCCGCATTGAGCGTTTCGCGGATTGCTTTACCGTTGTCCACCGTCTCAGCGTAAGCTAGCAATTCCAAATTCGCTTCGATGCGATCAGCAATCTTCAGCAATACATTGGCGCGCTCGGTGATGGATGCCTTACCCCACTTGTCGGCTGCAGCATGTGCAGCATCAAGCGCCAGTTCGATATCTTCTGCGCCGGAACGTGCGGCTTTAGTGTAAACCTTGCCACTGATTGGCGTGATGACATCAAAGTATGCACCCTTAACCGGGGCAACCCATTTACCACCGATGAAATTATCATAGTGTGGTTTGAAATCAACTTTGGCACCAGCGGCGCCGGGGGCTGCATAAATCATGGCGGATTCAACTCTGAA
>SESH01022929.1_pt1 | contig 12436 bp, 5 predicted proteins | sample 3171561 | NCBI WGS metagenome assembly SESH01 (sample SAMN10866947, study PRJNA518727) | freshwater metagenome | biome: subpolar coniferous forest; feature: holomictic lake; material: water; isolation source: holomictic Lake 442 2011 16.5 m and 2014 13 m | place: Canada: near Kenora, Ontario
GCCCGGAAGGGCAACCCCTCTGCGCCGCCTTTTGCGACGGCAGCGTCCGGCTCCTGACGCCCGCGCAGCTCGAAACCGCGCTCAAGCCCGCAACACGCACAAATGCCAGCGGACAGGAGTGAACGACGACGCTAGCAGCCTGTCGGACTTAGCCTTGCGGAGGCACAAACCGTCTGCCGACCAGGCTGCTAGAACCGCAGAATATCGAACAAGGAACACCGAATGTCGAACGAAAGACAACAGGAGAAAACAAATATCGGATCGCCACAGGCAATCTTATTCGGAGTGCTGCTCGGATCAGTCTTCTGCCTTTTGTCGGCCCAGGCTGCGCCGCCGGTGCGCACGCTGCCGGCGCCGCCGGGGCAGATCCTGGACCTACGGGCCAACGCGGCAGGCGATCTCTATGTCCGCACGGCGACAAAGGTCCTGTGGCTGGACCTTCAACACCCGAAGGAAGGCTGGAACGCTCTGGCCCTCGACGGGGTCGTGGACCTCAGCGAGAACGCCGGGCGTGAAGTCTTTGCGCGGCAGGATCTGAAGACCCGCTTCGCGATCCACCGCCTGGCCGGCGGCGAAGCCACGCTCATTGCCAACGCGCCGCAGGTGCCGTACAAGTACTGGTATGTTGACGCCGCGGGTCGGACGTGGTTCCAAACCGACAAGAACCTGCTGGTCGTTCGTAAAGACGAAGAACTGCTAAACATGCCAGCGAAGGCAGGCCCCTGCGGCTTCTCATTCCGTCAGCCCTGCGAATGGCAACCCGGCCACGTCGTGCTGCTCTACGGCACGGAAGCCGTATGGGCCACACCCGACAAGGTGGCGCTCGCGGCGCCCCCACCTTTCGACAGCGACGGTACCGGAAACGGACTGTTCCAGATCGGGACCGACCATCTGGTGGGCGGCGGCGGCGGCAACGACGGGCGCGGTTCCTATCGCCTCGACCCGCGCCGGCCTGACAAGGCGCCGGAGCGCCTGAACCTGGGCTGGGACTGGTTCCGCGGCGTGGCCACGGCCCCGGATGGCCGCCTGCTCGTTCTGGCGCAAACCGACCGCAACCCGCAGTTCACACTGTTCTGGTACGCGGCCAATGGCCTCAGCCAGGTTCGGCTCAAGGGCGCCGAAAACGTTATTCGAACATGGCATGACCAACGCGCGGTGACCACGGCGCGCCTTGTTTTTTCCACTAACAGCGTCGGGTTCACCGTGACCGGCAACGGCGTGCTTGCCGTGTTCCGGCCGGACGAAGCATCCATTCTTACACCGGCCACGGGTTTGCCAATCCCGCGGGTAGAACATCTGGCCGCTGTCGGCGACGACCTGATCATGGCCGGCGACGGTAGGGTCGTTGTCTGGCGGACGACGGAACCGTTGCCGCCTGCCGCCGACTTCGACGACTGGCGGGAGTGGCCGCTGGCCGGTCCCTGCGTCCGCGACTGCAACGGGGCGATGTGGGCATTCCTGCTCGATTTCCCGGGCAAACTCAGCCGCCACGACGGGACGCACTGGCAACACTTCGATATCGATCTGGGGAATCGCACCCCCTTGGACATGACCGGCGATGATCAGGGTCGTCTGCAGATCGGCTTCACGGACGGCCCGTCCGGATCCTCCCTGATAACGAATCGTGTGACCGCGCACTGGCCGAATGCGCCGACCCGCGCCTGGCATGAGTCGTGCAAAGACGGCGCCACCGTCTTCAGCGACGGCAGCCCCTATCGCCCCAGGCATGTGGCTGGCGGCAGGGCCGACCGACTGTGGGTATACGATGGCCGCATGCTGTGGGACGCGGGACGGGAGATCGATTTCTACGATTCCCCGCCGTATGGTTGCTACTGGCTGGGCGCGGATGGGACGTGCTATCGCGGCGGCGCAGGTCGTCTGTGGAGTTACGCGGGAGGGCGCTGGGCCGAGACCGCGGCACCGTCGCTGGCGATCGGCCCCGGCGGCATCACCACCGGTGTGGGACCCGGGCGGCTGCCGGTGACTTACGACCGGCAACTGAAGCTGACGTTGCAGGGAGCGTTGGCGGGCGGCAAGCCCCACGTCCTGACGTTGCGGGGCAACGAGGCTTTCATCCCGGCCGCAGATGGCGGGGGTTGGGTGGGAGAGTATCGCGTCTTCCACAATGCTTATTATACGCTCGCCGGCCGCGTCTACCCCGGCACCAATGGACATTACCTCGTCGCCGACAAGACGCTGCGGTTTCAGGCCCGACAGACGCTGACGGTCACCGGCGAAGTTCTATCGGACGGCAGTCTGCGGCGGCTCGTGTGCCGGATTGCCGGCACCACCCCGCTTTACAAGCCGCGCCTCCTGGTCTTCTACGACGGCGAATTTCGCGAGGCGCTCGCCAATCCGACCGGCGGCGATCTGCCGCCGATCACGCCGGGTCCGCACACGCTCGACGTCTATGCGGCGGACGGGTTCGGCGTGATATCGGCGGAGCCGCTCCGGCTATCGGTGAACGGCCCGCCCGAGTACCCGGCGGAAGCTCTCAAACTGGACGAAGCGTGGGCGCTCAAGCCGCAGCGACTGCAGGCGGTTCCCACCAAGATTGCCGGTCGCACTGTTCTAGGCTGGAAACTTGAAATCGATGCGGATGGCGTGATCTGGATCCTGGTCAATGGCGGCGTCATTTCCCTCGACCTGGCCAACCGGAAGGCGGCGTTCTACCCGATTCCCGCGCATGAGATCCTATCCGCCCGGGGCCGGGTTTGGGCACTCGGTTCCGCCCAGCGACCGGGGATGAAATGGCCACTTTACGAACTGGGCCGCGAAGGTATTCGACACGCCGTCGATCTCTACGATGACACATCTGATCGGGGCTTCTCGCAAGTCAGCGCCGACGGTCAGGGCGGGATTTGGACGCTGAGCCAACAGGGAATGACACGCTGGGACGGGAAGCAGACGCAATTCTGGGAGCGTCCTGTCGGCTCCGAGCAAAGCACCGCCTTTGTGCCCACCCCCGCTGGCGCGATCATTCACGCATGGGATCGCTATTTCCTCTATCGGAACGATGAACTCAGCCAGGGCATTCCGTGGGACAAGTCCGTCCTGCGCGAAGAGGGGTATATGGATTTTGTCACCCTGTACCCGCTGGGGAGAGCGCATCTGGTGTACGCCGAATGCCAGGCACTTGTGGATGTTGACACCGGGCAAATCAGCAAGCGGAAGATCCCTGCCGGCGAAACCTATAGATGGGGTGGTAATGGCGATCTGTATGTCTGGCAGTCCAACGCATTGCTCCGCGTATCCGGCAAGAACCTTGCAGTCACCTGCCTGCCGCGTGTGCCATTGCCGTCCCACCCCTTCTATCGCTACACTTCGGACCGCTATGCTTTTCTGGCAACAACCAATGGTATCCTGGCGTACCCGTCCGGGCGCGGTAGCCTCATCCTAGGCCCCGAGAACGGGGGCGCGGTCGAGTATGGGTGGCGCGAGATGGTGGAGCCGGGCGACACGATGTCGATCCGCCAAGCCCCGGATGGACGCATCTGGATTCTGCGCACCAATCAACTGCTGGTCTACGATCCGGCCCAACCGGACAAGCCGGGCATGCCGGCGTGGCCGGATTGGCGCGTAGTGCCGATCTGGTCGGGGGGGGCGGTTGGTGCCTTCGGGACTGTCTGGTACATCACGGCGGACGGTAAGACGGTGGTTGAAACCGACGGGAAAACGGCGTCGACGTGGCAGCTGCCGTTAGCTGGCGGATTCGTCATCGCCGGCGATCAGGGCGGCGCCATGCTGGTCTGGTGCGAAAAGGTCTTCCTGTTGCTTCCCGGTGGAAAGGTCGAACCCGCGAGCGACCTGCCCAGTGCCGTGCTGGCCCTGGTCAAACGCGGCGCCAAGGCTTTCGCGGGTGGCGATCCGCCGGTCGTCGCCGCCGATGGACGCGTCTACTTCCACGGGCGGATCTGGGATGGACAGGCTTGGCAGGCCTTGTCTGAAGGGCGTGTTTCACTCGACCTGCGCGGAAACATGTTCCAACTCCGCGGAGACCATGGCATCATCTCCATCTACCGCATTGACGGATGCAAGGCTACCGCCGTTGCAGAGACGACGAAATGCCTGATCGATGCCGACGGACTCCGCTGGTGTGACCCGGGACTGCTCGAAGCCAAGCCCGGATGCCTGCCGGTGTGGTACAGGGTTGATCCCCAAGGGCACAATCTGGTTTCCGCGACCCCGGATACGCAGAAAATCAAAGTCGACATTGGCACGCTCCAGGCACTACCGATCACAGATGGACAGTTCCTGCTTCGTATGAACGACCTCCTCTATGTACTGGACGCAAATGGGCTGACTGCTCTGCCCAACGACCGGCTTCCCTGCGGAAGCAAGTTGCTCCAGCCAACTGACAACATCACTCCGCTCCCTGATGGCCGCTGGGCCTTTGGAATGGGCGAGCGTCTGTTCTTCAGCCCGCCCAAACTGCGCTTCACCCCCTAGCGTCGGTAGCAAGGACGGATGGAGATTGGCGAAACGAAGGTAGAACGCGTCGAACGGTTGGACATGAAGATGAAGTTGTTCTTGTTGAAACGATATGCACGTAGGGCAGCCGGCATGTCTCTGGCCTTGATTATGTCCGGCTACGCCGCCGAACCCGACCGCACACTGCCGGCGTCGCAGGAGCCAATCCACGCCTCGCTCGCCAGCGCGGATGGCGACACGGTCGGGCAGCCGGCGTGGCAACTGGCCGGCCCCTGCGCACGCGATCATAACGGTAACATGTGGGCGTTCCTGGCCGAATATCCCGACAAACTCAGTCGCCACGACGGACAGCGCTGGATCCATATCTACATCGCGCTCGGGACGCGCATTCCGCAGCAGATGACCAGCGACGACAAGGGCCGGCTACAGATCGACTTTCAGGACTATCCGGCGGGTTCTTGTCTCGTGAGCAACGGCAACGCCATTACCTGGTTCGCGACGCCGACACTCGCCTGGATCGAAAGCGTCAAGACCGGTGCCAAATCATTGAACGACGGCAGCCCGTATCGGTACCGGCATGTGATCGGCGGCAAAGCCGATTGGCTGTGGACCTACGCCGGTCGTTCTCTCTGGGAAGCGGGTCGCGAGTACGAGTACTACGAATCCCCGCCGTACCGGCACTTTTGGATCGGCACAAACGGCATCTGCTATCGCAGCGGCGCGGGACCTGTCTGGGCCCTTGTGAACGGGCGCTGGAACGAAACGCAGATGCCACCGCTATCCATCGGCCCCGACGGCATCAGGGCTTGCACGGAACCTGGACGGCTGCCGGTGATCTACGACGGGCAACCGGAGCTGCCGTTGCCGGGAGCGTCGGCGGGCAGCAAGCCCCGCGTCCTGACGCTGCAGGGCAACGAGGCTTTCCTGCCGGCCGCCGACGGCGGTGGCTGGTTGGGACAGTACCGCATCTTCCGGCATGCGTGCTATGAGCTCACCGGCCGCGCTTACCCCGGCACCAACGGGCAGTACCTGGTTGTCGATAAGACGCTGCGGTTCCAGGCCCAACAGAAGCTCACGGTCACCGGTGAAGTCCTCTCCGACGGAAGTCAGCGGCGGCTCGTATGCCGGATTGCCGGCACCGCCCCGCTTCACAAGCCGCGCCTCCTGGCCTTCCTCGACGGCGAGTTCTGCGAAGCGCTCGCTGATCCGGCAGGCGCCGATCTGCCGCCCCTCCCCTCGGGTCAGCACACGCTCGAAGTCTATGCGGCGGATGGTTTCGGCGTGGTCTCGGACCAACCGCTGCGGCTGACGGTGGATGGCGGTCCCCTGCTCCTGTCCGCCGTTCAGGCACTCGACGATGCCTGGTCGCTCAAGCCCCAACGGTTGCAGGCTTTGCCCGCGATGGCGGCGGGGCGAAGCGTGCTGGGACGGGCGCTTGAAATTGACTCCGATGGCGTGGTCTGGATCCTCACCGAAGGCGGCATCCTCTCCATCGACATGTCGCATCGGCAGGCGGCTTTCAACCGATTGTCTGCGCGGGGACTGCTGTCCGCGCGGGGTCGGGTCTGGGCACACGGCGACTATGACAAGGCCCGCATGCGCGTGCCGCTTTACGAGTTGCGCAGCGACGGGCCGCGGCACGCGGTCGATTTGGACGGAGCTCCGGGCGCCGCCGACCCGGCTGGCGGAATCTGGGTGCTCAGCAAGACCTCCGCCGCACGTTGGGACGGACAGCGCACACAATACTGGGAACGGAACTTCGGCAGCGGCCCGGAACTGCTGCCTCATCCCGCGGGCGTTGTCATCCAGTCCCCATGGGACGGATTCTGCCACGTCTATCGGAACGGCGAGCTCAGCGCCGCCATTTCGGGGTACAGGAAGATCGACGGTTACCATAGCCCGGGCATGCGAACATCGGCGTGGCCGCTGGGGCTGAACCACCTGGTCATGGTGCCTACCGGTGAGGTCGTGGATCTCAGCAACGGCCGGGCCATCGACATGAAGTTCCCTTACGGCGTCTATTCACGGGGCGATTCACGCGGAAACGTTTACTTCTGGGACAAAGGACAACTCTTCCGCCTTTCCGGTGAGGATCTGACACAGACCAAACTGGGTCCCGCGCGGCGTCCGATGAGCCAGAGCGAATGGGGACACGGGGCCGCCGGATGGTACGACGCATTTCTCGCAACCCTCGGCGGGACCGTCGTCTATTCGGCCGGTCCTGATCGGCTGGTCGCGCTCCGGTCTGGAGAAGTGGCGGCAGAATACAGCTTGGCGCAAGGCGTGCTGCCCGGGCGCACACGTGCGATCTGCGAAGCGCCGGACGGCCGCATTTGGATCCTGCGCAACGAACAACTGCTGGTCTACGATCCCGCCCAGCCCGTCGACGCCCTCCCGTCCGGCTGGCCGGGCTGGCGCGGGATACCCGTCTCGCCGATCGTCATGGTGGGGGCCGCGGGGCGCTTCTGGTATGAGGCGGACAACCTCATGTGGCTGACGTGCACGGACGGCACGAACGAGACATCGTGGTGTCTTGGTGTCAGCGGCGAAGTAATCATCAGCGACCAGATGAACGGCGTTGTGTTCTCCGGGAACGATACATACCTCATTTCTCCTGATCGGAACTTCACGCGCGGCACGGACCGACAGAGTGCGATTCTGGACCTGCTGAAGCGCGGAGGTAAACGCTTCGAGGGGGATAAACCACCCGTGGTCGCCGCGGACGGACGTGTCTACTTCCGCGGTCAGATATGGGACGGGAAAACGTGGCATCCGGTGCCGGAGGGCCGGGCTTCGCTCGACTTGCGCGGCGAACTGCACCTGCTCTGTCAGAAAGAGTCCTCGCCGCCCGTCGCCTATCGGATCGACGGTGTGACCTCCGTCCCGGCGGGAGAAGCCGAGCAATGCCTCATCGATGCCGACGGCTTGCGCTGGTATGATCCGGGCCTGATGGAATCCAACCCGGGGTGCCTGCCGGTGTGGCGCGCCGGTAACGGATCGCCTCAGATATCGACAGCCACGACAAGTCAACGGATAGCCCTCAAGCGCAACGCGGCGCTGCAGGCTTTCCCGCTGGGCACCGGGCGATTCCTGGTGCGCGTGGACAGCATGTTGCATGTGCTGGATGCCACTGGCCTGACAGCGCTGCCGAAGGACCGTGTGCCGTTCAGCGGCGGGGCCAGAAAGATCTACCGCCTGGCCAACGGACGCTGGGTATTCGTCTCCGTGAACGGAACCCTTTTCATCAGTCCGCCGGACTTGAACCTTGACCCCTAACTTCAGGAGACTACATGTCGCTGTACATACGCTGTTGGATGACACTGGCGATGCTTTCCCTCTCCGTCGCGGCCGAACCAGTCCGGATGCTGCCGGCGCCGCCGGGCCAGATCCTGGACCTACGGGCCAACGCGGCGGGCGATCTCTATGTCCGCACAGCCACGAACGTCCTCTGGATCTCCCTGCAGTATCCGGCGGAAGGGTGGCAACCCCTGCCGCTCGAGCAGGTGGTGGACCTGACGGAAAATGCGGCACGTGACGTATTTGTGCGTCAGGATCTGAAAACCCGGTTAGCGTTCCAGCGCCTGTCCGGCGCCAAAGCCATCCCGGTTACCACGACACCCAACGTGCCGTGCGAACGGTGGTACGTGGATGCACGAGGACGCGCATGGCTTCAGAACCGGGAAAAACTTTTGGTTGTCGGCAAGGAAGAGACGCTGCTGGACCTGCCGACACAGCGTCAAGGCGTCAACTACCCGCAGCCCTGTGAATGGCAACCCGGATATGTCGCCTTGATCTGCGGACAAGCCGCCATCTGGGCCACGCCGGACAACGTGACGGTTGATCCGGCGCCTCCGTTTGTAGGCGATGCCATGGGCATGGGACCGTTCCGACTCGGGACGGACCACTTGCTGGCCGGGTTCGATCGGAGAAGCTCCAGAGTCAATTCCGGGATCCTTGACCCGCGAAAGCCCGCCGAGCCGCCCCAGCGTTTGAACCTGGGCTGGGATTGGTTCTACGGCATGGTCACAGCCCCGGACGGACGCCTGCTGGTCCTCGGTCAGACCGACCATAACCCGAAGTTCACGTTCTTCTGGTACGCCGCCGACGGACGCAGCCAGATCCAGCTCAAGGGCTCCGAGGACGTCATCCGGGCAGGGCGCAGCCAACATGGAATGGCCCAATTACGCGTCGGGTTCGCCGCTTCCAGCGTGGGATTCGCCGCACTCGCCGACGGCTTACTCGCCGTATTCGAGCCGGAAAAGGCCTGCCTTGTGACACCGGACCAAGGCCTGCCAATCCCGCGGATCGAACACCTTGCCGTTGTCAGCAACGACTTGGTCATGGCCGGAGATGGCAAGATCGCTGTCTGGCGGACAACGGAGCCGCTGACGCCGGCCCTGAGCTTCGACGAGCGCCGGGAGTGGTCGCTGGCTGGCCCCTGTGTGCGCGACCCTCAAGGAAACCTGTGGGCTTTCCTGCTCGACTTCCCGGACCTGCTCAGCCGCCACGACGGCCGGCGCTGGCGCCACTTCGACGTCGGCTTGACGAACCGGATCCCGACGAAGATGTCCGCCGACGACAAGGGCCGGCTGCAACTGGGCTTCCATGGTTATCCGGGCGGGTCATCTCTGGTGACGGACGGCGTGGCCACCCACTGGCCGTCGGCGCCGGCGCGCGCGTGGGATGAGAGCGTCGGCACAGGGGCCGCTTGCTTCAGCGATGGGACTCCCTTCCTCTGGACCGGCGCGCAAACTCCGCCGCTGTCCATGGGCCGGAACGGCATTGCCGCCGGAACCGGGCCAGGGCGCTTGCCCGTGGTTTACGACGGTCCGTTGAAGATACCGTTGCCGGAGCCGCCGGAACGTCCCCGGGGGAGCGCATCGCCCCGCCGCCTGTTGTCTATCGCCTGGACGGTGTCAACGCCACCACGCTGGGCAAAGCAGAACAATGCCTGATCGATGCCGACGGCCTGCGTTGGTACGACCCGGCGTTGGAGGAGGCCGGCCCGGCAAATACGCCGGTTTGGTACGGTGGCAACACGCAGACGCAAATTTCATGCGTGCCCGGCGCCACGCGAACCAACATTGAGAACACACGGCAGATGCAGGCGATCCCGTTGGCAATTGGGCAGTTCCTGGTGCGGGTGGATGGAACACTGTACCTGCTCGACGCCCGCGGCCTCTCCCCGCTCCCTGGCGATCGCCTGCCCTGCGGCGCCGGTTTGCGCGGCATTTACCGTCTGGCAGAAGGTCGCTGGGCCTTCGCCGACAGCAATCGCATCCTGATCAGCCCGCCCGACCTGCGCCTGAGCCCGTAGCATGGCGGGTGGCGGCAAAGACGAGGCAGAAAAATAATGTAGAAAGACAAAGCAAGGCGCGGGGGCTTTGTCTTTCTACCTCATCTTTCTTCTTTGTCTGGCAATCACGGAACGCGGTTGCGGTTGCTTTTTGAAAGGTGGCCCGTGCGCCACTCGGCCCTGAGCTCGTGGCCGAGTGGCGCACGGGCCACCCAGTTTTACTCACAAATCGAGTTAATCATGGGCTTTGAAGCGCCTGAGCGTCAACTCCGACTTGCGCCCGAACATACCTGTCTCACTGACATCTTCTTTACATCCCACCGACATCTGTATGACAATCGGCAAATCACTATGTGCTGTAATCGCAACGACCTGACGAATGGGAAAGGGTATCAAATGCGTGCAAAATTATACGGGGTTGTGTGCGGATCGCTCCTCTCCATTCTGTCTAACCAGGCTGCGGAAACGAATCTGGCCGTGCAGGCGGCAGTCGCGTTGCGGCTTTCCGTCGACCTGGTGGACGGTTCGCGCGTGATCGGCACCCCGGCTATCGAAACCGTGCCGGTGGAGACGTCCTACGCCAAAATGAATGTGCCGCTCAAGCAGATCCGGATGCTGAAGATCGGCGAGGATCACGAGACCGTAACCCTCGACATGCAAAACGGTGACAAGCTGAAAGGCGTCATCACCCTCGGGCCGATCAAGCTGCAAACCGTGTTCGGGCCGGTCGCCATCGGCACCGAACATCTGCGGGAACTGCGCGTGCTGCTTTCCGGCGGCGCACTGCCCGAAGCACTGCAAAAAGGGCTGGTGCTGCACTACTCCTTTGACCGGGACGAAGGCGACAAAGTGACCGATGGCAGCGAGAAAGAGAATCACGGCACAGTACGCGGCGCACGTTTTACGCCGGAGGGAAAGTCCGGCGGCGCCATGGTTTTTGACGGCGCAAATGACTACCTGGATGCGGGCAATCCCCCTTCCCTGCAACTCACATCAGACTTCACTCTGGCCGCGTGGATCTGTCCGGAACGAACACAGGACGGCTTCGGAATCATCACCAAGAGCCAGGGCGCTCCGGAACAAGCCCGGCGCGGCATCGAGTTCATGCTGGGGCATGACGACACCCTGAGCGCCTATTTCTGGGACGCCTCCACCCGCTACTTCAGCGGCGTCGTCAAGAGTCCGCTGATCCGGCGGCAGGAGTGGACCCATGTGGTGCTGCAGCACGACAGCACCCTGCCCAATCACCAGATGCGGTTTTTCATCAACGGCGTCGCCTGTGAGGCAGGCTTTGGGTACGAAGCCGTATCGTCCATACCGGTTCTGCGCAACGTGAACGAACCCGTTCGCATCGGCTGCATGCGCCCCGGCGTACATCACTTCAAGGGACGGATCGACCATGTGATGATCTTCAACCGCACGTTGTCAAAAGATGACGTACAGACCCTCTACGACGCCCAGAAATAGATGGCCGAAGTCGGGAACAAAACGCATGGCGCAAGCGTCTGATTGATTACCCCAGCGGCAGGTGGAATACCTGACGGCCTGAATGAAAGAAGCGGAGGTAGAATGAGAGACCCCAGCAGTTTTCATTACGGCTCCGAGAATGCCCTTACGGGCACACTACAAACGGCTTATTGCCGATTCTAGGCCGTTTGTAGTGACGCCGTAAGGCGGTATTCTCTAGCCCCTGAACACTTGAATCGTTCGACAAACAAAAAGGATTTCCCGGCACGGGAAATCCGGAGGATCCACACATGAAACGTTGCCTGTTCCTTCTCACCTGCCTTCTGGCACTCGGCGCCGGGCGCGCGCTGGCTGCCGGCATGCTGATCCCCAAGGACGAATCCATCCCGCCGCTGGCCATCGAGAGCCAGCGCGTGGATATCCGGATCAAGGACGGCACAGCCACGGCCCGCATCGAGCAGGTCTTCCGTAACAGCGTCAACCGCAACCTGGAGGCAGTCTACGTCTTCCCGCTCCCGGAGGGCGCCAGCATCTCCGACTTTGCCATGATGATCAACGGCAAGCGCATGAGCGGCGAGCTTGTGGAAAAAGGGAAGGCGCGCGGCATTTACGAGGACATCGTGCGCCGCATGAAAGACCCCGGGCTGCTGGAGCACATCGGCGGCAACCTCTTCCGCATCAGCGTCTTCCCCGTGCTGGCCAACGGCCTGCAGAAGATCGAGCTAGAGTATTCCCAGACCCTGACGTTCGACAGCGGCCTCTATGCCTACACGTACCCCTTGAAGACCAGTGACCGCGCCTCACGCACCCTGGCGGACTTCACCGTTTCCGTGCGCCTGAACTCCAGCCTGCCGCTCAAGAGCATCTACTCACCGTCGCACAAGGTCGGCATCTCGCGCAAGGGCGACAACGAGGCCGTGATCGGCTTCGAGGAGGACAAGGCCCTGCTGGACCGCGACTTTGTGCTCTACTACGCCGTCTCGAAGAAGGAGTTCGGCCTGAACCTGCTCACCCATGCGGCCAAGGATGAGAAGGGTTACTTCATGATGATGCTCGCGCCGTCCATGACCACGCCGGATTCCGTGCTGTCGAAAGACGTGACTTTTGTCATCGACACCTCCGCCAGCATGACGAGCGGCAACAAGATCGAGCAGGCCCGCAAGGCCCTGGAATACGGCGTCAAGTCGCTGCACGACAACGACCGCTTCAACATCGTCCGCTTCAGCACGGACGTCGATCCAT
>SESH01012152.1_pt1 | contig 12432 bp, 16 predicted proteins | sample 3171561 | NCBI WGS metagenome assembly SESH01 (sample SAMN10866947, study PRJNA518727) | freshwater metagenome | biome: subpolar coniferous forest; feature: holomictic lake; material: water; isolation source: holomictic Lake 442 2011 16.5 m and 2014 13 m | place: Canada: near Kenora, Ontario
ACCAGATAACAAGTTTACTGTGGTATAAGTTGAATTCCAGGCTCCGCTAGACTCCTGTACTATTGTAGTACATGTTGATGCTGCATAGACAATTGTTAGAATATTAACATTGTTCAACCATATCGCACCATCTGTACCTGATAGCCCATTAACAAAAAGCTCGCGGACGTGCACTGGTGATCTGAAAAACCAATAATCCCTATCTGTAATAATTGTACTAAATGGTAACATATTTACTCCTGGTTATGTCGCGGCTGTGGAAGCCCCAGGTGCTTCAGCGGCTGCGGGTGCCGCTGCACCCGGTGTTCCCTCTACTGGGGCGGCTGGCACTTCAGGAGCCGTTCCGAAATCAGGGGGTACTTGTCCACCGCCAGGCAATGCACTTCCGCCACCAGGAGGTACCGCTCCTTGTCCAACTGCCTCGAGATCCGCCATCGCTGCCATTTGTTTCCTGAAGTTGGGTCCACTGGATACGATGTTTTGAATCTCCCACGACAGCGATGCATCCTTTCTAAGCCATTCGCGATTCTCCGCCATTTGCTGATCCGTCAACCCGAGATAATACTTTTGGGCAAAACTCTGTGAGATTAACTCAGAGCCGGTTAACTTCTGGAAGTTATTCGACTTTAGATCGAATATCTGCTGTTCGCGCATCGTCGCAAAATATGACGGTGGATTGAACATTATATTAATCTGATGTTCACGGAGCTTGAACTTTTCCCATATACCTTTACTCTCGGGATCCCCCTTATCCTTCTCTCTTAATTGCAAATGCGTTATAAATGACTGCTTCAGTCCTTGTGCGAACTGACCCTGAATACGTATAATGAAACGGGCAAAGCGCAACTCTTCACGGGTGATCTCCGTGCCATCTTTAAACGGATCTGCGGGATCAAGACGCGAGACGGGAACCTTTAATGACTTGTAAAGCTTCTTAACGAAATACATTAAATCATCGAGCTGTCCCAGATTGGCACCGCCCGGTAGGGTTTCGACGGTTGTCCCCTCCGACTGCCCTCTCTTTGTGAACCAGTACGCATCTAGCATGGATTGTGGATTGTAAACATTTCCTATATTAGCGGTCGATGTATCAAAATTCTTGCGAGACCAATACTGCTGCATCAGTTTCTTGATATATTCCTCGGCCTTGGGTACCGGCATGTTACCAACGTCAACCTTAAACACTAGCCGTTCGGGTGCGCGAACTAGGCGGTAGATAATAATACTATCTTCCACTAATGAGAGCTGCTTATACGCTCTCCGTGAATTCTCGATATATGGAAGGCGAATGGTTCTGTCCTCGTTCCAAAGACCAGAATGCATGTATGTTACTTGATTCTTATCCAGTACAATCAGTTCTTCTTGTGTTTGGTTAGTTACTGTCTTCTTGGGATTTATGATGGGCTTGCGTAGCAGATATCCCTGAATCATTTGATTTTGCAGGTTGTCATATACTGTGTTTATCAGTTCAGTTGGAATTCTGAGAACACCTACAATACCGTAATCAGGACGATGCTCGGATATAACATTTTCGAAGTATAATTCACCCTCGATCAATAGTTGGCGTATATATTCCCACCCTTTATTATCAAGGTCAAAATTCTGAATGAATTTATCCCATTCTGCGCGAATTGCCTCCACTACGACCTTATCATGATCACCTCGTAGGGTCATTTTTACAGTATCACCTTGCTCGTCTCTTACTAACGCTTCATCCGCGATTTCTTCGATACAGTCGGCCAGTTCAGCATACCCGGCCATTTTGCGATATTCCATTACGCGCCGTACTTTATCAGTATCGACATCCGCATACATAATCTGATGATAGCGCTTATCTATCATCATCATACCCGCACCACCCTCATTGGATTGCATGATAGACTGCGAACGAAGTCTCGAATCTTTTCGAGATGTCAGATCATTAAATAACTCATACTTGGGATTTGCTTCGATAGCGTTTTGCAGAATCTTGTATGTATACGGCATTCTTGCGATAAGGGTGCTAATAAAAGACTGACCTGCAGACGACGTTCCTGCGTTACCCATTCCCATTCCATTTGCGGCCATAGAATAATTCTCCTGATAATATTTATGCGAATCGCGTTAAAACACTACTACCTCTTTAATGTTTTGCTCTTTGTGTTATACGCTCCGTATGGGTATTCCACTTGCGCACGGATACTGGTATTCTACATAATTGTTATATTCGCTAGATCCAATAGGATATGGATTTAATATCGGTCGAATACAGTCTTGCGATAATATACCATAACCGGCCCCGTTCAGAAGTATCACGTCAAAAGTTCCCGTCTGGAGCGGGGTAAACGTAAAGTTGAGAATATTTCCGTCGTTAGATGACCATGTAGATGACAACATTTCAATTCCACTAAATGGTGGATATGACGCGGATGCGGAGAACCCTGTCAGGGAGAACATATCTACCACAGCGGGGCCGGATGTCACGAAATCGCCCGTAGTGGCGTAATTGAACATATCCCAGTTGCTTGAGCTTAAATAAACAGTATTCGTTGTATTGAGCATCTTGCCGGTAACAATAAACGGTTTCGCGTATGGTACTGTCTGTGTTCCGATGTACCCGTAAAAAGGTTCGATGAGGGATGGTTGAGGCCGCGCTGATACGGTAATACGTTCGGTGTTAAACACATCTTCAAACGACTGCATTATGCCCAGCTCTTGAACGCCACTAACCGAAACAAATGCGTTATTTACAACAAATACTGGCTTACCATCCGGTGGTTGATTCTTAAACATCCAACTCTCGATCGTAAAAGAAGTGTCGGCGTTTGTCCAATATGGAACCGTCTCGCCAAAATCCGTTGGATATTGGAAGGTTACGTTCTCACTCCATTTGACATGGCTTCGGATCTCAAAATTAGAAAATGGAATATAGTCAGGCCATCTCCATGATATTACGAAGTATGGATCTGTATATGGTATGAAATTGGCTAAAATCTGATCTACATCCGATTGGAATCTTGCAAATATGGAAACGTTGACCGTAATATCTATCGGAACCGGTTGTAATAGATTGGTCCAATTAGAAGATGATGGTGTCTTGGCTAATGTATTTCTCCACCATGATCCGTCAATTTTATTGAATACCCGATTAGTATTGCGGCGTATCCCACCCATCGAAATCGATATGCACGGCATCTTTGTTTGCTGTGCTTTGTTGACCAATTCATGTAGCGTACGGGTCTTGGGAGAGTATAGGAAGTTGACACGAATTTGATCAGCCGGTGTGCGCTCGTCATTATATCGCTTAATCGCAATATCATTCAGCGCAGCAGCGAACTGCTGGAGTATGTCTTCCACCTCAAAGTGAAATGTATAATTTTGAATATCGCACCTGCCTTTGATATACTTATCAAAGGCAGCTATTCAAATCAATGCAGACGTTTAAGGAAGTATTTCGGCATCTTGCTTTTGTTGCGTTTAATGAGGTCAATAGCAGATCCATCAAGAATAAACGTATCTGAATGATCGTCCTTACTTCGAGTTGTCCTGCCGCACATCTGTACTAGACTTACGAGCGCCTTCATCTCATACCATTGCTGATTCTTATCGGCAAGACGTTTGATTCTCTCAGAGCCTAATGGAAGATACGGCGTCTTCATAATGATTGAGAATCGACCGAAATTATCTTTAAGATCGGTTCCATATCCCAAACTAGGACTAATCAAAACAGTACTATCATCTCTCATATAATGTTCCGTAAGAAGCGCTTCATTGGTAACGCCCGCTTCACGAATCAAAAACCGTGATTGTCCTCTTATTTTTTTAACCAGAGCATCTGTTATCTTAAACGTATGTGTGTGGACAATGCCTTTGTCGTTTTTGAAGTGCTCACATATTTTGACAACCTTATCCACCAGTAATGGTAGCGCAGTATCCATATTCTTGTAATTTATCTTGAAATTTGCGTCGCAGTAAATTGGTGACTTCTCTGGGTCAAATGCAGAATCTACTTCGATGTATGTATATTCGTCTTTCTTAATTCCCAGTGTCTGTGCATATGTCTCGTGATCGATAATAGTACCCGACATTAGAATTACGGTTTCACCCCACTTAAAGAAATCCTGTGCAAGCATATTGACATACAGTGGAGTGAATATTGCCGCGTCTTTGGTTATTTCAGTAACATATTCTGCTTTATACCAGTTTGTCAATACAGACTCGCCCTTCTCAGCAAGGTTCTTATAGAAACGGTACTTCATCAGTTGACCAATCAGAATGCGCTTATTCTTCTTGCTTTTTTGGATTTCCTGCTCGCATTCCTTTATCTTCTCTCTCAACGCACCGACAAGGTCCGTCAACCATCGATACGCATCTCCATTTAGGTTAGATTGCAGCTTTTCCATATTCAACTCCGACAACTTGAACTTAGAGTATTCAATGCTGCAGGAGTAGTGCTTCACGAGTTCATCTTCCAACTCCGAGGCCTCATCGCATATAAAGAACTGACGCCGTTTGAGGAAATCTGGTAGTGTTAATAGCGAACTATAATTGAATACGCCAAATTTCGCCTTTAGGGCAGCTCGACGCGCGTTGAGCATGGGACATTTATTGGCTATCTTACAGTCGGTAAGTAATTTCGGAGTAAGCATACAAGGCGCGAGATCACAATCAAAGTCGCCGTCAACCGCGCAAACGTAATTCTGCTTGCCTTTCATAACAGCCGCACTCGGAAATAATGTCTGGTATTGCTGCTGCAGTGATTTGGTTACCGTAGAAACTGCCACACCATACGTCGGGAGCGCGTTGAACTCATCCTCGTACATATACTTGCCGTCAAACCCTTGGCGATATACCTCATACGAATCGATTGCATTTATTATACTGGCGGCGGGAGGACGACTAACCGAGGCTATAGTAGCGGCAACGTGACTCTTACCAGCACCAGTAGGCGCTTGGATAATTATGAACTTCTTTCCGTTGTCGATGGCCTTTTCTATATCTGCCAGGATTTTTACTTGCTCCGGACGAGGTTCACTGTCTGCAGGGAAATGCGATAGTAGATTAATCATATCGCTATCTTACTATACTATTGAATTTTTTCAAGGTACTGCAAAATTTTATCATTCTCGTTAAACGTAAACGTATTCCCCGAAATCGGCATTTTACCGCCACTGGTTAGGGTGTCGAGTCGTGACATCAAATCAAAAGTCTCATTTCCGGCTTTACTGGAATTGATAGATGAGACGACCTGTACAGCGGCTTGCTTAGCCATATTGTTGGGATCCTTGGTGATATCCTTTAGTATGGGGATCAATGCTCTTTCGATTTCGGCTATGACAGTATGGTATGCCTTGATTAGTTTAATTCCGTTTGTATTAAGCGTATACGATGTGTTTTCGCTTATCGCTTGTGATAGTCGATCGAATTTGTTACCGATTTTCATGATATGTATATCTCCAGGTAGCTGTTAAAGTATTTACTTCTGCAATTGGGTTCTATTCTTTTTATTTCGTCTGTAATCTCTTGATTATTACATACCAGCGACGATATCTCATATGAGAATTTAATGAAATCGGTATTGGTTATGATATCAAATGGTATTGGTATTTCGAACCTTTCTAGTTTATCTTTGTTGTTCTTTATTGTGAATTCTATATAAAATCCGTTTTGTTTGAACAGTAGCACTCTGCCGGACCGCCACATTTTCTTGTGTATCACAAAGTCAGCTTTTTGTTGTAGCATGGACTTTAGTGTAAATTCTAAATCGGTGTCTGTTATAGTGATCATTAGTTACCTCTTACCCGAATATTTAAGGCGCCTCTAATTAAATCACTACGCATTCATGAACTGGATCTTATCGTCGGGGCTCATTGCCTGTAGATATAGATTAAAATAACTCCAAAACTTTTCGGGTGGACGCGTGGGTATAATGGTTACCACATCACACGTCTCTGCGGGGATCATACGGTACGCTTGCCAGAAAAGATCGAACCCACACGCAAGATTTCGCATATGATAGTTATATGCAGGTGCATGTGTGGGTGGCTTAAAGTGTAGTGCAATCTTACCCGGCGCGGAGTCTAGTATCTGTCGGTCGTTTGTCACAAGCATGCGTCGCGTATCATTCCATCCTTGTTTCGGATGACGACGATAAAATCGGAGTTCTAGAACATTGCTCTCTAGTAACGCCATTAACTGTCCGCGTGATACTCTCATGAATATACTTATGTTTGCGCAAAAGATCTATTTCTTCTTTTGATCCTATAACAAACCACAGTTCACGCTTGCAGTATGGACATAAATGTGACGTCTCTTCTCCTGCGTCTAATTCAATATCCCACAGACAAGCGCTACAGTAATATATCTTCATTTCACCGGTGTACAGATACAGAATACCCGAGATTCATTAAGAAAGATGTATTTCTTGTTTGTTCGGACCATTGGTAGTCCCTTATCAGATGGGTACATGATGTAGTCGCCCACTTTGACATTTCCAGAGCACTGAGGTCCGATGTTGATAACCAAAGCTACTCGCCACATCTTACTAGTGATATCTTGCTTGATCCAAATTCCGTCGCGATTTACTTCGCCGTTGCCGTTTTCATCCGCCAATTCGCACATAAGAGTATCACCCAGTACACCAGTAATCTCAAAACTAACCGGAATAGATACTCCTTGCATCTCAGTTAAATCCAGTGGAGGAAGGCCGGTAACTAGATCAGGCATCTGTCCGCGACCGTTATTTTGAATTATGTTTGCTAATGTGCTCATTGTTTGATTCCTCGTTCCTTGTATATTTCAATTTTAGATGTGGATCGATCTTATTACAGAATACACATCTGTCCCTCTCGTACGAATGAAATCCGTACTGACCGTTTTCTAGTCGGTTCTTTTTGCAAAACTTCTCCTTGTTGAAGCGTGGCCCACCGCGATGACGCTCCTCTGTCTCCTCATAGTCCCAGTCATTCATAGTATATCAATCACCACTCTGTAGTTGTTTCTTTAATAACTTTATGTCGATCGTTCCAGATTCCAAATAACTACTTACCTCTTTTTTGGATATCTCAAATCGTTCAGCGAGATATGTTACTATCTCTTTATCTATCTTTATGCTTGTTTTAGTTTCTTTCGTCTTTTTGATATACCTAACGTTTCTGACCTTTGCTCTTGGGGTTATTCCTGTAAATAACTTATACCACGTCTGCTTATCTTCAATCCCTTTCCATAGCCGATTAGTTGAGCTATTTACTAACACCGCAAATTGATTTGAGTAAAAACTCAACCAACGCTGTACTATATACGGCACGAACTCCTTTTCCATCTCGACATCATCGGCTAACGTATTGCGCTTGTCTGTTATGATATCTCGAAGTTGATCAAAGATATTCATTTACTACCATCTTCCGTCCATCGCTTATCACATTCAAGACAGTGAAAATCTGTCCAGTATCTATTCGGTGAGTCATAATTCCCAGTAGATGCCTCATGTTTCTTTTCTGTGCGGGGATGTTTGCAGCTTTCTTGGATCTTATGCAAGCGCATCTGCAGTTCCAAAATCGACGCATGAATCTTACCAATACTCTTTTTCATATCACTTAGGCACTGAGATCTTGGACGTAGCTACCCAAATATCACGGGTCATCCATTTGAAGTGCTCTACGACATCCTTGATAAAGTCAACAGCGGTGATGTCGTCCATATTAGTACTAAATGCAAACGACGGTGCCTTCTCGCCCGCAACAATGTTAATGCCTGTGTGACCGAGTGTGACGCCATTATTACAATATGTAATACTGACGCTTGCTTTGCCCAATATAGGCTCGCCATTCTTTTCTCCAATCCTCACCATGATATCATCGCCATCAACAATAATAGGAAGTTTAGTTCTCTTTGCGAGAACATCAGCGATGCCGATATTAAACAGGCGCTGGAATGCAACCGCACCAAACCCGTCATGGATACAGGGAATCTCCCAACAGAAATGAATCATCTTATCACTGAAGATGTAATCTTTTGAGAGGGCATCTTCGAGATCGATAAGCCCGGTATCCACGAGTGCTGGGGCAATAAATGCAACGATATTGCCGGTAGGTGATACCTTGTCGCGAAAGTACTTATAAGCAAAGCGACTATGCAAAAAAGGTCCTGTGTAGCAAGTTTGGTCTGTGATTATCATTTGTTTTCCTTTAACTCATGTATCCTACGGGATCAATTACTTTATTTACCGCAAACGCATGCTTACGTTCCTGGCATGCTGGACAGCACCCGCACTGTTGCTCGCCGCCATTATAACAACTATAACTGTACTTGTAGATATCAACCGAATAACTCTTCAGGATGCGCGCCATCGTGGTTTCCTTCTTTTCAAGAATGAGAGGAGTCTCAATCTTAATATCGAAGATATCCGGCTCATGCGAACATGAGATATGGACAATATCTTTCTGTATTTGTTCTGATCCCTTAATGGGAGACGTCAGTCCAGCTTGTATAGCACAGTTCAGAAACTGAAAGAAAATGGGACGACAATCGCGATATGCAACCTCATCTTCCGCACATGCACCGTGTGTAATAACATCGCAACCCTTGACCTGAGCAAGTGAAGCTGCAAGCATCATGAAGATTCCATTGCGCATCGGAACCACTGTTGAACGCTGCTGTGACATATCCGTCGTTACTGGAATACTATGGTCGACTAAACTGCATCCGCCTATCTGTCCGATTGGTACATCGAGAACTACGCGCTCGATGTTAAAGTCATTGCAAAAGCGAACCGCTGCAGCGTTCTCCATCTTAAAATGGCGCTGGCCATAATTGAATCCGAGACTTACAATGTTCTCAGGACCGTACTTGTCCTTGTATTCCAACATAATCGCGAGACTGTCCGCACCGCCTGAAAACGTAATTAACTTCTTCATATTTAACCTTTCGTATTTATGAAGTATATCGGAGAACCTGTTTAGGTATTTCGGTTGACTTCTTAGATATATTAACCCAGCATCGATTACAAGTCCACGGGATTCTTGCATTAAAACCTCAATACTGCGATTTTAAAACAATTGAGGGAAAAATCCCCATCTTACCATAAATAATTGAAACGGAGTATATCTATGAATTACGAACAACTATTTAAAAGAACCCTTCTAAGAGAAGAGGGAGAACCCCAAACCCAAGCACCAGTTGATGCATCACCCGACCAGGGCCATGGGATTCCAGACGGCCAAGAGGCACCCCCATCGGACGAAGACGCGTGGAGGGATAGTAACCCGGATATTTCCAAGGATTCTGAAATGGAAGCAAAGTTTGACGTTGAAGGTCTCGGACGCGCAGAGATTGAGAAGTACTCCGAAATCATAGTTAACTGGGGACAGGGTATTGATACCGCCATTCAGCAACTCGCACAGATTATTAAATTTGCGGCCGGGGAGAAACTCGCCAATGCTCCAGGATCCGAACAGTTCTCCGCTCTTATCAAAGATGCTCCTAAGCTGAAGCGTGATCTCAGTGCCTTCAAGTCACAAGTCGAGGATCTCGAACAGACGGTTAAACTTGCGATTAACGACGCATCAAAAGAACGCAAGGATGCATTTAATTCCTTGAAAAGCTGATTTTCTGTATATCATGCCATCCCTTATGTGTTTTCATTTTCCCGCGTAGCATACACGATAGGCAACTTTTAGATAATCCATTTTTTGCAGCGAATTCTTTAATTTGCTCAAAACACACAAGTCTTCCGTGTGGATCGATTATCTGATATTTAGATACATATTCGTCCTTTATATACCACCCTCCAGAGCTCTTCTGGCACGTATGCAGTAAAGCCCAGAGGTCATTACGTTTTATATTATTCCTTTGCGCGAATTCTTTTAATTGATACCCGGATACGGTCTCTTCTTCACCTGTTAACTTAATAAATGTATATGATTTGTGCTCCCGGGAGGTGTATATGATATTAGGTAGATGCCACCCTTTATACTCATCTTGTGCGCGCCGCAATACTCTTTGTACACTATTTACATTTAATTTTTGTTCTTTGCAAAATTCTTTAGGACTATAGAATATGCGCTCATATTCGTTTTTATATTTTAAGATATAAGTTTTCGGTGTATAACTCGGAAGACACCAGTCCCCCGTTGTTTTTATTCTCCCAGTTAACAAAAGACACGTCTGCCCCGGAGTAATCTCAAACCTGCGCTCAAATTCTCTTTCACTTTCACAACTAACAATCTCATTCGTTTTAAAATTTTTTAGTGTGGTTTTCCTTCCTGTTAGTGGGGGCCTTCCGACTATCATCGTACCGTTTAATAATGGTTTATATAAATCAACAAAAAACTGCTCTCGCGTTAAAAGCGCATCAATAGGGCACACCTCAATAATATCCCATTCAAAATTATCCTTTCCGCCATATTTATTCCAAACGAACTGAAACCGCCTTGAGTCGTGCAGACCCCGTCGTAACCAATAAGCGTGAGAAGATAATCTGCCCTTGATATTATTACTACTTCCTATATAATAATATTTTGGGTTGGTAGTGCATATAATTTTATAAATACCCGGAACGTTGTTGCCTATATCACATTTTCTCATATAATTATTTATGCTTTGAAGGCAATATATCATGCAAAATAAAATAGAAATTCCAACAGAATTTATCATCGAAAAAATATACGAGCTGGCACGTAACGTCAAACCAAAAGACACTCACCAGATCTATAATTTCTCATGCCCGGTGTGCAACGAGGGTAAATCAAAGAACAAACGTCGCGGATTTTATATCGTAAAAGAAAATTACTTCTATTGTCAAAATTGTCAAAAATCATGGTCTCCGGCTAACTGGATAATGGAAGTTGATCACATCACATTCAAGCAACTCGTGAAAGATGCTAGTGAATATGATAATACGCTTAACGAGGTTCTTCATAAGCACACGATAACAGAAAATGCAACAACAGACAAGCAAATCAAAACCCCTTCACTTCCTTATGACTGCATTAACCTAAGTGACCCAGTTCAGTTACAATATCATCATAACTCAAAGGAAGTTCAGTTCTGTTTGAGGTATATTAAAAGCCGTCGATTGGATACGGCAACGAATCGTCCCAGGAACTTCTACATCTCACTCACCGATGAAATCCATAAAAACCGCCTCTGTATTCCATTCTACGACGCATCCGGTAAAATTATATATTATCAGACACGGGCACTATACGACAAGGACGCCGCTATCGCTAAGTACTTCTGCAAGAAGGGTAGTGATAAGAGTCTATACGGCATGAACAATATTTCATCTGATCTAGAGTATATCTTTATCTTTGAAGGCCCTATCGACAGTATGTTTTGCAAAAACGGTGTCGCCGCGTGCGGTCTCTCTCTATCCAGATTTCAAGAAGAACAGCTAGATAAATATCGTCTATTTGGAAAGATATGGGTACTGGACAATCAACTCGAGAATCCCGATGTCTATAAGAAATACCAGGAGTTGATCGACAAAGGCGAGAATGTATTCTTCTGGCCGAAAGATTTCAGTGGATATAAAGACATGAACGACGTGTGCGTGGCTACAGAGAAAAATCACATCCCACCGAAATTTATCATGAACAATACCCTCAGTGGGATGGCAGCGAAACTGAAACTGACAGAATTAAGAGCGTCTTAATATTTCAGTGAAGCAAGAACGAAATCCTACACCATACTAGATTCTTTTCTCTCTTGCTTCTTCTCTTTAGATCTATCATAGCCGGCTTTCTTTCCGGATTGATGTACCCGTGTAACTGGGTTAAGTTTCCAACTGCGGCGAGGTTGTATATCTAGTTGACTCGATTTTTTGATTTTCTTCTCAGTAAGTTCAGTAAGTTCAAATTTTAATGCCTTTAGGAATTTTTCCGGTAAGTCTCTGATAGGCTGCTGCGACTCATCGAGAATACTCATATGACGTGCGACTTCTTTTGTTAGCGCCGCTGTGAACTCTTCACTAAACTGAATTTGCCGTGGGTATCTCAAAACCTGCGTTTGCTTGAGTGTGTTACTAATAGATTCACATAGAGTTTCAAAATCTGCTTTCATAGTTTTACCTTAGGCGCGTTTTGGCCGGCCTGCCATGTCTGCTGCGCCGTTCCAACGGCTGCTTTATATAAGCGCCCACCCTGTGACATTGCTTCCCACTGCTCAGGAGTTGCATACGTTAATACGTTGCTTGTTTTGCTCATAAAGAGAGGCACCATAATGTTGCTGTGGAACTTCTGTAGTATATCTGGACTTATCGTAGTTTTTGCTTGGCCGTATTCTACACTGCCCTTTTGCTCTGATTCGCCTTTCGCTCTACCAATTAGAATTCCGTATGCAGTTTCACCTGGTGCGAAACCTTGTTGTCCCTTTCCAACGAGTGCGTCGGACAAAACGTCAAGAAAGCCATCCCACTCGTCTCTGTATATAGTTCCATCAATCTTTAATCTGGTA
>SESH01028093.1_pt1 | contig 12432 bp, 10 predicted proteins | sample 3171561 | NCBI WGS metagenome assembly SESH01 (sample SAMN10866947, study PRJNA518727) | freshwater metagenome | biome: subpolar coniferous forest; feature: holomictic lake; material: water; isolation source: holomictic Lake 442 2011 16.5 m and 2014 13 m | place: Canada: near Kenora, Ontario
CCTCGCCCTGCTCAAGGCCGGCATCCGGCCGCGCGACATCATGACCCGCAAGGCGTTCGAGAACGCCATCACGGTCGTCATCGCCCTCGGCGGCTCGACCAACGCCGTGCTCCACCTCCTCGCCCTCGCCCACGAGGCCCGCGTCAAGCTCTCCATCGACGACTTCACCCGCATCGGGAAGAAGGTGCCCGTCCTCGCCGACCTCAAGCCCTCCGGCAAGTACGGCATGGCCCACCTGTCGCGCATCGGCGGTCTCCCGCCCCTCATGAAGGTGCTGCTCGATGCCGGCCTGCTCCACGGCGACTGTCTCACCGTCACCGGCCGCACCCTCGCGGAAAACCTGCGCGACGTCGCGCCCTACCCGGTCGACCAGGACGTGGTCCGCCCGCTCTCCCAGCCGATCAAGCCGGACAGCCACCTGCGCATCCTCTACGGCAACCTCGCCCCCGAGGGCGCCGTCGCCAAGGTCACCGGCAAGGAGGGGCTCACCTTCTCCGGCCAGGCCATCACGTTCGAGTCCGAGGAAACCGCGCTGACGGCCATCCTCGCCGGCCGCGTGAAGCCCGGCCACGTCATCGTCATCCGCAACGAGGGGCCCCGCGGTGGGCCCGGCATGCGGGAAATGCTCGCGCCCACCAGCGCCGTCATGGGCCGGGGCCTCGGCAAGACCGTCGCCCTCATCACCGACGGGCGGTTCTCCGGCGGCAGCCACGGCTTCGTCGTCGGCCACATCACCCCCGAGGCCTTCAACGGCGGCCCGCTCGCCCTCGTCCAGAACGGCGACCCCATCATCATCGACGCCGTCAAGAACCAGCTCACCCTCGACCTCCCCGCCAAGGTGATCGCCGCCCGCCGCAAGGCGTGGAAGCAGCGCAAGCCCAAGGAAACCCGCGGCGTCCTGGCCAAGTACGCCCACCTCGTCACCAGCGCCTCCGAGGGCGCCGTCACCGACAAGCACCTCTGAACCGTCCCGCCATGACCTGGTCCCGCTACAAGACGCACTGCTACCACGACGCCGAGCTCGGCGTCTCGCTCGACGTCAGCCGGATGCCGTTCCCGAGCGAGTTTCTCGCCACGATGGCTCCACCGCTGGAACAGGCCTTCGCCGCCATGGCCGCCCTCGAGGCCGGCGCCCTCGCCAACCCCGACGAGCGCCGCATGGTCGGACACTACTGGCTCCGCGCCCCCCAGCTCGCGCCAACCCCGGAGCTGGCCGGCGCCATCACCACCACGCTCGCGGCGATCCAGGCCTTCGCCGCCCAGGTGCACTCCGGCGCCGTCGCCGGCCCGCGGGGCAAATTCAAGCACCTGCTCGTCATCGGCATCGGCGGCTCCGCCCTCGGCCCGCAGTTTGTCAGCCACGCCCTGGGCCAGCCGCGCCGGGACCGCCTCGCCGTCTCGTTCTTCGACAACACCGACCCCGACGGCATGGACTACGTCCTCGCGGGCCTCCGCGGCCGCCTGCCCCGGACCCTCGTCGTCGTCATCTCCAAGTCCGGCGGGACCGCCGAGACGCGCAACGGCATGCTCGAGGCCCGCGCGGCCTTCACCGCCGCTGGGCTCGAACCGGCGCGGCATTTTGTCGCCGTCACCGGCGAGGGCTCCCAGCTCGACCGCACCGCCGCCCGCGAGGGCTGGCTGGCACGGTTCCCGATGTGGGACTGGGTCGGCGGCCGCACCTCCGTGCTCTGCGCCGTCGGCCTCCTCCCGGCCGCCCTGCAGGGCCTCGACATCTCAGCCCTGCTGGCCGGCGCCGCCGCGATGGACGCGGTCACCCGCCGCCCCGTCACCGCCCAGAATCCCGCCGCCCTGCTCGCCCTGATGTGGCACTACGCCACCGGCGGCCGCGGCGCCAAGGACATGGTGGTGCTGCCCTACAAGGACCGCCTGCTGCTCTTCTCCCGCTACCTCCAGCAGCTGGTGATGGAATCGCTCGGCAAGGAGCACGACCTGCAGGGCGCCGTCGTGAACCAGGGCCTCGCCGTCTACGGCAACAAGGGCTCCACCGACCAGCACGCCTACGTCCAGCAGCTCCGCGACGGCGTGAATAATTTCTTCGTCACCTTCATCGAGGTGCTCCGCGACCGCAGTCCCCGGGCCTCCCTCGAGGTCGAGCCGGGCGTGACCGCCGGCGACTACCTGCAGGGCTTCTACCTGGGCACCCGCGACGCCCTCAGCGAGAAGGACCGCCATTCCGTCACGCTCACCCTGCCCGACGTCTCCCCGCGCTCCATCGGCATGCTGATCGCCCTCTACGAGCGGGCCGTCGGCCTCTACGCGTCCCTCGTCGGCATCAACGCCTACCACCAGCCGGGCGTCGAGGCCGGCAAGCTGGCCGCCGGGGCCGTCCTCGCGCTCAAGCTCCGGCTGGCCGCCGCGCTGCAGGCCCGGCCCGGCCAGTTCTGCACCGCCGAGGAGTTGGCCGCCGCCCTGGGCGCCGCCGAGCAGACCGAGCTGGTTTACAAGCTCCTCGAGCATCTCGCCGCCAATCCGGGCAGCGGCGTCCGGAAACGCGCGCGCACCCCATGGCACCAGTCACGCTACGCCGCCAAGCCCCCGCGCCAGGCCGGAGCCGCGCCCCGCGCCTAATCCGGCGGAACCCCGGGCCGCATTACCGTTCCCACAGCTGACGCCATCGTCACCCTTGGGCGCTCCCGGTGCGCTTGCTCCTTGCCCCCGACTCCATCCCCCTTATCTAATCCTCTCGCATGAACTCGCTCAAGAAACCCGTCTTTGCCCTGCTTCTGCTCGCGTTCGGCGCACTCCTCGGCGGCTGCACCAGCAAAACCGAAAAGGACAGCTCCATTCCGTGGAGCCGCCCCGCGGACTGGGAAGGCCAGATCCCCGGCATGGGCGGCGGCCGCTAACGCGTCCGGCCTCACCGCGCAAAAATCCGGCCTCGCGCCGGATTTTTTTATGACCGACACCCCCGCCCCCAACGCCTCCCTCGCGGCGCTGCCCGGCCACCTCTACGTCGTCGCGACGCCGATCGGGAACCTGGCGGACATCACCGAGCGCGCCCGCGCCATCCTCGGCGCCGTGGACCTCATCGCCTGCGAGGACACCCGCACCACCGGCGCCCTGCTCACCCGCTTCGGCCTGCGCAAGGACCTCGTCGCCTACCACGAGCACAACGAGACCGAGATGGCCGAGACGCTCGCCGCGCAGATCGCCGCCGGCCGGTCCGTCGCCGTCGTCAGCGACGCCGGCACTCCCGCCCTGAGCGACCCCGGCTTCCGCCTCGTGCGCGCCTGCCGGCGCCGCGGCCTGCCCGTCGTCCCCGTCCCCGGCCCCAGCGCCCTCACCGCCGTGCTGTCCGCCGCCGGGCTGCCCACCAACGGATTCCTCTACGTGGGTTTCCTCGCCTCGAAAAGCGCCGCCCGGATCGCCTTTTACTCCCAGCACCGGGACTTCCCTTACACCCTCGCCCTCTACGAGAGCTGCCACCGGATCGACAAGGCGGTCGCGGAAATCGTCGCCACCCTCGGCCCCGGGCGCGTGATCTGCGTCGCCAAGGAAGTGACCAAGCTGCACGAGGCCTTCTTCGTCGGCCCGGCCGCCGACGTGCAGGCCCGCCTGGCCCGGGCCAGTCTCCGGGGCGAGTTCGTCCTCCTGATCGCCCCCGCCGACTTCGTCCTGTAGGCCGCGCCTGCTGCCTTTCCTTTCGCCGATTTTCGGTATTGCGTGAGTCATGTCCTCGGTCGCCGTCATCGATGTCGGGAGCAACTCGATCAAGGTGCTCGTCGCCGCCGCCGCGCCTGACGGCGGGCTGACGATCCTCCGGACCCGCACGCTCGACGCACGCATCAGCGCGGGGATCAGCCAGGCCGCCCCCCGCCTCAGCGCCGCCGGCATGGCCGCCGGCCTGGACGCCATTCGCACCCTCCTAGAGGACGTGGCCCCACTGGCGCCGGCGGCCACCGTGCTCGTCGCCACCAGCGCGGTGCGCGACGCGCTCAATGGCGAGGACTTCCGCGCCAGCGTCCACGCCGCCACCGGGCACCGGCTCCGGATCCTCAGCGGCGACGAGGAGGCCCGCCTGATCGGCCGCGGGCTGACCTGCGACCCGGCCCTGGCGCGGCTGCAGGATTTCTACGTGTTCGACCTCGGCGGGGGCAGCCTCGAATGCCTCGCCTTCCGCAACCGCCAGATCGCCTGCGCCGCCAGCCTGCCGCTGGGGTGCGTCCGGCTGACCGAGCAGTTCGTCGCCGATCCGGCGGGACCCCTTGCCCCCGCTGCACGGCAGTCCATCCGCCAGCACATCTCCGACTCCCTTGCCCGCTCCCCCTTCGCTTTCTCCCTGCCTCCCGGGGCCGCGGCCATCGGGACTGGCGGCACCTTTTCGGTCGCCCGCGCCATCCTCGCGGCCCGTTCCGTTCCGGCAGCGGTGGACGTGCCTCCCTCGGTGACCGCCGCCCAGTTGCGGGCCTTGCTCGACTGGCTCGGGGCCCTGCCCCTCGCGGAGCGCCAGGCCATCCCCGGCCTCCCTGCCGCCCGCGCCGATGTCATGCCGGTGGCGCTCGCGACCCTGGACGCCCTCGCGGGATTGGGCGGACTCACCACCTTCCGGCACTCGTTCTACAACCTGCGCTACGGGCTCGCCGCCGAGGCCCTCGCCGCCCTCTAGCGGCCCTCGTCCTACCCGATCGTCACCACCTGCGCCTCGGTGGTCAGCGGAAAGCTCAGGCGGCCGACGTAATCGGCCGGCGTCGGCAGGCCGTCCTGCGTGTAGGAATTGTGCGGCACGAGGGGATAATCGATCACCGCGCCCGGCGGCAGCCGCCAGACCAGCCCGCGCCAGGTCATCACCCGCACCGGCCGGACGCCGCCGTTGAGATGGATGAGGGACGCGGGGTCCAGCGTCAGGGTCTCGTCGTCGAGTTGCACAGTCTCGCCGGGCCGGAAGGCCAGAATTAGCGCCGCCTCGTAATGCGCCGCCGTCCCGGGCGGCACGAGCCGGGCGCTGAGCAGGCAGCTTCCGCCCTGGAGCGTCAGCGTCACCATCACGTCATCCGAGCCGAAGCTGAGCCGCGCCTCCGCCTGGGTCGCCGAGGCCTGCGTCCCGCGGGCGCGGTCCGGCAGGTACGCGCGGCCGGCGTCCGTCCGGCGCACGGTGGAAAAACGCGGCATGTAGCGGCTGCCGCCGGTGCCGGCGAGATAGCCGCCGGTGCGGTGCCAGAGCTCGACCAGGTTCTGGCTGTCGAGCACGAAGCGACTCGTATGTTCCGGCACCAGCTGCCAGCCGAGGTAGGCCCGCCAGGCGTCCTGCTCCAGCCGCGCCACCGGCAGCGTGGCCGGGCGCCGCACCTGAATTTCCCGCGGATGGGTGTCCGGCCGAAACACGTACTCGGCGAACGAGGCGAAAAACGCGAAGCCCTGCGCCGAGTTGTCATGCACCCCCGCCTCGCGCAACTGGGCCCGGCCCGCCTGCAGCCGGGCCTGCACCAGCTCCCGCCCGGCGGCGCAGCCGAGAAAGCCCGGGGGGAGGAAAAGGAAGGGCGCCCGGGAGTAGCGCATCCGGACATCGCTCACCACCGCGGTCGTCCCGTCGGGCAGGCTGTAGAAATCGTAGAAGCCGAAGAAGCGGCCGATGCTGGCGTGCGCCGCCTCGTCGCCGGAGAGCTCGGCATACAGCGAGACGGCCTCCGCCGTGACCAGCGCGTAGCCCACCACGATGCCCTGCCCCTCGGGCCAGTAGCCGTCCGCGTGCTGGAACGGGAGCACGCAGCGGGCGAAGAAATCGCGGGCATACGCCATCCACTCCGGCCGCTGGAAATACCGGCCCGCCCGGTAAAACAGCAGGCCGTGCCAGGTGGCGTGGTTGCCCACGAAGTCCGTGGGCGGCGCCGCGTATTTCTCCACGAACCGGGCGTGCAGGACCCCGACCGCCCCCTGCACCGCCGCGGCCAGCCGGGCGCGGCGCTCCGCCCCGCCCAACTGGTGCCGCTCCAGCAGCTCGAGCGAGGCCAACAGATAATAATTGAGCCACTCCCCCACATGACGGCCCCACTCGCGGCCGCGGGAAAAATGCGGCGTGTGGAAGTCCGCCGCCGTGAACCCGAGCACGTAGTCGAGGTTGTGCAGTGCGAGCCGCTGGTAATCCGCCTGCTCCTCGGACGTGGCCCCGGGCACCTCCCCGGTGGCGAGCTGCAGCAGCCCAAAGTGGGCGAACTGGTTGTAGTACGTCGGTCCCTGCGCGTGCGGCCAGTCCCGCAGGTCCAGATCCATGCTGCCGCTCGGGCCATAGTGCGGGGCCAGCAGGCGGGCCCAGTCGAGGAGCAGGTCGCTGGTCGCGTGGCGCAGGTCGGGCATGGGAAGGGCGAGGTTTAGTCGCGCGACTCGTGCGCGTGGTAGGCCGGCGGGGCCGGCTGCTTGCGGGGCTTGACCGGGTGGTCCTTCAGTCGGCGCGCCTTGACCGACGCCACCGTGAGCTTCCGCAGCTGGGTCAGCAGCGCCTGGAGGTCGGCCGGCAGCGGCGCCCGCAGGTCCAGCCGCTTGCCCGTGACCGGATGCCGGAAGATGAGGTGCTCGGCATGCAGCATCACGCGCGCCGGCTGCGTCTTCAGCCGCGGGTCCGGCTTCCAGCCGTAGACCACGTCGCCCAGCAGCAGGTGGCCCATCGATTTCAGGTGCACCCGGATCTGGTGCGTGCGGCCGGTGTGGATCGTGCAGCGCAGCAGCGTGGCGAGCTGGCCGAAGCGCTCGACCACCTCCCAGTCCGTGTGCGCATCCTTGCCGCCCACCTCCGCCTCGACCACCGCCATCTTGTGCCGGTGGCTCGGGTTGCGCCCGATGGCCTTCCGGATCGATCCGCTCATCAGGTCCGGCGCCCCCGCCACCAGGGCGAGGTATTCCTTCTGCAGCGCGCGCTCGGAAAATTGCTCCGACAGCCCGCGGTGGGCCGCGTCGCTCTTCGCCACCAGGATCAGGCCCGAGGTCTCGCGGTCCAGCCGGTGCACGATCCCCGGCCGCTCCACGCCGCCGATGCCGCTCAGGCTGCCCGCACAGTGGGCCAGCAGCGCGTGCACCAGCGTGTCCTCCCCCGTCCCGGCGCCCGGGTGCACGATCATGCCCGCGGTCTTGTTTACCGCCAGCAGGTGCCGGTCCTCGAAAATCACCTCCAGCGGGATGTCCACCGCCTTGAGCTCGGCCGGTTTCGTCTCCGGGAACGAGTACTCCAGCGTGTCGCCCCCGGTCACCGTGGCGTCCCGGACGATCGGCCGGCCCCGCAGCTTGACCAGGCCCGCCGCGAAGGCCCGGTGGAACGCCACCCGGCTGTGCTCGGGGTGCGCCAAGGCCAGGGCCTTGTCGGCCCGCAGCTGGCGAATCCCGTCCGGCAGGGTGTAAAGCGTGCTCACGTGCGGATCGTCATACGCGCGGACCTACGGCTTGGCCAGCTCCGCGATTTCCGTCCGGGCCGCCTGCCGCACCGCCGGCGCCACCGCCGCCACGTCCCAGCCGTTGCCCGCCACCTGCGCCAGCTCCGCCCGGGTGAAGGCCAGCTCCGCCGCCAGCGCGGCATACTCGCCCGTGACGCTGTTGGCGAAGCACAGCGGGTCGTCCGTGCTCACCGTGCAGCGCACCCCCGCCTGCAGCAGCCGGCGGAGGGGATGCTGGGCCAGCGTGGGCACCACCCGGAGCCCGACGTTGCTGAGCGGACACATGTCGAAAGTCACGCCACGGTCGGCCGCCAGGCGTACCACCGCCGGGTCCTCGATTGCCCGCACGCCGTGCTGGATCCGCGTCACGCCCAGTTGCTCGATCGCCTCACGCACGCGCGCCGGCCCGTCGAACTCGCCCGCATGGCACTTGGTGATCTTGCCCGCCGCCCGCAGCCGCGCCCAGACCGCAGCGGTGTCCCGCTCGGTCGGCATGGTCTCAAAGCCGTGCAGGTCCACCCCCGCCAGGCCGGTCCACGTGTGCAGCTGGTCGATCGTCGGCCGCAACGACCCCGCCAGGTCGCTGCGGAGCATCCCGGCAAAGATCCGCACCTCCAGCCCGGCCGGCACCGCCGCGCGGATCGCCGCAATGATCTCGGGCCCCGGCACCTGGATGAACTGCGTCACCGGCAGGTGGAAGCTCGTCTCCACATAACGGACGTTCTGGGCGAGGTGCTGCGCAAACATCACCCGGGTCGCCTCGTAATAGCGTTCCGCCGTGGTGAACCACGGCAGCGCGTTGTCCAGCAGGATGCCATCAAATTCCGGGAACGTCGCATACCGGTAGTCCCGGCGCCGGAACGGCGGATCGGCCGGATAGCGCGCCGCGTCCCACGCCGTCAGCAGCTCGTAGGGCAGCGCCCCCTCGACATGGAGATGCGTCTCGGTCTTGGGCAGCGCCTGGATGAAGTCGGCGAGGGCGAGTGGCATGGGGGGCTCGGTGGGCACGGGGCGGACCGCTCACGGGGACGAGGTCCCGGCGCGAGGTTCGCCCGTTCGCAGGCTGTGGCCTCAGCGGGCCGACCCGAGCAGGTAGGCCGGGTTCAGCTTGTGCAGCGACTTCGGCACAAACACGCCGTCCTTCCGGACCAGCTTGCCGTCGAACCAAATCTCGCCGCCGCCGTACTCCGGACGCTGGATGCACACCATGTCCCAGTGCACCTGGGACTTGTTGCCGTTGCCCACGTCCTCGTAGGCCTGGCCCGGCGTGAAGTGGAAGGAGCCGGCGATCTTCTCGTCGAACAGGATGTCGCGCATCGGCTCCAGGATGTGGGGGTTGAACCCGAGCGCAAACTCGCCGATGTAGCGGGCGCCGGCATCGCTGTCCAATATCTGGTTCAGCCGCTTCGTGTTGCTCGCGGTCGCCTCGACGATGCGGCCTTGGCGGAACACCAGCCGGATGTGGTCGAAGGAGGTGCCGAGATAGACCGTCGGCGCGTTGTACTGCACCACGCCCTCGACGCTCTCCTTCACCGGGCACGAGAACACCTCGCCGTCCGGGATGTTGCGGATCCCCCCGCAGGGCTGCGACCCGATCCCCTTGATCGAGAACCGCAGGTCCGTGCCCGGCCCCTTGATGTGCACCCGGTCGGTCGCGTCCATCAGCTTTTTCAGCGCCGCCATGCCGGGCGTCAGCCGGCGGTAGTCCAGCGTGCAGACCTTGAGATAAAACTCCTCAAACGCCTCCGTGCTCAGGCCCGCCTGCTGCGCCATCGAGGACGTCGGCCAGCGGAGCACGACCCACTTCGTCTTGCCCACGCGGTGGTCCAGCACCGGCTTCATCAGCCGGCTGACCAGCTGCACCTTCGCCGCCGGAATGTCCGAGCCCTCGAAAATGTTGTCCGAGCCGCGCAGCGCGATGTACGCATCCATCTTCTGCATCCGGGCCAGCTCCACGTCGGCGTGCGGCGCGAACTGCGCCTCCTCCGCCCCGAGGGAAAGCTCGCGGGTGATCCGCGCCCGGTGCAGCTGGACGTAGGGGTGCGCGCCGCGGCGACGCGTCTCGCGCATCAGGGCGATGACAATGGAGTCGGGCACGTCGAAGGCGTCGATCAGGACGCGTTCGCCTTTCTGCAGGTTGGTGGAAAAACCCGTCAGTCCTTGTGCCAGCAGTGTGATGCGGGGATCGATAATCATGCCGCAGCTAACCCGAAAACCGCCGCGCCGTGCAAGCCCAGTTCTGACCGGATCCCGCCTCAGGCGCTCCGCGCGCCGCTCTGCGGGAAGCAGATCCGGCCCACCGCCTCGTCGAAGTCCGCCGCCCCGTGGAGGATGTCGATCTCGAGGCGCAGATAATAGATGGGCAGCGGAAAGACCCGGCTCTGCGGGAGCCGCACCGCGTCCTTCTCGGTCGTCACCAGGCAGTCCGCCCCGTCGCGCCGCGCGAGCTCGAACAGGTCGTCTAGGTCCTCGTCGGTGTACCGGTAGTGGTCGAGGAAGCGCTCGCGCGTCACCAGCAGCGCGCCGAGGTCGCGCAGGAACTTCTCGAAGCTCTCCGGCGTCGCGATGCCGCTGAACGCCGCCACCCGGCGCCCCTTCAGGTGGGACAGCGGCTCGCGCGCGCCCGGCGCCTCGGGGGCGAAGCCGAAGCGCTGCAGGTACTGCGGGCGGTGGGCGCACTCGATGAGGTCCGCCGTCGGGTTGTGCCGGGCGATGAGCGCCTCCAGTTCGGGGTCCCGCTCGCCGTTCGACTTGGTGAGGAAAATGTAGCTCGCCCGCTTCAGGTGCTTGATCGGCTCGCGCAGGATGCCGCGCGGCAGCAGGTGGCCGTTGCCGAAGGGGTTCGTCTTGTCCACCAGCAGCAGGTTGAGCCGGCCCTTGAGCGGCAGGTACTGGAAGCCGTCGTCCAGCACCAGGGTGTCGCAGCCGAAGCGCTTGATCGCGTAGGCGCCCGCCTTCACGCGGTTCTTGTCCACCAACACGATCACCCCGGGCAGGTTGCGGGCTAGCATGTAAGGCTCGTCGCCCGCCTCCTCGCTGTCGAGCAGCACCCGCTCCCCGTCGCTCACCACCCGGGGCGGCGGCTCCTCCGTGTGGGTCAGGGCAAACCACGCCTTCTGCCAGAACGGCGGCGCCTTGCTCTTGTAGCCCCGGCTGAGGATCGCGACCTTGCGGCCCCGGTCGTGCAGCGCCCGGGCAAACTTCTCCACCACCGGGGTCTTGCCCGTGCCGCCCACCGTCAGGTTGCCCACCACCACCACGAGGCAGCCGAGCGGCTGGTCGTGCAGGATCCGGTGCCGGTACAGCCAGAGCCGCAGCTGCACCACGCAGCTGAACACCCACGACAGCACCTGCAGGAACGCCCCGTAAACCGCCGCCCCCGTGCCCGCGCGGCGCCCCAGGATCACGTCGATCGTGTAAAGCTCGAGGGCGGTGAACTTCTTCTGCGGCCAGGATTGCGACATGCGGTCACGGGAATGAAGGTTGACGCCGCCCGCCGCGCAAACTGTTTTCGAGCCCGCCGCGCCCCATGAGCTACAAACTCTTCATCCCCGGTCCCGTCGCCGTCTCGGAAAAAACGCTCCGCGCCATGACGCAGCCCCTGGTCGGCCACCGCAGCTCCGACTTTGTCTCGCTCTACCAGTCGCTCCAGCCCGAGTTGCAGGCGCTGTTCTTCACCCGGGACCCGGTCTACCTCTCGACCAGCAGCGCCTGGGGCGTGATGGAGGGCGCCCTCCGCAACGTCGTGCAGAAAAAAGTCCTCTGCTGCATGAACGGCGCGTTCTCCGACAAGTGGCTCGACGTCGCCCAGCGCTGCGGCCTCGCCGCCGGGGCCCTCCGCTTCGAGTGGGGCCAGCCCGTCGACCCCGCCGCCCTCCGCCACGAGCTCGCCACCGGCCAGTACGACGCCCTCACCCTCATCCACAACGAGACTTCCTGCGGCTGCATGAGCGACCTCCCGGCTGTCATGGCCGTGGTCCGCGAGTTCCCCGGCGTCATCAGCATCATCGACACCATCAGCTCGTTCAGCGCCCTCGCCATCCGCAAGGACGCCCTCGGCATCGACATCATGATCGCCGGCTCCCAGAAGGCCCTCGCCCTGCCGCCCGGCCTGACCCCCTTCGCCGTCTCCGCCCGCGCCCTCGAGCGCGCCGCCGCCACCCCTGGACGAGGGTACTACTTCGACCTGCTCGAGTTCCAGCGGAACCACGCGAACGGCATGACGCCCAGCACCCCCGTCATCCCGCTGATCTACGCCCTGCAGTCCAAGCTCGAGGATATCCGCGCCGAGGGCCTCGAGACGCGCTACGCCCGCCACGCGCGGCTGAACCAGACCGTGCAGGCCTGGGGCCGCGCCCGCGGCTTCACCCTCTTCCCGGCGGCCGGCTACGGCTCGGTGACCCTGAACTGCTTCAACAACAATCTCGGCTACGACCTCGCCGCTCTCAACAAGCTCCTCAAGTCGAAGCACCACCTCGTGATCGACGGCGGCTACGGCAAGCTCAAGGGCAAGGCCTTTCGCATCTCCAACATGGGCGACGAGACCGACGCCACCATCGCCGCCCTGCTTCAGTCGCTCGACTCCGCCCTCGCGGAAACCCCCCGCCTCGCCTAGCCGGGACCGGCCGCGACCCGCCGCCGCCGGGTCCTTTTTCCGCCCGTTTTTCCAGTCGAAAAGCGACGGCCGCGCGACGGCTGTCAGCCGGTGGCGATAAAACTAATCCTTGAAATCGCCGCGCGTGGCGCCTAACGCCTCGCGGCTTCATGAAGTCACTCATCATTGCCGAGAAGCCCTCCGTCGCCGGCGATCTTGCCAAGGCGCTCGGCAAGATTCCCAAGAAGGGTGACCATTACGAGAATGACGAGTACGTCATTTCCTACGCGCTCGGCCACCTCGTGGAGCTCGAGATGCCCGAGGACATCGACAAGAAGAAATACGGCTTCTGGCGGCTCGAGACCCTGCCGATCATCCCGGAAAAATTCGGCCTGAAGCCGATCGAGGCCTCCCGCGAGCGCTACCAGGCGCTCAAGAAGCTCCTCGCCCGCAAGGACG
>SESH01010440.1_pt1 | contig 12408 bp, 5 predicted proteins | sample 3171561 | NCBI WGS metagenome assembly SESH01 (sample SAMN10866947, study PRJNA518727) | freshwater metagenome | biome: subpolar coniferous forest; feature: holomictic lake; material: water; isolation source: holomictic Lake 442 2011 16.5 m and 2014 13 m | place: Canada: near Kenora, Ontario
GTTCAAATCCGATTGCGTTGTGGGCTTGTGCCCGCCTTGGACTTTGCAATCTGCAATCAAAAATCTGCAATCTGCAATACTTAAGAACGCGCCTCGTAGCCGGCACAAAAGGCGTCGAAGTGCCGTTTCAGGCACTGCCAGAGGGGGGAGATATGGGGCTGGCGCGGTCGGTAGCGTTGCACGCTACCTGGGTATATGCAACTCGCGCCCTAAATCTTACACCGGCGCTAATCGACTAGAAATGGTCATGGCAACCTCCCCTGCTCCGGTTCCGGTCGGCCTTCGTCTGCGGCCGAGCGATACCCGAACATCGGCAGGAACCGATAGTACACCTCCAGCGAAAGCGCCACCATGGTCGTGCTGACGCATCGGCCCATGGCGTTGCCATACGCTCCCTGCGGATCCCAGCTGCCGGCCTCCGGCCCGGTCTTGCGCTGCAGCTGCGGGAGAATCTCCTTCATGCGCGTGTTCCATTCCTCCCAGACTTCGCCCTGCTGCTGATACAGTGCCAGGGTGGCATAGTAAACATAGTATAAGTTCAGATTATTTCCCGGCAAGGGGCGCACCCGCAAAAATCCGGCGGTCTCCTTCATCCGGTCATCCGTAGGCGGAACCTTTTGCAATTGCCGGCAGAACATACCGCAGGCCGTCATGGCCGGCCGGTCTGGCTGGTTCGGTCCCTGATACCCATACAGCCCGCCAAACGCCCCTCCGGAGGCACGATCCAGCCACCGGTCAGCCCGAGCGAGTGCATTGCTCGGGACTGGAATGCCGGCAATCCGCGCGCTGTGAAGGGCCATGAACTGCCAGCCGAATACGGACATGTCAGAATCCGTGGCATTGGGCAGGTAGCGCCAGCCGCCCTCTTTGTTCTGCGCCCGAGCGATAAAGGCAATCGCGTTGGAACTCGGCAGAAACAGCGCCGGGTCGCGGCTGATCCCGTAGGCTTCGCACAGCGTCATGGCGGCAATGCCCTGGTCGTACATCCCGGTATTGCTTTTGGCGCCGCGGATATCGCCATCCGGTTTCATCTGCCCCAGCAGCCAGGCCATGCCGTCCTTCACCGGCTTCAGATACTCGCAGTCCACATTGTGCTTCATCCCCCATCCGTAGTAGCAAAGCAGAGCCAGCGCCGTGGCCGCCACATCGTGGCCGTCTTCGCCGCCGTGCCGGCGACAGGACCAGCGCCCGTCCGGCTCCTGGTTGCGCGTCAGCCAGTCGAGCGAACCCCGGATGGCCCCCTCGGTTGCGCTGCTGCCGCCCAGCGCCTCGACAACTTCCTGGGACGGGCGCCCGGCGAACGAGAACAGATCCGCCACGTGGCGCCTGGCGTATTCCTCCGGCACTTCCATTTCGATCGGCCCGCCCAGGCGTATGTCCCCTGCCCGGTTGCCACCGCGCTTGGCCAGCCGGGTCAGGACCGTATCGGCGGAGCCATCTTCAATCGGCTTGCCAGACGAGCGGGTGCTTGTCGCGCGCTGCGCCGTGCCGCCCACCGCGCTGGCGCGATCTCCGCCGCTGCCGGAAACCGCGGATCCGGCTTCACCTGCAATTCCGCCACCTTCGCCAACCACATCTTTTATGCCTGCACCGCTTCCGGCCGGAGCGCCACCCCCGGCCCCGGGGCTTCGGCCGCCGCCGCCGGGTCCGTTGATCCCGCCGCCGGCCAATCCGGCGCCGACCTGAAACGAAGAACCCACCCTGGCCACGCCGCCCGCCGGATCGAACGAGCCACTCACGCCCGAACCCCAGGCTACCGCGCCGCCTGCGGCGTTGGTGGCGCCCGTCGTCGTTTCTCCCATGGCAGGCACCTCCATCTCCACATCCTGCAACGGGACGTCGTAACCCGTGGGCTTCCGGAACGCCAGGACTTCGCCCGTGGTTACGGGGCGCGTCGCCGCAGTCGCCGGACTGGCGGATGCGACACCGCCGACGTTCTTCACCGGCGCCGCCGCTTCCGGCGCCGCCAGGGCCCGCGTCACCTCTTCGACCGAAGCCTTCTCGATACAGGCCTTTGTTTCCACCTGAGCGCCGGACTTGAAGACGCTGGCCACCGACTTCTGGGTCACGGCCGCGTCGAGTTTGACATCGCGCGCGTCATCGGCCGACGCAATCCTGCCGGCCGGCGGCTCCTCCATCGCAATCTGATCCACATCCGCCACCTGCAATTCCGTCTGCAACGTCTTCAGCTGGCGGCTGAGCTGAACAGCCATGGGCGCATCCCGCTGGCCGCTCGCAACCGGCACAACTTCCACCGCAGACTGCTCCTTGCTGCGTGGCGTGGCCGGCACCGTAAGGCTGCTTTCCGTGGCGCGAGGGACGGACACCGGGGTGGCTTCCAGAATCATACCCGGCTCCAGATTCTGCTCTGCAACCATGCGGTTAACGACTGTGGCTGGCAGTGGAATCGTCTGCTTGTTCTGATCAAGTGCCATGGCTTCTTTGCGTGTTTCGACCTCCTTTTCCATTTCCTGGAGCGCCACCTTGTCCACCATCATCTCCATGACATTCGTTGTGTACGTCTTGACCTCACGGGTGATGGTCCATGTCGCCAGGATAAAAAGGAGCGCGGCATGCAGGATGGCGGACGCCAGCAGGCACTTATGAAACCGGTTGGTCAGATCGCGATACTGCCGGATCAGATACAGCAGCAGCAGGAACGAACCGACCATGGCCATCACCCACCACTTGATCCGGCTGAGCAGCGCCAGAAACGACTGCCACCGGGCATAGTCCACCTCGCCCACCACTTCGCGCCGGGTGACGGAAACACCCTGCAGCGCATTTGACCCGGCGGTTGCGCCATAGGCCAGGTCGTATCCCTGCATGCGCAGGGCCGGCCAGCGTTCGTCTCCGGCGCCATTGAGTTCTGCACCTGCATTCACCGGTGTTTCCAGAACGCCGCGAATTCTGCGGCTGACATACAGGTCGTAGCCGCCATGTCCTTTCGGACGGTTGGACGCGAAGTACAGCAGATCGCCGCTCGGCGACAATGCGGGGTCTGTGTCGTCACGGCCGGAGCAGATTTCGTCGAGTCGTTCGACCTGCACCACGGAAGGTGCTGCCGCCGGGCTGCCCGCACGCCGCTCGACAGGCGGCGGGGTGAAGAGGGTCGCGCAGAACAGATCGTAACCGCCACGCCCGCCGCCGCGGTTGGATGCGAAGTACAGCGACTGCCCGTCGGACGAAAGGGATATCCCGCGTTCATCCCCCTCGCTGTTCACTTCGCCGCCCAGGGGCGCCAGCAGCGCCCAGCGATTGCTCACGCTCCGCTGAGCCACCCAGATGTCCGACAACCCCTTTCCGCCGGCGCGATCGCTGGTGAAATACAAATAACGCCCATCGGGGCTCAACACGCCTTCCAGCTCATCACACGTGGAATTCACGCCTTCCAGGGAAATTGGCGCGCTCCAGGAGCGTCCGTTCCAATCCGCCTGGTACAGATCGGTGTCGGTCCGTCCCGGCGCCCTGGCAGCGAAAAGCACGTGCCCGTCATCCGCCGTGAAATGCGGCCCGCCAGCGATGGCGTTGGTTGCCACCAGGCCGGTCCAGGTGTCCGGATGACTCCACAACGTCTGTCGCGGCCGCGCATCCATGGCTTCGCGGCGGAGCGTGTCATCGTCACTATAGAAGCACCAGAACTTTTCCCGCACGTCGAGCACGACGGGGATCAGCAGCGCGGCCGCAAACACGAACAGCAGCAGGGGGACGATCCACGCAGCCGCATGCGCCAGATGGTGCAGGAACCCGAATTTGTCCGCGGCCGCGTTTGGTGCGTCTGCCGGTCGGACGCGCCGCCGGCGCCTCACGGCCGCCACGATCGAAAGCACGCAGGTGATCAACGCGGCGCCTGCCAGCAGCAACTGCCAGGCATATCGCTCCCTCAGCCATGACCAATCCGGCATGCGCGCGTAATTGTAATGCGGCCAGACGCGGCGGCTCATGGATCCGCACAGTTCGAACGACAGCTTCCCGGATTCGAGCGCCCGGCTAAAAAACAGACCGAACCCCTGCATCCAGGTGTCCGGACCCACCTCGTCGCCCGGGGTGTTGATCTCAGGCCCGAGGTTCTCGCACGCTGCGGGGATCCGGGTGGCGATGCGGGAGCGGTAGATGTCGAACCCGCCGCAGCCGCCTTTCCGGTTCGAGGCAAAGTAGAGAAAGTCTCCATGCGGCGAAACGGCAGGATCGGTCTCGTCTGAATCAAGCGCATTAATGGCGCTGGAGAAACGGGCGGCAGTGTAGTAGTTGGGCATCTCAGGCAGATCGTCCAACGACAGGGTGGGCCGTGCCACAGGTCGCTCCGGCGGCTCGTAGCCGAGGCCATAGAGCGGCGTATACCGGTAGTGGGCCTGCAGTGAAAGCGCCACGAGCGCCGTACTCATGATCCGGCCGCCATATTTGGCATACCCATTGTTCAGCATCCAGCTCCCGTCGGCCCCCTGGGACGCCAGCAGTTCGCGATGGATGCTGTCGCGCCAGTTGCGCCAGTGCGATCCCTGAAACTGGTAGCCCGATAGCGTGCCGTAATACAGGAAGTAGACATCGCCCAGTCCTCCGTTGGTCGACACCATGGATGCCGCCTCGAATGCGGCGTGTGAATTGGGAGACATCCCCATGAGCTGGCTGCAGAAGAAGCCGGTGGCGATCATGGCCTTGGAGTTCTTGCGGTGCGTCGGCATGTAGTCGAACTGGCCGCCGAACTCACCCATGGCGACGCTCCGGAGAAAAGCCTTCCACATCTCGATGCTCCGGCGCTGGACATGGATGCCGGACAGTTCCGCGCTTTTTAGCGCCATGATCCCCCAGCCGGTCACGGACAGATCCGGCTCATCCAGCGGCTTGTATCGCCAGCCGCCCTGCGTCGGATGCTGGGAGTCCGACAGGAAAAAGACCGCGGACTGCACGGCCTGGCGCAGCGATTCGTCCTTGGTGAGGCCAAACGCCTCTGCCAGGGCCAGCGTGCCGATGCACTGATCATACATGCCGTTTTCGGCAGGCTCGGGGCCGCGCAGATCGCCGGTCAGCGGGTTTTGCTGATCGAGCAACCACTGCAGTCCGCGGCGCACCGTCTTCTGGTAACGGCAGGGACGGTCATGCCGTTCGCTGCGTCCGTAGAACGCCAGCAGCGCAAACGCCGTGGACGACACATCATGCCTGGCCTGTCCGTCGTACCGGCTGATGGACCACATGCCGTTGGTTTCCTGGGTAGCAGCCAGCCAGGCCAGCGCGCGGTCCACCGCGGCCTCCGAGGCCTTGGTGCCGCCCAGAACCTGCATGACATGGGGATCGGAGAGGGCGCGTTCACGCAGCGAGTAGAGGATGCTCTGCGCACGTTCGGACTCGACGTTGGTCACGCCAGCGGGAACGGCGTCGGCATAAAAGATGTCGAAATCGCGCTGCGGGTAGCGCGTGGCAAGTGTCGCCGCGGTTTCCTGGCGGTCGTCCACCTTCAAAAAGCGTGGCCGATCGGAGGCGAAATAGAGCGTGCGGTCCCCGCTTATGGCCGGCGCGGTGTCGTTGAATTTCGAGTTTACGGTGGACGTCAGCGGCAGCGGCCAGGCAAAGGTCTCGCCATCCCAGCGGGCCACCCAGATATCGTATCCGCCGGGTCCGCCCGGACGGTCCGTGGCGAAGTAGAGGTACTTGCCGTCGCGGCTGAAGGCGGGGTCGGTTTCATTGAAGGGGCTGTTCAGCGCACGCAGGGGTTCGGCAGGGCCCCAGCCGTTGTTCTGCCGGCGCGAGAGGAAGAGGTCGAGGCTGCCGTTTGTGCCCGACTGCACAAAGACATATTGCTGCTGATCCGCGGAGAAGGCGCCCTGGGCAGCGTTTGTCCGCGCGACGTCAAAGGGCGCCTCCACCCGGGAAGCGTCCTCCCACACTACGGTTTGGGGCTGGACCCGGCAGGCTTGACGCCGGAGGCTGATTTCGTCGGTGTAGTATCGCCAGGTGTGCGGCTGGAGGTACAGCCACACCCAGACGAGCAGCGCGGTTGCCAGCAACGCACACAGCCAGCACACCAGCGCCATGCGCCAGCGCGCGAGCCACTGGCGCATGGCCCGCAGGCGGGTCATGTGCGTCGCGGCAGGTGGAAGTGAGGGGGTCATGTAGAACGATGCCGCTCAGCGGCGCGCTCCTGCGCGTCCGCTGGAGGGTGGGGTTGGCTTTCCTTGTTCTTCGGCAAACATCGCTGGATTGGGAAACATGGATCGATGCCAAGTGTTCGATTCCTCTTCCCATGCTCGTTGCCAAATGTGTGCTCGTTGCCCTGCCGTCAGTTGGTCAGTGTCTGTATGATTCGGCTTGAATGTGTACCACACCCATTTTGGGAATCCGGCAACCATTGCGTTTGCGGAAACGACATTGGCGCCCGAAAACTTGAGAAGATTGAAAACCCAATAGTTATGTGCCTTTTTGTCTTTGCCTTCTTCTCCGTAAACAAACATGGAATGTAGGAACACTGGATGTCCACTTCCGTCTATATCAAAGAAATCCGTTGGTTCCGGGTCAAAACACAGGAGCGTGTGTACGGTGTATCGATCGGAATGCGATAAGAGAAAGGTGACGAAGTAGATTTCAAAGGCGAGACCACAACCCCCATTCCATGTGATAATAACGTAGTCGGGCATGCGATCCTCGTTCAATAATCCACAGTACACTTGTACCGCCCCTAAAGCGGAGCCCTCCGTTTCAAAAGGGCGCATAAGTGCAATTCCGCCTTTTGTGTGCAGTGATATACAAAAGCCACCATTTGTCATGGAGGTTACCATGACTCGAGTCGAGGGATGATTCGTATTGGCAAACTCATATCGGAGCGGATAGTCGCCGTTCGGTCGTTGGTTAGATATGTCTGTGCAAACTTCCAGCGGATATGTTGCTGGTACTTTCTCCGGATTGAACGGGCCATAGTTTTGTGGCCATCCCCATGAATTACATGTGACGAACAGCAGCACGCATATCAAAGTATTCTTCATTTTGATCCGAAGCCAACAGCAGAATGTCAAACTTAGCATTCTGGAGGTACAAACCTTCTGCCGACAAAGCTGCTCGTTCCCGGAAACCCGCCGCCATGCGCCAGACGAATGTGCAAGTGGTGGCCAAAGACCCGGCAAAACAGCCAAATTCCTGGTTTTGGTGCCATTAGCCAACCGTTTACGGCGGGTTTCCCTAACTAGGAGACTGTCGGCAGGAGGCTCCAGACCGAACCGAAGCCAATGTCCGACAGTCTCCTAGAGCGACATCCGGATCCCGTCGAGTCGTTCCTTGGCGATCCTGGCCGCGTCGTTTTTGGGATATTTCCGGATCACTTCCTTGAACTGTTCCTGGGCCTTGGTCAGGTCGCCCTTGGCCTCCAGCACCCGGCCCATCTCAAGCAGCGACTTCACGGTCCACTCCTCATGCCCATAGTTGGCCTGAACCCGGACAAGTTCCACCAGCGCCAGATCGTAGCGCCGCAGCCCGTACAGGCATTCGCCGATGTGGAACTGGCAGCGGGCGGAAAGCACGTCCCGCTCCTTGGCATCCACAACCGTGCGGAATTGTTGAATGGCATCCTCGTAGCGCTTGAGATTCTCCAGGGCCCACCCCTGGTTGAACGCGACCAGTCTGGCATACGGACTTTTCGGGTATTGCTGCTGGAACAGCGCGCCGGCGCGGACCGCCGCATCCCACTCCGCCAGCAGGCCGTGCGCTTCGCCGAGGCGAAGCAGGGCCGACTCATGCACCTTGGGATCGGCCGCTTTTGGCGCCGTGGCACCGCCCTGGGAGGCCGCCACAGCGGCAGCAAAAAGCGTGCGCGCGGCGCTCGCTTCGTTGAGCCGCAGCCTGGCTTCCCCTGCCTGAAAGCTCGACGAAGCCTGCAGGGTGGAATTCGTGTACTCAGCAAGGAACTGCTCGAACACGGTAGCCGCGGCGCGCCAGTCGCCCTTGTTGAAGTGCGCCGACCCGAGACGGTACATCACCTCTTCGCGAAGTTTCGTGTCCTTCATCCCCTCCAGGGTGCGCGTGAGCTCGGCGATGGTCTTGTCGAAATCCTTGGCGTCGAAGGAAATTTCCGCCAGCTCGGTCCGGCTCTTGACAGCCAGGTCGCTCTGCGGATGGGCCGTGATCAATGCCTGGTAGCACTTGGCGGCCTCACCGGGGTGGTTCAACCCCTTTTCGCACCACGCCAGTTCGTAGAGCACGCGGTCATCATTCTCCGCCCGGGGGTACTTGTCGCGGTATTGCTGCAGGATCGTAGCGGCTTTTTGCCACAGCTTGCTTCGGGCCAGGGCAATCCCCTGGGAAAAGAGCGCCAGGTCGGCACGCGCATGTCCCGGAAAGCGCTGCAGCAACTGCTCGAACGCGGCTTGCGCCTCGGGGTATTTCTCCAGCGCGAGATAGAGCAGCCCGCGCTGCATCGCTGCATCCGGAGCCAGCGGGTCGTTCGGGTAGGCTGTCGTCACCGCCTCGAAGCGGCGGGCGGCTTCCTCCGGCTTCTTTTCGGCACGCGCAATCCAGCCCAGGTAATATTCCGCCGCGGCCCTTTGCGGCGCCTCGCGAAACCCGGCCAGCAGGGCTTCCAGCGCCTGGCGCGCCGGGCCCGGTTCGTCCCGTTCGTACCGCAGCCGGCCGGTCTCGCCCAGCGCCAGCGGCGTGTGCCGACTTTGCGGGAAGCGCGTCGTCACCGCGGCGAACTGTTCCATGGCCTCGTTGGTCCGGCCCTGTTTCAGATGCGCAACGCCCAGCTCGGCCAGCGCGGTGTCGAGGTTCTCTTCTTTTCCTTTGGTGGACTGCCGCACAAATGAGGCAAGGTTGGTAACCGCCTTGTCCCACTGCCCCAGGCGGAACGCGGCATCGCCCGTCAGGAACGGGAGCGGCGCAAACAGGTCCCCTTTGGGCTGCCGCCGCAGAAGCGCTTCGCCAGACACGACAGCCTGCTCCCAGGCGTTGGTCTTGTAGTGCAGAAGCGTGACGCGAAACCGGGCGATGTCGGCATGCGGGTGGTCCGGGTACGCGCCCGCAATCATCTGGTAGGCGGGCATGGCCCGATCCGGGCGGCTGAGCAGAAAGAGATTCTCCGCCTTGACGAATGCCACTTCTTCCGTGCGCGGATCCGCGGGGAACCGCTTCAGGTAGTCGTCGCACAGCTTGAGGCTGGCCTCGTACTGCTTCTGGTGGTGCAGGCAGACGGACTGCAGACGCCACAGGTCATTCGTCTGCGGCCAGGCCGGAAACTGCTGCATGAGCGCGGCAAAACAGGAGGAAGCCTCGACATACCGGCGCGCATCCAGGTGCAGATTGCCGGCCTCGAAAAAGAGATCCGCCTGCAGCGGTTGCCCCGCGTGGGAAGGAATGGCCTGCCCGAGGAGCTCAACCGCCTGCTGGATTTGGTTCTGCCGCACCAGCGCGCGTGCGAGCCAAAGCGAGGCCTCAGCGGAAATTGCGCTGCGCGGGCTCAACTGTGTCAGCGGCTGGAGGGTCGTGCGGGCGCTGTTCAGATCGCCGGACTCGACCAGCGCACGGCCCAGGTAGAGCGCCGCCCTAGCGCCCAGGTCTGCCGCGGGTTTCATGCCCAGCACGCGCTTGAACGCCGCGATCGCAGACGCGGGCTGGCCCAGTTCCAGCTGCGACACCCCGATGCGGAACTGAATCTCCACGGCAACGGTGTCCTGGGCATTGGAGAGGGCGACGACGTAGGCGGCGATTGCAGGGGCATGCCGCCCGGTCTCGCGATAGCACTCGCCCAGGAGAAAGGCCGCCTGGCTGTTCAGCACCGGGTCGTTCTGCAGACGCGGCTGCAGGACGGTCAGCCGCTGGATCGCCGCCTCCTGCTGCCGAAGCTGCTGCGCCGCATAGGCCGCCTGATACGCGGCCCGACAGCTGGCAGCGTCATCAATTTTTTGCGCGAGCAGCTTGTCGGCCCATTGCACAGTCTCCGGCCACTTGCCCTGCAGGAACGAAACTTCCGTCAGAGCAGAGAAGGCCGCGGGCAGGTGTTTCGGCGCATCGCTGGAGGCCACCTCTGACAGAACTTTCTCCGCCTCGGGGATGCGGCTGAGACGCAGCAGGCACTGACTGCGCAGCAACCCGATCTGACCGGCGTCGCCGGCCTTTCCCGTGCGTCCGAGGTCGGCCAGGATCGGCTCCGCCTCGGCGTACTTCGCCGCCCCGAAATAGCTCAGCGCCAAACCAAAGCGCGCCTGGTCTGCCTTGGGGTGCGCCGCATGCTGCTTCAGAAACGCCTCATATTCCGGTACAGCCAGCACATACAGCTTCTTGTTGTACAGCGCATTGGCGCTGTAAAACCGGTCCAGGGCCGGATCCAGCGCCGGCACGTTGGTGGCGCTTTGCTGACACCAGGCAACCCCGGCCATCCATCCGATCGCCACCATCACGGCAAAATCTTTTTGCAGCGGCATGTGCCTCACCCCCGGTCTGGCATGGCCTGCCAGCCAGCAGTCTTCAAATCACGGCCGTACGCACGGCTTCCGAGCGTAAAATATCGTCTTCCAGCAGCGTCTGCAGCTGGCGCCAGATGGGGCCGGGGCGCCCATCGCCGATGGTCTGGCCTTCGTAGGAGCGCACCGCCACCACATTGAGCGTGGTGCCAACAATCAACAATTCGGCGGCCATGCGCACCTCCTCCTCGGAGATATCGCGGAACTCGATCGTACGCAAAACGCCGGAGTCCAGCAACGGCCTGGCCAACTCCACCAGCCGCAGCATGGTTGTGCCTGCCAGGATGTTCTCCAGACGCGGAAAGACCAGCTCCCGGCGGCGCGTGACCATGCCGATATTCTCGGTCGGCCCTTCGGTCAGACACCCTTTGGCATCGTACCCCACAACAAAGTCCAAGCCCCGGTCGACTGCCTCACGCTTCATCAACACGTTGGGCAGATAGTTGCAGTTCTTGATCGCGGCCATCTCCGCCGGCTTGGCCGGGATCGTGCTGCGACCCACGGTCGCGCCTTCGGGATGCAGATCCATGAATGGCCGTCCGAGCCCATAAACGACAATGTAAAGCGCCGGCAGGGGCGAGTCGTACGGGCTGACGCCAAAGCTCCCGGGACCGCGGGAAAGGATGATGCGGATGGAGCAGTCGCGCTGCGCCGCCGCCTGCACCGTCTCCAGCGTCAGACGCCGTACCGCATCCATGCCTGCGGGCCACAGGATGCCGATGGTGGCGGCGGAATGTTCCAGACGCAACAGGTGCGCCTCAAACAGATAGATTGCACCGGCCACGCACTTGCAGGTCTCAAAGACCCCGTCACCGCGATGTACGAGGTGATCGTCCACGGGGAGCTGCATGAGCACCGGATCCATAACCAGCCCATCCAGCTGGCTTGAATACATGGCAAAGTATTTCGCCTGGTAAGGATGACGACTGCCCGCCAGCGCCTCTACATAATTCGCAAGGTCGATTCGTTTCATAGCATTTCCGATTTCCCGTACCGTAACATGTTTCCACCGTCAGGCGCAAACCGTGCGGGGGCAGCAGCCACCTCTACAGCGCCAGGACAACGGCTTCTTCGCTGCGGACAAGTTCCGCATACATTTCGGCGGCGGAGTCGGCCTGTCGCAGCGCGGTCAGCAGCGGCGTGTTATGCGTCATGGCGCAGAGCCGCGCAAGCGTATGCAAATGCAGCACATCGTCCTGGCAACAGAGCAGAAAGAAGAGGTCGGTCACCCCGCCGTCAGCCGCTCCGGCAAAGATCGGTCGAACCGTGCGGCCCAGCACGACGAACGATTCGCCGCACAAATTGGCATCGTGGTACCGCGCGTGCAGGAAGGCCACGCCATGATCCAGGGCCGTGGAGCAGAGCGCCTCACGCTCCTCCAACCCCTGCAGCAGGGCGGCATCGTCATAGAGCAAGTCGGTCTGGGCCGCCAGCTTGACCATGCCGCGCAACACCGATGGTTTGGTCCGGGAATGCAGTGCCGGTTCGATCCATTCGGATCGGAACAGCATCGGCACCAGACGCTCATGCCCATCCAGCGTCCGCCGTTTCTCCGAAGAAGCCCGATGCATGTGAGTCACGTGCTGGGCACCCAGTCCCAGCAGACGTTGCGACGCCCAGGCATCCAGTTCACGCCGCGTAAAGACCGGCTCTTCGCCACGAAGAACAAAGGGAATCTCCTGGTACTTGACCAGCTGTTCCACCTCCCGCACGGAAAGGTGCAGCCGCGAAGCCGCCTGCGACAGGGATAATGGACGGTAGGACATATGTGTTTCCGCAAGTGTGCCGTATTCAGAAGCCAGAATGAAACCAACTCCATGAAACCGGCAGAACTATACCGTAAGACTACAGGTATTGTCAGCACTTGTATCCCTGGGGTTGTCTTGCTCTGTTTTCGCTGTGGCCTCCTGTTCAAGAAAACTTGGTAACTACCTGAAAAACATTCCTCTATCTTTGTCGCCTTAGAGCC
>SESH01092836.1_pt1 | contig 12384 bp, 12 predicted proteins | sample 3171561 | NCBI WGS metagenome assembly SESH01 (sample SAMN10866947, study PRJNA518727) | freshwater metagenome | biome: subpolar coniferous forest; feature: holomictic lake; material: water; isolation source: holomictic Lake 442 2011 16.5 m and 2014 13 m | place: Canada: near Kenora, Ontario
ACCCGAGACGCCAAGGCGGAGTGGACCGAGAAGTGGTGGTTTGCGACCGTCGATACGATCCGGGCCAACGACTTCAATCTGTCGGCTGGCCGCTACCGTCCGCAGTCTCAGACCCAGGTCGAGCACCGTGAACCGCTGGAGTTGATCGACGAGTTGCGAGCGATCGAGACGGAGATCATCGAGGAACTCGGGGCGCTGGCGGATAAGTTGCGGGAGCGGGCAGCGTGAAGCGGAAAGCGACGGTTTCCGCGCCCGCGCAAAAGCATTACTTCGTTGACGAGGCTGGTGATTCCGTTCTTTTCGCACGGCGCGGAAAACTTCGGGTTGGCGAAGAGGGGTGCTCGCGTTTTTTCATGATGGGCTGCCTGGAGGTCGCTGATCCGCTCACTATGGCGAACGATATTGATGCCCTTCGCGCCGAGCTGCTCTCTGACCCGACGATCAACCGTATCCCGTCGATGGTCCCGGATCAGCGCAAAACGGCAATCGCTTTTCACGCGAAGGATGATATTCCCGAGGTTCGCAGGGAAGTTTTCCGTCTTCTGCTAAAACACGAGATAAAGTTTTATGCCATTATCCGGGACAAGATGGCGCTTGCTACTGCGGTTCGACTCCGAAACGAAACAGACCCTTCGTATCGCTATTCCGAAAACGAAGTCTACGATACGCTTGTCTCTCGGTTATTTCGCGATCGTCTTCACAAGGCGGACCATAACGAGGTGGTCTTTGCCCACCGGGGCCACAAGGACCGCACACACGCGCTGTGCGCCGCTCTCGACAAGGCTCGCGACAACTTCGCGCGAAAGTGGGGGATTGTGGCAAGCGGCACCATCAGCGTCCGCGCCGCTTATCCCCGCGCCCACGCTGGCCTTCAGGCCGTCGATTACCTCCTGTGGGCGCTTCAACGCGCCTATGAGCGCGGCGAGGACCGCTATCTTTCGGTGATTTGGCCGAAGGCCCGTCTGGTGATGGACATCGACGACACACGGGCGAACGGCTATGGTGAGTGGTATTCACCCAAAAAACCGCTGACAATCGAAGCACTTACAGAAAGGCCGGGGGGTATAGGCACCAGTAGCCGAAGCCCTGGGCACACGGCGTGAAGCCGATTTTCGTCCCCCGGTGAACAAAGGATGGCAGCGATGGAGTCAGAAATCAATACCCCAGGCGCAACTCCCCTGCGGATGCGGCAGCCCGTGTCTGGACCGGGACGGGGTAGGTTCGCTTCATCAGTGCGGGCGGCCGAAGGCCAGGTCATCGAGGAACTCGGGGCTCTGGCTGATAAGTTGCGGGAGCGCGCGGCATGATTGCGACGGTTCCATTGCGGCAGGTTGCAACCATCTATAGTGGTGGAACTCCAAGCAAAGCCGAGCCGTCATATTGGCGCGGGGATATTCCGTGGGTGTCACCAAAAGATATGGGTCCGGACATTATTGGTGATGCCGAGGATCACATTTCGGCTGACGCAGTAAACGGGTCCGCCACACGGGTCGTGCCCGAACAGAGTATTCTTGTTGTTGTTCGTTCAGGCATACTTGTCCGAAGGCTGCCTGTTGCGATCACATCGCGACCGGTGGCCTTCAATCAGGACATCAAGGCACTGGTTGTTGATGCGCGCCGCTGCCTACCCGAATACATTTTCTGGCTGCTAAAATCCCGCGAAGGCGATGTGCTCTCACACGGGGTGAAGAAGGGGGCGACCGTTCACAGCCTTTCCGCCGGATATATCGAAGGCGTGGCCGTTCCAATGCTGCCGCTGGAAGAGCAGCGCCGGATCGTGGACATCCTTGACCACGCCGCGAGCATCAGGAGGCTGCGGGAACAGGCTCAAGCGAAGGTGCGCGAAATCATCCCGGCACTCTTCGTCGATATGTTCGGCGATCCGGCAACCAATCCGAAGGGGTGGCCGGAAACTACGATGGGCGCGCTTATGGCTACAAAGCCGAACTATGGCACGATGGTAAAACCATCGGCTGACCCTAATGGAGGGGCATGGCTGGATATTCGTGTGGCCAACATTCAGGATGATAAACTTGACCTGACCGACAAAAAGTTTGTCGAGTTGCCGAAGAAGGATATAGAGCGGCACTCTGTGATGGATGGCGACTTGCTTATGGCGCGCGCTATTGGCTCACGCGACCACCTTGGAAAATGCGTAGTCGCAAATCCTGGAAATGGCCGATGGGCATTTGACAGCCATTTGATGCGAGTTAGGTATTCCAGGCACAAAGCATTGCCGATCTTTATCAAGACAATGCTGGAGACGCCGGGTGGGCGGGGGCTATTTATGAAAAATATTCGGCAGTCTGCTGTTCAGTTCAATATCAATGTCGGGGAGTTTTCATCAATAGTTTTCCCAGTTCCACCACTCTTTCATCAAAAGGGGTTTTCCGAACGCGCCGAAGAGGTTCTATCGCTGGTTTCGCTTGCTGACGCTGCCACACAAGGTGCCGAACGCCTCGCGCAATCGCTCATGTCGCAGGTGTTCGGACAGGCTGCGGCGTAATAACTCGATGCCGGGGGAAACGATGACCGACGAACACATCACGATGGACGGCGAAGAGTGCGACATGATCGAACGCTACGAAGCGGTGTTCGGCGAGAACTCTAACTGGCTCCAAACGAACGGCGGCTCGGCTTGAAGGGGGGCGCGTCGATATGTTGTGGCATTGTGAGTTTCCATAACATCTCATCTCCGGCAACGATCTACATGTTGAGCCGTGGCACCGAAGCGGGATATGATTCTGGACGGAACGCTTAGCCAAGATCACGGCACCGACCGTAAGGCAGTGGGATTGACAGGGCAAAATGCGCGCGGAGAACATCAACCCCGCCATTCTAAGCTGGGCACGGGAAACCGCTGGGCTCAGCCTTGGTGAAGCGGCCGAGAAGCTCGGGCTGTCCTCTGGCCCATCGGGGACGGCTGCGGAAAAACTGGAAGAGCTTGAGCGCGGCCAGCATTTCCCGACGCGCATCCAACTGCTCAAATTCGCGACCGTCTACCGTCGTCCCCTGACCACGTTCTATCTCAAGCATCCGCCGGTCAAGGCTCCACGCGGTGCGGACTTCCGCACGCTCCCCGCTGCGGTGTCAACGCGCGACAACGCCCTGCTTGATGCCCTGCTGCGGGACATAAGAGCACGACAGGAAATGGTCCGCAGCCTTCTTGAGGACGAAGGCGAGGCGATTGACCGACCCTTCGTCGGGTCGGTGTCGGTCAGCGATGGCGTTCAGGCCGTGGGCAAGAGCATCGGCGCGGCGATCGGCTTCGATATCACAGCGCCCCGGCGCCATACCAACCCAGACGACCTGTTTCGCGAACTCCGGAACCGGGTCGAAGCCATCGGCGTGTTTGTGCTGCTGATCGGCGACCTCGGTTCCCATCACTCAATGATCGGGGAAAAGGTCTTTCGCGGCCTCGTAATCGCCGATCCAGTCGCCCCGTTCATCGTTATAAACGACCAAGACGCCAAGGCCGCCCGCTCGTTCACCCTGCTTCACGAGCTGGCTCATATTTGGCTGGGAAAGAGCGGGGTCAGCGGCGCCGCCGAGGATGTTTCCGATAACACCCCAAGCGGTCAGATCGAGCAATTCTGCAATGACGTAGCCGGAGAATTCCTGCTCCCGAGCCACATTCTTCGCGATCATCAGCCCTCTTTCGATGGCAACTACAAGGAGGCAGTCGCGGCAGCGGTCGGGCAGGTCGCCCGCGACTGGGGCGTCAGCGAGGCGATGGTGGCCTATCGGTTCAACCGGTTCGGCTGGATCACCGGAACCGTCTATCGGGAGCTGGCCGGTGATTACGCCGCGCGCTGGCACGCCGTAAAGGCCAAGCAAAGGGAGAAAGCCCGCGAGACCGAGGGCGGCCCGACCTTCTATGTGGTTCGACGCCACAAGCTGGGGCATGCACTGCTCGATATCGTCCGTCGAAACCTCCGAGATGACATGCTCACCCACACCAAAGCGGCGAAGGTGCTTGGGATCAATCCCGGTGCCGTCGAGCCGATGCTGCGCGGTTTCGAGCAGGGTTTCGGTGGGCTGACACCCGACGGGAGGAGATGACGGGTGCTTTATCTCCTTGACGCCAACGTCCTTATCCGCGCCCACGAGGACTACTATCCGATTGACCGGGTTCCTCAATTCTGGGTTTGGCTACTCGGACTGGCGGAAGCGGGGCACGCCAAGCTTCCCTTCGAGATTTATCACGAAATCGCGGTTTCGACCGGACCACTGAAAGATTGGGTGTCCTCATCCCAGGTAAAGAAGGCACTGGTTCTTGAGGAGGAGGTTCACCCCGACCTATTGCATCGGGTGCTGACCCAGGGATACGCACCAGACCTTGACGACAGCGAACTGGTAAAAATCGGCTGCGACCCAATGCTGGTCGCTTATGGGCTGGCGGATTCATCGAGGGTGGTTGTCACCAAGGAAGTTTCGAAGCCTTCCAAGCAGCGGGCCAACCGAAAGGTTCCGGACGTGTGCAACAATGTGGGGGTCAAATGGGCGAAAGATTTCGACTTCTTCCGCATCATGAATTTTCGCATTGGCTAACGCACTAACCTCGCCGTCGGCACAGTTTGCCACCTTACTCTGGCGCTATTGCCAACCTATGATAGCTCAACGTCGGTGGTGATGCGGGGTCGGCCAGGTAGTGTAGACCTAATGTAGCGATATTTTCTTTCAACAATATCAAGGCATTTCACCTCATCGTTTGCAACTCCGAAGGCAGAGGTCGCACGTTCGAATCGTGTCGGGTCCGCCAATCTTTTCAAGGGGTTAGCCCAACGGCTAACCCCTTTTTGCTGCCCAAAAAGGGTAGTCAACGACCGTAGCCTATCAGCTTGTGGTGGTGAAGATCATGCACGCGAAGGCGCCAGCGCAGTCCATACAACTGGCGCCCATAGGCCGGTCACATCGAGCTTCTCGATTTAATCCACTGAAGCCAGCGGTCTGAGATTGGAAAACCACACGACTTTTATACACTGGGCAGAGAATAGAAACGCGCCGACGTTTAGGCCACCCCGGGGGGTGGGTCGGTCGCCCTGAGCTGGACGCCAGCCGCCTTGCCCCCGAACGGCTGACCCGCGCCAGCGAGGCGCGCCACCGTCTTGACCTCCGACCAGCAAGGGCGTTCAATCCATCCCCAGGCCGTCCAGCGGCGGGGGGAGCGTCTGCTGAGGGAGAGCAATCAACCAAGCGGCGTGCTGCCCCAGGTGCTGCCCCGACCTTCCGGCGTCAGGCCGGGCGCCTCGTCCTGGCTCGTGTGGGGCGCGGCTCCGACTTGGCAGCGACGACGCGCGGCGGCGTCATGTCCATGGCGAGGATACGGTCGAGCACCTCGGGAGCGGTCACGTCGTTCAACACGAGCCAGCGCCGCCGCAACTCAGCCATAGCCCCGACTCGTCCGTTGGCCGCGAAGCCTCGGTGAACGGCGGTGACATCCTCCTGGAGCACTGAGGGCATCCGGTTGGGTCTCCGATGATGCCTGATGCCATGCGACAGCAGGACTCAGGGATGCGCTTCATGCACACCCGGTGTTGCCGGGGTGTTGCCGGGGTGTTGCCGGGGTGTTGCCGAGCTACTGAGGCGACGCCGGAAACACCCGCTAACCCCTTGATAAATTGGCGACCCCAGCAGGACTTGAACCTGCGACCCCGCGCTTAGAAGGCGCGTGCTCTATCCAGCTGAGCTATGGGGCCCTGCATCGCCGCGACATTTATCGCATTTGTCTGGACGGGCCAGCGTCAGTTACCGCGTTTGACTTTGAACTTATCAATGTAACTGTTGACACGGAAATTCCGTACGGCTGTTTCCTGGACGGTATAGGTCAGGCCATTGCGCTCAGCGTAGGCGACGGCATCACCCTTACTTTGAAAGCAAAGCCGTATCTGGTTGAGGGTATCGCCTGAACTCACCCACCCCATCATTGGCTCCGGCTGCCGCTGCGTAGCCGGTTCATACTCGAGAACCCACCCAAGAGTTCTGCCAACGGCTGACTGGTTGGCGGGAAGGCTTGGCTGTGAGATGCGGACGTTCAACATTCAGCGTCTCCGAAGCTGGCGAAATAATAAATACATGGCAACGCGGCCACCTTAACATATGACCATGTGCGAGCGCGCATCTTAACATGGACACGCATCTTTGCCTATCGTTCATCACCGCCGCTGTCAAGCACCCAGTCACCGATTCTGAAACATCAACGTAACGGTGCAGGGCCGGGCCAGGGATAGGCGCATAGCCAGGGATAGGCGCATAGATTGATTAAGAATGCCAGGCTCCAGGGGGCTTGACGTTTGGGTTATGAACGGGGTAAGATTCCCGTGTTTTGCGTCCAGTCGCCGCTGAAACCGCTACTGATGCCCGATATACTTATTTCCTGAAGGGCGGTACCTTAGGGAAACAGCATGAAGCCCACGCTATCTAGGCCGCCAGGAAGACATAAGCCCAGGAAGACATAAGCCCAGGATGTTACGAAATTTGGCCGGTCATAAAGTAACCTTAGGTCTAAGTACGTTGATGAACCGTCTCTAACAGCCCTTAACCGACGCACTGATTTCACCCGATTTAAAAGTGAGCTCCGATGACGAATCTTTTGGTTACCGGCGGTGCCGGTTATTGCGGCAGCGTACTAGTTCCGCAACTCCTTGATCTTGATTATCAAGTCACGGTATATGACATATTGTACTATGGCAACCAACTGCCGCAGCATCCTAAGTTGAACGTGGTCCAGGGCGACATCCGGGACACTGCCAAGTTCGCAGCGACAGTCAACGGGCACGACGCCGTACTGTCGCTGGCCTGCATCTCCAACGACGCCTCGTTTGAGCTTGACGAGAACCTGTCGACCTCAGTCAATCTGGAGGCTTTCGAGCCGATGGTGTTGGCGGCCAAGGCTGCAGGCGTCAAGCGCTTCGTCTACGCCTCGTCTTCGTCGGTCTATGGCGTATCGGAGAGCCCTGACGTAACCGAAGACCATCCGCTGGTGCCGCTGACCTTGTACAATAAGTACAAGGGCATGTGCGAGCCCTTGCTCAAGAAGCACACTAGTCAGGACTTCGTGGGCGTCATCTTCCGCCCGGCCACGGTCTGTGGCTATTCTCCTCGCCTGCGTCTCGATCTGTCGGTTAATATATTGACCAACCACGCCATCACTAACAATAAAATCACGGTATTCGGTGGCAGCCAGATGCGGCCTAATCTGCATATTCAGGACTACGCCGACCTGTGCAAATTGTTGCTTACCGCACCTGCCGATAAGGTCCAGAATGAAACGTTTAACTGCGGTTACGAGAATATGTCTATCATGGACATCGCTTTGATGGTCAAGAAGGTTGTTACCGAGGAATTCCCCGGTCGCCCCGATATCGAAGTCGTGACCACACCGACCGATGATATCCGGTCCTACCACATCAATTCGGGCAAGATTAAACGGGCGCTAGGTTTTGCTCCTCAATACTCGATTGAAAAGGCGGTTCGCGACCTGTGCATGGCCTACAAGGCCAATAAAATTCCCAACAACATGACTGACGACATTTACTATAACGTCAAGCGTATGAAGGCGCTGAAGGCCGCATGAACAAGCCGATCGTCGTTGTCACCGGTGGGGCCGGGTTCATCGGCTCCCACATGGTGGATTTGTGTGTGGACCGGGGCTATCGGGTCCACGTCGTCGATAACTTGGTTGGGGGCCGTACCGCCAACCTCGAACACCACGCCAGCAATCCTGATGTGGTGTTCGAGCAGAAGGACATCCGCGCGATCGAACCCGGCGACGCCTTGTTCAAGGGTGCCAGCCGCGTGATCCACTTCGCCGGTATTGGCGACATTGTACCCTCGATCGAGCGACCGACCGAGTACATGTCGGCCAATGTGCTGGGCACAGTTCATGTGCTGGAAGCTGCGCGCGCGGCCGGAGTGACCAAATTTGTCTACGCCGCCTCGTCATCATGCTATGGATTGGCCGCGACTCCTACCCGTGAAGATCACCCCATCACACCTCATTACCCTTATGCGCTGTCAAAATATCAGGGTGAGCAGGCAGTGTTTCACTGGCACAACGTTTACCATTTGCCGGTAAATGTTATTCGCATATTCAATGCTTATGGCACACGCTCGCGAACATCGGGGGCCTATGGTGCAGTGTTTGGCGTGTTCCTCAAACAAAAACTCGCCGGCAAGCCGTTCACAGTTGTCGGCGACGGCACACAGCGCCGCGACTTCCTTTACGTAACCGACGTGGCCCGGGCCTTTCTTGCTGCGGCCGAGACCGATCGGGTAGGGCGGATCTATAATCTTGGAGCGGGCAACCCGCAGACAGTCAATCAACTGGTCGCGTTACTGGGAGGTGAGGTTGTCTACATTCCCAAGCGACCCGGTGAGCCTGACTGCACCTGGGCTGACATTACCAATATCACGACGGAACTTGGGTGGCACCCGGAAGTTTCGTTCGAAGAAGGGGTGATGCGAATACTCGCACAGATTGATTATTGGCGTGATGCGCCACTGTGGGATCCAGAATCGATTGCCAAGGCGACTCGGACTTGGTTCGATACATTATCAAACAATTAGAACTACGGATCTATGTGGGCGGGGGTTAGCAATGGTTGATGGTAAGTACCGTTCAAAGATTAAGACCGTCGAAGAGTTAGTCGAGCTGCTTGGTGCGCCGCCCCGGGGCAAAAAGGTTATCATGTGCCATGGCACCTTTGATGTCGTTCATCCCGGCCACGTCCGTCATCTTATGTACGCCAAGGACAAGGCGGCGGTTTTGGTCGCCAGCCTGACCTGTGATGCCCACATCGCCAAGGCGAATTTCCGCCCGTTTGTACCCGAATATCTTCGGGCGCTTAACCTTGCCGCTCTTGATATGGTCGATTACGTTGTGATTGACCACAACCCGACCCCACTCGAAAACCTTAGTAAGATCAGACCAGACTACTTCGCAAAGGGCTATGAGTACGTCTCATCAGGGATGCACCCAAAGACCAAGGAAGAAAAAGACGTACTTGATGCGTATGGCGGCGAGATTATGTTCACGCCTGGCGACGTGGTCTATTCCTCATCTAAACTGATTGAGCTGGAACCGCCCAAAATTTCCGCCGAAAAGTTGGTTGCTCTGCTTGAGGCTGAAGGTTTAACCTTTGCCGATATTAGGGCGGCGCTCGATCGCATCCCCGGCACCAAGGTCCATGTCGTCGGAGACACCATCGTTGACAGCTATACCGAAACCGCGATGATCGGGGGCCAGACCAAAACCCCGACCATGTCGGTGCGTTATGAGGGGCAACGAGATTATGTCGGTGGAGCCGGCATCGTGGCCAAGCACCTGCGGGCGGCCGGAGCCGATGTGACCTTCACCACCGTGCTCGGCGACGACCGCTGGCGCGATTTTGTACTTGCCGACTTGGCCGAGGCGGGAGTCAAGGTCAACGCCATCATCGACACCACCCGCCCGACCACCAACAAGAACGCCATCATTTGCGGCGACTATCGCCTGCTCAAGATCGATACCCTCGACAATCGCTCGATCTCCGAAAAAATCCAAGCACGCTTTCATGAGGCCATCAGCGCCACCATGGTTGATTGCGTGGTGTTTTCGGATTTCCGTCATGGCATATTCAATCGGGCAACTATTCCCGGCATGATCGCCGCCATACCGGAAGGCGCATTTCGAGTGGCCGACAGCCAAGTGGCAAGCCGCTGGGGCAATATTCTAGAGTTTCAAGGTTTCGACCTTCTGACCCCCAATGAACGTGAGGCGCGTTTCGCGCTGGGCGATCAGGATTCGGTAGTGCGGCCCTTAGCGCTAAAACTCTATCTTGAAGCGAACTGCAAGAACCTCATTCTTAAAATGGGCGAAAGAGGTTTGCTGGCTTACCGGCAGCGCGACAACTCCCAGGATTTGCGCTCGTTTTTTATTGTCGACAGCTTTGCCGAACATGTTAAAGATGCGGTTGGGTCGGGTGATGCCCTGCTTGCCTACGCCGCCCTGACCGAAGTTGCCACCCGCAATACGGTGCTGTCGGCGGTGATCGGTGCCTTCGCCGCTGCGGTAGAGTGTGAATTTGACGGCAACATTCCGGTTACGCCCGCCGATATCATCAAGAAAGTCAACCGAGTCGAACGCAGAACCCAATACCAGATGGCTGATCCGGATTGAAATATCGATTGAAACATTACCACATCTAGCCAAGCCTGTGACCGGTAAATAAAGCACATGATGAAAGCCACATGATGAAAGCGATTGTCATCGGTCTTGGTGTCCAGGGCTACAAGCGTAGAAAATTCGCCGGGGCCGATTATGTCGCTTCGGTCGATCCGGTCAATGCCGAAGCTGACTATAAGTCGGTGGCCGATGTGCCTTTGTCCGCTTACGACACAGCTTTATGCTGCATTCCTGACGAACCGAAGGTAGATATTCTTGGTTATCTGTTAGCCAACGGCAAGCATGTTCTGGTGGAAAAGCCGTTATGGGCACCGTCCAGCGACGACATCGCCCGGCTGGAGGATTTGGCGCGGGCCAAGGGGGTGGTGTGTTACACCGCCTATAACCACCGGTTCGAGCCCCATTTCATGCGGGTGCGCGACCTTCTGGCTTCGGGAGAACTGGGTCGCATCTATCGCTGCCGGATGTTTTATGGCAACGGGACCGCACGCCTAGTACGGGAAAGTGCTTGGCGTGATCGGGGGGCAGGAGTGTTGCCCGACCTTGCCTCGCATTTGCTCGACACTGCAGAATTTTGGTTCGGCCCCCAAGGCCCGGATTACCGGGTTACGTCGGTCAATTGCTTTGAAAATAGCGCACCCGACCATGTCGTGATCGCCAATGACAGCGTTAGCCCCAGGCTTGAATTCGAAATGACGCTGCTACAGTGGCGCAACCACTTCACCTGCGACATACTGGCGGAGAAGGGCTCGGTCCATATTCGCTCGCTTTGCAAGTGGGGGCCGAGCATCTTCACCAAACGCACCCGCGTCCTGCCCTCGGGCCGTCCGCCAGAGGAGGAGATCACCTTGGTCCAGGATGATCCGACCTGGGCACTGGAATACGCGCACTTCAAGACGCTGTGCGCCTCCGGTGCCACCACTGATCTGGGCAGGGATATCCGGCTCAATCGCACCATCGGCGACCTCAGCGCGCAGGCCTTGAGGGGGATAAATCCATGAACTCGAACCCGAACGCAAGCGCGAAACCGAACACTCCCACCGTCGGCTTCGTCGGCATGACTCATCTTGGTATCAATTCGGCGGTTGCCGGGGCCGAGCGGGGATTCCAGATGGTTTGTTTCGATACCGATCACCAATTGATCGCTCGTCTGGAACGGGGCGAGATGCCGGTAGTGGAACCCGATCTCGACGAGATGGCCGCCCGCAACCGCTCCCGTATTACCTTCACGGCCGACCCTGCGCGATTATCGGAATGTGATGTCGTCTATGTCGCCCCCGATGTCGCTACCGACGACGAGGGCCGCAGCGACCTCGCCAGCATTAATAATTTGCTCGACACTGCCTTTGACCATACTGGCCCGGATACGGTGCTGGTGGTGCTTTCCCAAGTGCCGCCCGGCTATACCCGAGCCCGCCAACGCCCCGGCCGAACCCTGATCTATCAGGTCGAAACGCTGGTCTTTGGCTGCGCGATCTTGCGCGCCCTCAACCCCGAGCGCACCATCATCGGCCTTGCCGAGCCGAAGCAACCGTTACCGCCGGCCTACCGCGCCTATTTGGAAGGCCACGGCAACCCGCCCTTGCTGCCTATGCGCTTTGAGTCGGCCGAGTTGGCCAAAATCTCCATCAACTGCTGCTTGGTCGCCTCGGTCTCGGTGGCCAACACCCTGGCCGAGCTATGCGAGCATATCGGTGCCGACTGGTCGGAGATCGTACCGGCACTAAAGCTTGATCGCCGCATCGGCCCCTATGCCTACCTGACTCCCGGTCTTGGTATCGCTGGCGGCAACCTGGAGCGCGATCTTGCCACCATCTTGCGCTTTTCCGAGCAATACCGGACTGACGCCGGGGTAGTCGCAGCCTGGGTAGCCAATTCCCGGCATCGCAAGGACTGGAGCTACCAGACGGTCAAGGCTCGGATGCTTGATGGCAATCCACAGGCGCGGGTTGCCGTGCTCGGATTGGCTTATAAGGAAAACACCCATTCGATTAAGAATTCACCCGCGATATCCTGCTTGAGGCGGTTGGAGGGTGCCAATGTCGTGGTGTTTGACCCGGTCGTCAAGGGCTCGGTGGTGCCGTTCGCCGAGGAGGCCATCTCGGCCCTTGATTGCGCAAGCGGCGCCGATGTACTGATGATCCTAACGCCATGGCCGGAGTTCAAGACGCTGCAACCGGCAGAGCTTGCCACGCTCATGACCGGGAGGCTGATTATTG
>SESH01094496.1_pt1 | contig 12383 bp, 8 predicted proteins | sample 3171561 | NCBI WGS metagenome assembly SESH01 (sample SAMN10866947, study PRJNA518727) | freshwater metagenome | biome: subpolar coniferous forest; feature: holomictic lake; material: water; isolation source: holomictic Lake 442 2011 16.5 m and 2014 13 m | place: Canada: near Kenora, Ontario
TGAAAACCAACGACTTCACGATACCGGCATAGCCGGCCAAGGAGAACGCCATGGACATCACAACTCGATCTGAGTTCTCCGGCACTTCCCATCCAACGTGGATACTCGATGACCTGTCTCGTTCGGGCATCACGCCCGAGGCCTCTGCTGCCGGGATCTCCCCGGTCGCTTTGGGCCAACTGCGAGAACTGGGTGGATTCGATCCCCGCGCAGCCTGCCAGTGCCACCCCACTGACGATGGCATGAGCAGCGCAAACACGCATGACTGTATGCCAGATGCAGGTGGGTCTGGGGCTTTGCCACGTCAAGTTTGTGTTTCGATGTACGAACGGCACACCGCAAAGGTCAACACGCCTGTTGAACTGGACACCGTACTGACCGACATCCGCGCGGGACGTTGGCGGGATCAGGTCGAGGCCGTCCGCACTGCCTATGCGGAAAGCGGCAAGGCCGCTGCAAAAGCTCCGAAAGATCAACTCCCTTGTGTAACATTCTCCGGGGTTTTCAACGGCCCGCACAAGGCCGAGCATCTTCAGGAGCACACGGGGCTGGTTGTGCTCGACTACGATGATCTGGGCGCGAATCTAGCAGCGGCTCGGGCAATGTTTGCTACTGATCAGCACACGCGCGCCATGTTCACGTCACCGACCGGTACCGGTATCAAGGTTCTGGTTGGGGTAGGCAACGATCCTGCATTGCATGGCCGACACTTCGATGCCGTGTCGCTGCACTTCAAGAATCGACATGGGCTGATGGCTGATCCGTCTGGGCGTGACGTTTCCCGCCTGTGTTACGTCTCGTACGATCCTGAGCTGTACCTGAACCCCGGCGCTGTGCCGTTTGCGATGCCGGGCCCGCGCCAGACGCCAGTTCCAGCATCAAAACACGGAGATCCTGACGAAGGTTTGAGCTGGTTTGACGCAGAGGTGCGCCCGAGAATGGTTGTTGCTGGTCTTGCTCCCGGCGCCCCGGTTGCTTGCACGGGCGAGGATGGTGTGCCCGGATACCGCATCCCCTGTCTGTGCCCTTGGAGAGACCAACACACAGATGGCAACGGCGCTGCGGCTGTATTCGTGTATGGTATGAACCCGGTAGGCTTTCACTGCTTCCACGGGCATTGTGCGGACCGGGGGGGGCAGGCGCTCTATAGGGAGATCGGCTTTGTCGGGGCAGATAACATCATCCCCCTGCCGTCAAACACCACTCCAATCACCGAAAGCGCCCGGGGGATCTTTCCGTTGTTGGCAGAGCGCCGCGCTGCATTCTGGAGAGGGGGGCGCGTGTGTGAAGTAATCACCGATGGCGGACAGACCGGCATTTCCCCAATCCCACCGGAAGCTTTCCGGAGTCGCATCGAACAACTAGGGACTGTGGGGACGTGGATTAAGTCTGACAATGGGAAACGCGCATTTTCGCCGAAGCGGGCGAGTAAGGAAGATTGTGTCGCATTGCTCGCAACGCGCGAAGCAGCCGATCTACTCCCCCCCATCGAAGCTGTTTTCGCTGCGCCTGTGCTACTTGAAGATGCTGGCGCAGTTCATCGGTTGGGGCGCGGGTATCACAAAGTCGGCGGGGGATGTATGGTCACGGGGGGCGGCGCGTTGGCCGAAGCCATGCCGCTGGGAGAAGCCGCTGCACTCCTAAAAGGATTGCTGTTGGACTTTCAGTTTGCCACACCCAGTGATTTTTCTCGCGCGTTAGCTTTTCTTGTGACGCCTTGTCTTGTGTTTGGACGCTTTCTTCGTGGGCCATGTCCGATCTTTGTCGCGGAGGCGGATCAATCTCAGACTGGGAAGGGTTATTTCTGTGAAGCCGTTTGTAGGCTATACGGGGAGGATGCCTCTATCGTTGCTCAACGCAACGGTGGTGTGGGGGGCTTTGACGAATCAGTACAGGAACGTTTGGTATTAGGGCAGCCATTCATATTCATAGACAACCTGCGGGGGCATGTTGACTCTCAATTCCTCGAGGCGGTGTTGACGGCTCGCGGGCGCATTGGGTGCCGCATTCCGCACCGGGGGGAGATACATGTTGATACCCGACGGTTCTTGTTTTTTGCCACTTCAAACGGGATCAAGTCCACAACTGACTTTGCAAACCGTGCTTGTATCATCCGTTTGCGGAAACAGCCGACAGGGTATGTGTGGCACGTGTGGCCTGAAGGCGGATTGTGGGAACATATTGAGGCCAACGCTGCACGCTATCAAAGCGCTGTGCATACCATCGTTGAGGCGTGGTACAAAGCGGGGGCACCCCGAAAATCCGGCATGACGCATGCCTTCCACGATTGGGCGGGCGCGTTAGCGGCTATCGTCAGCATGATTTGGCAGGATGCTGCACCGTTGCTTGAAGGGCATCGGGAGGCGCAGGAGCGGACGGCAAATCCAGCTCTGTCGTGGCTTCGTGAGGTTGCAATTGCAGTGACAAGGGAAGGTCGCTGTGGAGAGGAGTTCTCCGCGACTGCCATTGCCGGATTGTGTGCAGAGCATAATGTCGAGATACCCGGTTTGCGTGACGGCACGGATGCGGAAAAGGCAGCCAAATTGGTGGGCTACAACTTGCGGCGATGTTTGGGGGACAGTGAATCCGTGACTGTGGAGGGGCATACTGTGTGTGTTGCCGAGGTATCGATCAAGCGTGACGACGGAAACGGTTCCTTCGCGGCAAAGCGATACACATTTATTCACCCCGGGGATCACAGTAACCACAGTAAGGCGCCTATTACCCCTAAGACTTTCGGGGATTCTCTAATAAGTTATACCCCCTTACTGGGGGTTACTGTGGACTCACTCCTCCCCCCATCACCGGAGCTTGCGTTTTGATTTCCCCAGACGCCGGGGAGGGCTTCGCGCCTACCCCGTCAGGGCAGGGTACGTTGCCCCCCGCTCGGGGGTTCGCCCTCCCACCACCGCCCCCCATCTGTATACCGCTGTAAATTCCTGCAGCGCTGCCGAGGTTACATGTGTGGCGGGACTCATCAGCAAGGTTGACCGAGGCCCCCCCCAACAAGGAGACTCCCATGAGCACCGACGCACCCGATGACGCAAACACCGCACCAACCCCTGCCATCAAGCCGGAGACAACCATCGTCGGGCCTGACGATATCTGCACTGCGCCACAACGATTGCCCGCTACACTGCGACGTTCTCTGGCGTGCCGCAGCAACGGCAGGCTCGCTCGCGGCAAGACCTCCTCTGAAGGCCGCGCCGTTGTGCGGTGCAACGCCCTTCGACACGGTGTCTTCTCCAACATCATCCCGGCGTGGGTGTTACCGGGCATAAACAACCGAGAAGATTTTTCGGTCATAGTGGCCGGCCTCAAGCTCGATTATCGTCCCGTGACGCAAACGGAGGTCCTTCTGGTTGAATCGCTGGCTGGCGAGTTCTTGACGCTGCGCCGCCTTTATGAACTGCGAAACGCCCTGCTCTTCCACCAGCCCCATTCCTTTCAGGCCAATGCCGCCTCACTGGCGGCGAAACTCGCCCAGTGCCAGCACCGGTCTGCAACCGAATGGCGCGATGCCCTCATCATGCTGAAGACGCTTGTTGAGGCCCTCCGGCGTGGTAGCCCACCAGAGATACCCGAGGCCAGACTCCCAGCCCTCGTCGCGGACATCTGGAAGGAGGTCGCAGGAGCAGATGAAGCCGGTAGCAGTACTGCTGAAGGCCGCGCACAACCGGACCTTGGGAGCAACTCCAGTTTGCCCAACACGCTTTCCCGGGAGCACCCTGCAACCGCAGAGATGGATGCAGCAGAGGACCTCCAGAAAGTGCGGGACAATCCGTCGCCTTCTTGCGAAGTGCCCCCCGGCCTCATGAAATACGGCGTTGCGTGCAAGGCGGATGCGGAAGCCATTCTGTGCGGCGAGCGAGACCTACCGCAAGATGCAGCGCCGGTCTGGATCGACCTCATCACGCGTTTCATCACGAAAGCCACCACTGCTCTTACCGCTGCTCGCGAGTGTGAAGTGTTGGTGAACAGCATGAAGGACGAGGGCGAGTCGCTTGCATTCGCCCATTTGACGGACGTCGGGCTTCTAGGGCAGTACACGACGGTTGTCCAGCGAAACATTGAGAGACAGACACGTTTGTTGCGTGAGAAGTGCGGACTGGCTGACGAGCAGTTTACAAACGTTTACACCGAGCCTTGTTCCCAAGAAATAGGGGGTGCCTCAGCATGATCCCGCAACCTCCACTGACATTCGCCCAATTGCTGCGTCATTTCCGCCAGAGGCAGCTTTTGAGCTCTGCCGAGCTAGCCCGCCGAGCGAGCCTGTCACCACCCCTGATCAGCCGACTCGAGACGGGGAGACGGACCCGTACAACCCTACCAGTCGTCCGGAAACTGTGTGCTGCGCTGGAGCTGGAAGAGGCTGATCGGAGGGTGCTGGTGGACAGCTTGGTGTTGCCGGCCCTCCAGCAACGACGGGTGGACGAAGAACTTCTCAGGACAGCCCGGGATGCGCCTCTGCCACCACTATCTCCAGACGAGGCGCAGTACCTGCATGGCTGTCGGCAGGCAGCAAGAGGCTAATGGTACTCATGGTGGGGGATGCTCCTTTAAGCGATCGCATACGGGGGCGGTGCATCTGCCAGATCGCGGAAGCGCAACATCAGAGTCGCATCCTTGCTGATGCCGGCCCGAGCCCTATTCTCGTCGCGCTGTGTACCCCCGAAGACTCCTGCAATCAAGCAGTGGGCCGCAATCACCATCCCGACATACTCGTCCACGGAGCATGCCGATTCAGCCAGCAGCACGCCGGGGACGAAGACATGGTGAGCGTGGCCGGCATATTTCACCACGCACAGCTGTGCGGGGCTGAGCGCCACCAGACGCGCGTCGAAGGCCGCAACCACCCGGGCGAAGTCATGCTTGTTGCTATCATTGAGACACTTTAACTGTGCTTCCGGGGGGATCCCCTGCGGAAATGAGATCGTCGGGAGCCCATGTCTCCGGAAATCTTCCTGCACAGGTCCCAGCAGTGCGACCTGATCCATCACCTCCGGGCCGGCGCACAAATGCAGCGTGGGGTCTGTGAGGATCAGGGACTGACAGGTGTCCGCCGCTTTGGCTTTCGGCTCCACAAAATCCTTCGACGTGCAGAACATCGCATAGAGTGAGATCTGCCTCAGGTTCTTGACGGCTGGCGACTTCGCCGCCTCGGCCCTAATGGCCTTGAGCAACGGCCTGCTCGGATGCGCGAACGGGATTCCCCCGGGCGTACGCTGAGGCTTCCCATGGCATAGCAGGCAGAACCAGCCTTTGGCCTCTTCGCCGAGCTCCGCGAGGATCTCTGGGTGATCCGCGACGGGCACGATGTCAAAAGCCGGTTTTGAGGGTGTCGATTTCAGACAAGGCTGCATGTGCGGGCTCCATTGGGTGTTGTGGGCTGCGGGACAGAGCGGGGTTCTTGAAGTGCTGACAAGGGGCGCGTGGGACTTATCAGCTGAAGCCAGCCGTCCCCATACTGCAGGACGCAGCTTCGGGTCTGTAGGCGCACTGGGGCTGCAGTCTGCCAACACCATGTAATACAGCCCTGCGCCGAAAAACTAAAGCAATGCGCACTGCCGGCCAGTGAGAGTGGCGGCTATGGCGATCTTCGGAAGGGGGAGCCCAGTATTAGGGCAGGACAGTAAGCTACTACATATAGTCTGTAACCCACACCCAGCCCCCCAGCAGAGCTGATGCCCCTGCACCCCAGCGATGCGAAGGGCTCGTGCGCTGCAACTATGGCAAGGTCATTGCAGCGCGGAAGCCGACATCGTAGTTTCTGTAGTCTGGGTAGCCGTAGTTGTCGCGACTCGCCGAACGACATTCGTCTGTGCCACAGCCCCACCCTCCGCCCCTTCGCACGCGTTGTGATCCTGACGCCGCACCCACTGGATCAGTCGCCGTACTGGGATACGTATCAAACCAGTCCAGACACCGTTCCCAGACATTGCCGTGCATGTCATACAACCCCGACGCATTGGGCCGATAGCTGCCAACCTTCGCTGTTGCTCCGTTAGTACCCACAGACGAGGCGAAACCGTATATTTCTGGTCCGTTGTACCAATATCGTCCAACCTCCGACATGCTGACGTCAGCTTCTGTATTGGTCGGGTTCTTGCCGCTGTTCAGTCCTGTTGCCGTACCAGCGCGACAAGCATACTCCCACTGCGACTCGGTAGGCAGGTCGAAGGCCGTCAGACCGCTCTTGACCCGTAGTTTGCCCATGAATGAGGTCGCATCCACCATGCTGGATGCAGGCCAATTAGAACCCACACTTGATCCACGGATGTCGTTGTAGCTCACTTGCTCAACCGGTCTGGTTGCATAATACGAGGCGTTGTTGAAAATACTGGGCTTGGTTCCCATTACCAATTCCCACTGTTTCTGTGTCACCTCGAACACTCCCATGTAATAACTCTTGGTCAAAGTAACGACGTGCTGGGTCTCACCAAATAGACGTCCAAGTTCATTCGTAGGGCTGCCCATGGTGAACACTCCCGCCGGGATCAACCGCATCAAGAGGTTAGTGGTCTTGTAGGCGTCGCTGTTCACTCCCCCGGGCACGCTGTTGCTCGTGCCATAGTACGTTACCGGATAACTTGATGCGCCCGTGCCGCCAGAGAGGTTGATGACTATGTAGTCGAAATTTGTACCCCCGAACATACGATAAAAACACGCCGGTTGTCCGTCGTTTTGAGGCACCGTAGCCTCGTACCGGAATAACCCGTTGGTCTCCTCAACCACATGCGGCACTATGGCCATAGGAGCCCAGTTCGTCGATTCAAGCGTAGCGTTGCTGTAAATCGTGTAAGGGATGCCACGTTCACCAAGGAAGCTGATGGTAAAATAACCGGTTGTGACGGCGACCGTATACACATCCGGCGTAATTGCGGGTACCGGAACGTCACCAGTCCAAATGATGTCATCGACCCAGCCAGCATCGGTGCTGCTGGCTGACGAACCGTTCTTAGCGTATTCCCAGCGCAGAATATGGCTACTTGCGCCCTCCACTCTGTTCGAGACCTGTCCCCATGTGCCCTTTGTGCCAGAGACATTGGTGACAACAGAGCCATCGACCATGAACTTCAGGTAGTCGGCGCTGGCCTCACTCGACACTTTCCACCAGAACGTCACAGACCCGCTGCCTAAAACGACGGTCTGAAAGGCGGCAAACCCGTTATCTGGGACAATGCCAGTACCGCCGAGCTTGACGGCAGGCGTGCCGGAGGGGGATCCTGCAGTTGCATCAACCGATATGCCACCGGTCGTGCCAGAGTTGGTGAACGTGCGCCCGTAACAGCCGGCGACACGGGCGATCGAATCACGGTATGTAGCGGACAGAGTAGTGGAACGCGTGGGCATCACGAGCGAGGTTGTCCTCGCCGAGGCATTTATTAGAAGTCCGGCATCTGCGCCGGTCCAAACATAAAACTCCTTCCAGAGGCCGTCAGGATCTGAACGTACGGTCGCAGTGGTTCCCTCGACATACGCCCCGCTACCGGCTCCGTTACTAACCGTTAGAGTCACGCTGTACGTCGCTGTGAGAGATAGCGTATGGTCGGTAGTTAGAACCGTCGTGGTCGCAGCAGTTACATCGGCAACGGAAGCAATGGAACCTGACCAACGGTAAAAGCGCTTGCCCTCGTAGACCGTGGCACGAATTTCAACATTCGAGGCATAGGGGTAGCTACCGCCGCCACTACCGTTCGTTACGGCAAGTGTGTAGAGGATCGGCGTGTAGGTGGCTGTCAGAGCCGCATTGGTCGCAGGCATCGAGATGGTCGTTGTAGAGGCGAAGACATTGGCTACTCCAAGGGTATCGCCTGTCCAACGGTCGAACCGCTGCCATGCAGGTGGCGCTGCAGCAACAATGGCCACTGATCTGCCGTTGGTGTAACTACCCCCGCCAGTTCCGTTCGTGACGGCGAGCGTATAGAAGGACGACCAGCTAATGGCATCAACCCAACCACAGTCTTGACCCACGTAGTCAGCAGAATCCTTCTCGTACTCCCAGCGGAAGGTGTGCAGCGTATCGGAAGCACCGTTAATTGTCACGTTGACACGGGACCATCCACCGGTTGCTCCGGACATCTGGTTGGTCACCGTGCCCCCGACCTCATAGAAGCGCAACCAGTCGTAAGTCGCCTCGCTCGACACCCTCCAGTCAAACGCCAGCACGCCTGACCCTGTGATGCTCCACTGGATGCCAGCCATCTGGCTGTCACCAAGAACATTAACTCCGCCTAGTTGTATCGACATGCCGCCGTCACCAGAGTTATTCGCTGAGATCTGAATACCGTTGGTAACACCGACAGTAGTCACGTCGACGCCGACTGCAAGATACGACGGAGTCAAGTCACTAGCAGCAACTCCCACTGCCGTAAGCCCCTCCCATGGGTTCGTCCAGCCCGTAGTACCCAGAAGGTAGTAGACCGTCCCATGAACGCCAAGGAACGGATCGTACCCGATGTTGGGTGCGTTCCCGCTGAAATATAGACGGGCAAGGCTGCTACAGTTCTGAAACGCATAGTCTTCGATGTAGGTCATGCTGGCGGGAATCGTGATGACGGTCAAATTTGTGCATTCAAGAAACGCTTGATACCCGATATTGGTTACGCCGCCGGGAATCATCACACTGGACAAGCGCCGGCAGTATGCGAATGTATACTCTCTAATACTGGTTACACTGCTAGGGATCGTAACGCTGGCAAGGCTTCCGCATCCTGAAAAAGCAAATGTCCCTATGCTTTTGACGCTGCTGGGGATCGTAACACTGAGCAGTCCCGCGCAACCTCCAAACTCGCCGTCCCCGATGCGCGTAACGCTACTGGGAATGATAATTCCAGTCAGTCGGTAGCACCCTCCTAAAGCATGATTCATGTTTGTGACGCTGCTGGGAATTGTGAATACACCCATTTTTTGAACCGGACATGCGATGATTGTGGTTAGAGGCTTGTTGTACAGAATTCCACTCAAGCTGCGATAGGACAGATTAGAATCGCTAACGCTAATTTCTGCCAGCGCGTCACACCCCGAGAATACGTCATTTTCGATGTTGGTTACGCTGGAGGGTATCATGACGCTGGTTAGGGCGGTGCAATTGCCAAAAGCGCCTTCCCATATGCTAATGACGCTGTCGGGGATCGTGATGCTGATTAGATTATTACATTCGTCAAAAGCATGATCCTCAATGATGGTCACACTGCTGGGGATCGTCACATTAGTCAGGCTGGAACAGGATTGGAAGGTATGGCCTTCTATACGTGTAACGCTGGCGGGAATCGTTATACTTGTAAAACTTCTGCAATAACTGAACGCATCTCGCCCTATGCTGGTGACATTGACCGGAATCGCCACATCAGCCAAAATTTGGCACGATCTGAATGCAGCTCCCCCTATTCTTGTTACGCTAGTCGGGATCGTTACGCTAGTTAGACTAAAACATTGGTCAAAGGCGCCATACTCGATGTTTGTGACGCCGTTAGGGATCGTAACGCTAGTTAGACTTGTGCATGAGTCAAAGGCTTCATCCCCGATACAGGTGACGGCCCCACCGCCGAGCGTGCTTGGGATGGTCACAGCACCACCGCTGCCGGTGTAACGAGTGATAGTGGTTTTTCCGTTAGCGACTGTGTATGTGTACTGCGCCCGTGCTACGGCCACCGGCACCAGCAGCAGAAGCGCTGCAGTAAAACAAACCTTAAGCGAGAATCCAAGGCGATATGACATCATGTGTTTCCCACCAGTCTGCCCTCGAGAAAGAGAGCGGGGCGCGGACATCCTAGTCCGTGCCTCTTCTCAGGGACCGGCAAGCCCCACAAGGGAAACACGAAACAAGGAGCCGCGCCCCATGGTGGGCGCGTACTCACTCATCTCGCTTCCCTTGTAAAAACTTTGCCGGTTTTGAGAAGAAGCGCGACGCGTGTTAACGCGTCAAAATGTCTGGTTTATTGATTTGCTATGCTGTGGATCCTTTTCAGGTCGGCCACCGTCACTCGGTTGCCGTTGTGGGGAATAGTACACCTTACGCGGAAGGAATGGAACAGGTCATTACGCTGCACTAAACCCGACTAAACCCGACCCCTCCTTCGACTGGTGCCACCTCGTGGTTCTTCCGGCCTGACTCAAACTGCCGCCCGAGCATTGCGGTGGCCTTCAGCAGGATGTCGGGGGTGATCTCCTCTGTACCGCTGCCATTGGCCAGAATCGCCGCTGAGATGCAAAGCTCGTTGAGGTACGCGTAGCTCCAGTTGCCAGTGCGGCCCGCAATATCTTCGAGTATGTCCGACTGCATCGCGGGAAACCGGTACACAAGGTACCGCTGGCGCAACACCTTGTCCGGCACGGGGAAGGTCCAGACGCGGTCGAACCGGCTCGGGCGGTGCATCAGCGCCGGGTCAATATGCCCGGGATTGTTTGATGACCCGATAATCAGCACACCCTTGTTGGCCTTGAGACCGTCTAACATGGAGAGGAACGAGGCCCTGCTGACACAGGACTCCTTTGTGATGCTGTCCACGTCGTCTAACAGTAGTACCGATGGAGCCCGGGTCGCAGCCATGGCAAACGCCCCCGCCAGATCATCATCCTCTAGTCTACGGGTTATATTCACAGCGATTGCAGTGGCCTTGTAGTCGCGGTAGGCAGTACGGACGATACGACGCATTGTCATGGTCTTGCCCGTACCCGGAGGCCCTACGAAGAGGAATCCGCGCTGGAACCGAGCACCGATCTTCTTGAACATCTCTCGCCCACGGAAGAATGCGGCGACCTGCTGGTCGATGTCATCCAGCATACCGTCTGGCAGGAACAGCGACTCGGTCGCAAGAGGTGTTCGTGGGAGCTCGATGTTGGGGCCGTTGAAGACGCTGATCTCATAGGTGTTACGCTTGCGAGAACGGAAGTGCCGGCCCACGTCGCGGACAAACCGTCTGAGCAATGCCAAGTCATTCGTGGAGGCGAGGTACTGCTTGCAAAAGGAATCGCGATTGTTGAGGTACGAAAACATGATGAAGGATTCTCCAGTCGGTCCATGCAGGCGGATCGCGCCAACCCACGCACTGTACGCGTTCTTCGGGTTGAGATCGCCACCCCACGCCATTGCTGGGTACGAGGTGGAAACCCGTTCCCAGCGCCACGGACCGATCTGCCCGGATTCCTGTCCGCCGATGCCGCAGATTCGACTGAGAGGCCACATGCTGTTGATACGCAGGAAATGAAGGAAAGTCCAGAGCTTCACTTCTGGCAGTTCCCTGTTCAGGAATGCTGCAGCTTCGACGGGATTCATACCCGTAAGGGGGGTACGCTCATCAGCCGCAGGAGCAGTGCAATTGTATTCCATCATGGTTGTGTTCCTTCGCCTTGTAGCCTGTTGATTTGCAGGGTGTTACGAGTTGTCACGAGCAATCTGTCGCTTACCTTGTCATGAGGGTTTGTATTGCTAAATGCCGCTGCCTTGGATAACTGAACCTGCCCTGCCGGAGTACGTCATGGCGATCTGAACCACCAGTACAGGCGTAAACCACGCCGCTATGAAGGACGCGAACATCCTCAGCGCCACTGTCATCACGTCTTCTTCCTCTTCAGCGGCATGCTGGCATAGGCAGAGATAGCAAAGAGCAGGGCAATTACTACGAGGCCACGGAACGCCGCAAAGTCAGCAGTCCCGTCGCAGACAGCGGCGATCACGCCGACAGTATCAGCCACAAGGGCGAACCCCAAAAGATAGCTCAGTATCGTGATAAAGAGGGTGCCTTCGTCCCCTCCAGTGGTTACCCCTGCAGGACCGCCTCCGCCACCGGCAGCAAAGGTGGGCAGGTTGGCTTCACGGGCGTACGGGGAGTAGGCTGGTGCGATGCCGGACTGGGGGACCCGGGGATCCTTGGAGAGGGCTATCCACAGCTCGCCGCCACCACAACCGCCGCTTGCCGTTTTTGTGCCTTGCCCGTTGATGCACTTGCCTTCAGCTGCACTGTCAGCGAGCAGGTCGGTGTCTAAGTAACCCCTCGACCGGGGACCGGTCCAGAATTCGCATGCTGCGCAGCACGCGACAGGGCCTACAGAGCCGTAAACTGGTTGTTTTGTTATTGCCATGACAACACCCTTCACGTGAGCCACCACGAAATGTCACCGTCGCCTCTGGCCACCCGGGAATGCGTCCTCTTGGAACCGGATCGGCCTTCGTTGGAGCAGTGGAGAATCTTCCACCCAACGCAAAGAGGTTCTGCCCTTGGAAGCCGGGAAACGCGGCTGTCACATCTCAAGCAATACTGGGCGGCTACATTGTGTAATACAGTTGTGGACGAGAAAACTAAAGCACGCCCTCACAAAATGCTTGGAGTCAGGCCATACAACACCCCTATTCACCTCGGCAACGTCTGCAAATTTGATTT
>SESH01033646.1_pt1 | contig 12376 bp, 9 predicted proteins | sample 3171561 | NCBI WGS metagenome assembly SESH01 (sample SAMN10866947, study PRJNA518727) | freshwater metagenome | biome: subpolar coniferous forest; feature: holomictic lake; material: water; isolation source: holomictic Lake 442 2011 16.5 m and 2014 13 m | place: Canada: near Kenora, Ontario
CTTCTTGATCTTCTCCCGTTCCGGATGCTCTTCCCCTTCGCCGGGTTGCGCCTGTGCGTCTGGCGCATCCCCGCGCGCAGGTTCCGGGAATGCTTCCGTCAGCGCACTGCACGCATCCTGCAATTCCGACTTGAGCGGCTGCTCCTTGCTCTTGCGCAGGCGGAGTGTGTTCATCAGGTTCTCCCGCTGCACGCCAGCCGCTTTGTCCATCTTCTCGACGAGGGCCGAGCTCTCCGCGAGAAAGGCATCGAAAGCCTTCCGGGCGGCTATGAACCGCGCCAGAGTCTTCTTCTGTGCCTCCGTTGGGTTTGGGGTTGCCGCCAGTATCGCGTCAACGTCGATCTTGGGAATCGGATACCCGGTGCCGACGCCACCTCCGTTGCCACCTTCGGCCGCGACAAAGAGATCCAGCGACTTCATTTTCATGGCCGCCACCCGGATCTCCTTGCCGTCTTTTTCCAGCAGGTATTCGCGTTTTTCAAACCCCCTCAGTACGGCTGTTTCCTCTTTTTTGCCGTCTGCCGTGAGGTAGGTGACGGGAGCGGGTTTGGTCAGCGAGATCTTTGAGATGCGGCTGGGAAGTTCCTTTGTAAGCCGTCCCTTTTCGTTCAGGAAGAGGATCGAACCTCCTGTAACCCCCTGAAACGTGCACTCCTTGGGCCGACTGGCCAGCATCGTCACCTGATCGCCCAGTGCGGCGAGAGACAACAACGACAAATATACCGGAATGATTCTGCACAACTTGCTGCTCATCTGCCAGTGCCCCTTTCTTTTCGGCCATGCCCGGAGAAACAGCGACTCACCAACAAATTATTAGCCCTTTGTGCAGTGGGAAGCAAGCACCAACCGATGCAGATTTGCGCCCTTCGGAATTGACTTCAAACCCGAGCCATTCTGCGTTATGTTCTTCAAGGTGTATCCTGTAAGGCTACAAACTAAGGCGGGGATTGGTTATGCATGCACTGCGACAGGGGTTGAGTCTTCTGCTGGCAGGATGGCTGCTGGCCTGGGGTGGAACTGCAACAGCCGGACCGAAGGATGCCGGTGTGCCCCAACCGGTCGTAGTTGTAGACCTTACAGACGGCTCGCGACTCCTGGGCCGTCCGGGCATGACCGAAATGCCGTTCGTGACCGCCATGGGAACCATGCTTCTTCCGCTCAATCGTATTACGCGGGTGGTCTTTGCCGGGGATAATACCAATCAAGTGTTTCTGTGCAGTGGTGACCGCCTGACTGGATCGTGGGCCTGGGATGCGCTTGGCCTGATGACTCTCGTCGGGCCTGTGGTCATCAACCGGACCCACCTGGCCAAAATGTCCGTGCAAGCTGAAGCCGGTACGTTGGCTCCACAACTTCGGGAAGGCCTTTTGCTGCACTACGTCTTTGACAAAGAGGATAGCCGCGTTCTTGTCGATAGAAGCGATAGGCGATGCGATGGCCGAAGCTTCGGTGCCACGTGGGCCGCGAACCGGGCGATGGGTGGCGTGCTGGTATTTGATGGCGCGGAGTCACGCGTTGATTTTCCCGCCACCGGCTTTCCGGTTGGGTCCGAAGCCCGCACACTGGCGGCCTGGGTGAGTCAGGACACGATCACAGGCGGACGGTATTACGCTTTCGGATATGGGGGAAATCCGCGCGGTTCCGAATTTCGCATGGCCTTAAATGAGTTTATGCCCGGGCAATTCTCCCTGGAATCCGGCGACGGTGGATGGCATGCCCGTGCGACGCTGCAGCCTCGCCGCTGGTATCATCTGGCGATTTCCTATGGCGGAAGCGGCGAGCCGAGATTTTATGTCAACGGCGATCCCGTGGCGGTTTCCGGCACATGGCCATCTCCGCTGATTCGCTCGCTGGCTGTGGGCGGAACATTGGGCCAGCGCGGAAATCATGAAGGGGGCGGTTGTCTGAAAGGGATGCTGGCCGAAGTCGCCGCATGGAATCGTGAATTGCGTGCGGATGAAATCCGCGCTCTTTTTCAAGCCCGTCCCGGCGTGGTCAAAGACGCAGACTGGCAGGAGAACTGAGCACACGTGGGCCCCGTTGTACAGCGGGGCTGCGCACCCGCTGGCGTTCGCATGCCTGCCGGTGCATGTGCGTGGGGCAGATCCGGTTTGTCGCTCAGAGGACTTTCAAATACGTGGCTCGACCGTCTCCCGGCGCATAGAAATCTTCCAGTATTTCGGCTAATTTGTAGCCGGTGCGTTCGTAAAAGGCGCGCGTGCTGAGGTATTGCGGCCGGCTGGAAGTTTCGGCATAGAGTCGCGTGCCACCCATTTCACGGATACGTCGCTCGGTCTCCGCAAGTAATAACCGCCCTAGTCCTTTGCCCTGGACTTCGGGATGCACCGCGATCCAGTACAGATCGTAACTTGCAGTGGTGCAAGGTATCGAGCCAAAGCACGTGTAACCGGCCACACGTCCATGCAATTCTGCGATGACGAATTCGTAGCCAGACGTCGGTCCTTTGTTCAATCGTTCATCAATCAACTCCAGCGCGATCGCGATCTCCCCATCATGGAAAAATCCGGTTGTCCGCGTCAGGGCATCGATGGCGTCCCGGTCGGAGGTGTTGAGTTCGTGACGTATCAGGAATGGCGTGGCAGGTGTACGGGGCGATGGATCATCAAGGTCGCTGGATGCGGCGCCGGTCAACTGTGTAGCGGAAGCAGGCGCCACCTTGCGTTGGGAAACGGCGGGTGGGGTTCGGAAGCGGTTGCAGTTGGCAAGCGCATCGGCCAGGATGCGCTCAACGGCTTGCTCAAACGTCAGCCCGGCCTGTGTCACCATGGCGGCAAAGCCTGAATCCGGAGAGATGCATGGATTGGCATTGACCTCGAGAATCCAAGGGGCCCCTTTGGCATCCACGCGAAAATCGACGCGCGCATAACCGGCCAGCCCGAACACATCCCAGCACCGGAGCGCCAGTCGTTTCATTTCATCGACCAGCGGGGCATCGGTGGCTGCAAGCGCAAAAGAGCGCGTGGTATGCTGGTATTCAAAGGAATCCGTTTCCCACTTGGCGCGATAGCCCACAATGCGGGGTTTGTCGTCCGGAAAGTCGGAGAAAACAATTTCGGCGGGTGGCAGCACCTCCGGGCCATTGGGGCCGGCCAGCAAGCCGATGTTGAATTCGCGACCGTTGACAAACTCTTCCGCGAAGCACTCGCCCCCCATGCGCTTGGAAAAGGAGGATAGACGGCTGGCGACCAGGGCTGGTGTGACGCTCCGGAGCAGACAGGAGTCGTCCATGCCAAGCGAGGCGTGCTCCCAGACCGACTTCACCAGCCAGGTCCGCAGGCTTCCCTCGACTGTGGCGTGGCGGCCGTCTTTCGATTCCGGTCCACGGGTGCGTGGATCGTGCGCTCCGGTGCCCATCCACATGGGCGTGGGCAGATCCGCCTCGCGCAGTCGCTCCTTGGCCAGGATCTTGTGAGATGTGATAAAAAGAGCTTCCGCGGAGCTGCCGGTATAGGGTCGCCGGGTGGCATCGAGCATGGCCGGCGGCAGATAGAGCAGGCGGCCGGCACCGGCCACGGCTTCGACCAGGTTGAAAACCAGATCGGGCTGGGCCGTGTGGAGTGCGGCGTCGAGTGCCGCGAGGTTCAGCGTGCAGGCATGTGCTTCCACGCGGTGTCCGAGCCGTATCAAGGCCTGTCCAACCGCATCAACCTGCTGCAGTACGTCCTGTTCGTCGGGCGAGGCATCGGCCGGAACAGCTTGGTGGAGAATGCAAATACGCATGGGGATGGTCCTGTGGCAGGTAGGGTTGTCCGGTTGTTGGTGAACAGAGATAGCCTCCCGTCGCGCGAAGGTCAAGCGCAGAACGGTTTTGATTGCCGAGCGGAGCGAATACGCGTATTTTGTTTGCGTGGGTTACCTTCGATGGAGGAATAGGCATGCGAATTTCAATGACAGCCCGTGCGCTGGTGAGCGGTGGCTTTTGGGTGATGACTTTGGCGTCCGGCTTTCTGGTTGCCGGTTGTACGTCCGTAGACGGTAAGGTCTACTGGGCCGGCGAAGAGCCGAAAGTCGACAATGCGCGGGCGCGGCAGGAGCTGCTGCAGCAGCAGGCGCAGCGTGAGGCCGCCATGGTGAAGAGTCAGATGGCAGGAATGGATCAGACGCAGGCCCGGCTGGTTGAGCGCCTGGATCGTCTGGAGTCGCTCGCGCGCGAAAACGGCAAGATGCGTGAGGATCTGGTGGCCATGCGCCGGGAGCTGAACCAGGTGCGTGCGGATCGCGAGGTCATGCGCCGGGAGATCGTGGATGATCTCACCGCACGCATTAACAAATATATGGCCACGGTTGTGGCCAACACGGCTCCCCCGTCGGCCACCGAAAGGAAGAACGGGTACATGCACACCGTGGTTGCCGGACAGAAACTTGTGGATATCGCCAAGGCGTATAAGACCACGCCCGCCGCGATCCGGAAGGCCAATGCCCTGAAGGACGATAATCTCAAGGCCGGGCAGACGCTGTTCATTCCGGAGTAAAGATGTCGTTCAGCAGCGTGTGTACGTCTGCGGCGGTCACGGGGCGCCGATTGGCTGCCGTGGAGCCGGATGCCAGCACTTCGCGGATGATCTCGGTCCGGTCGCCGGGCGCCGCTGCGGCGAATGGCGAGACCAGTTGCATCTGCTGCCGCCAATCGGCCATGAGCGCTTCCACATCGCGTCCGAGCCGCGCGCGCAGATATTCCAGGTCATGCGACAGAACCTCCCGGTTGAAACGCAGCGCGGCCGGGAAGCAGGCGGCGCAGACCGCGCCATGCGGGATGCGCCAGCGCACGCCCAGTGGATGCGCCAGTCCATGCACCACGCCCAGCCGGGCGTGTGACAGCGCCAGTCCGGCAGTGTAGCTGCCTTCGAGTAAATCCGCGGCCAAGGTCCAGTCGCCCGTATAGACAGCAGGCAGGGCTTGCGCGATGCGCACCATCGCCAGTTCGGAAAGTGTGCGGGTGAAGGGCGTGGCAAATCGGCTGGTATACGATTCGAACGCTTGCACAAAGGCGTCCATGCCGGAGGCCGCAAGGGTGGCGGGCGGGCAACTACGCAGCAGGTCCGGATCCAGGATCACCAGGCGCGGCATATAGCTGGGATGCCGGATAGACTGCTTCAACAGACGTGTGGTGTCGGTCAACACCGACACGATCGTTCCCTCGGACCCGGTTCCGGCGGTGGTAGGTGCTGCAATCAGTGGCAGGGCGGCTGGCGGTACAGGGCTGCCAGACTGGTAGGCGGAAACAGGCAAAGGCGCGTCGCGCAGTCCGGCTGCCGCCTTGGCTAGATCAATGACGCTGCCACCGCCCACGGCGGCGACCCAGTCTACGGCTGTTTCGCGAAGCCGGGTGCGCAACAGCTCGACTTCGTCCGTGGTCGGTTCTCCGCCCGGGTGTTCGTGGCAGGTGATACGCAGTCCGGCTGGAGCGGATTCGAGGATGGTGCCAAGCTGCCCTGAGGCACGCAGCGAGCGTCCATGCACCAGCAGGCCGGAGGCGCCGAACAAACTCGCCTCCGCGCCGAGCGTGCGGATGGCATGGGCTGCAGCCAGTGTGCGCCCGGGCAGGATCAGAGGGGAGGGGAGCATGGGGGCCGGTCAAACAGCTTACGACTTGTGGCGGTAAATAATGCGCCCTTTGGAAAGGTCGTAGGGTGAAATTTCAAGTGTAACCTTGTCGCCGGCTGCGATCTTGATAAAGAACTTGCGCATTTTGCCGGAAATATGCGCGAGCACCTCATGCCCGTTCTCAAGCTTTACCTTGTACATTGTGGCTGGCAGCACCTTGACCACTGTACCGATCACTTCTATGGCGTCATCACTGGGCATACGTTTTCCATTCGTTGTTCACATCTGTTATACGGTCTTTTGCCGCCGGATGCAAGGAGGCGAATTGTCTAATAAAAGGAGGTAGGTTGCAAGAATGGAAGATGGTCCTGTCCGTTCTACACCATGGTCTTTTCCTGAAGCGCCACTTTGGCGGCGTCCACCACGAAGATTCGAAGAACACGAAGATTCCCGTAATCGGACGCTGGGAATGACCGAAACTGTCGAATTTATTGAACTTCGTGCTCTTCGAGTCCTTCGTGGTGAGAATTCCCGACAGCTTCAGGAAAAGACCATGCGTTCTACACGGTCGCCGCGTCCACCGGTCGCAGCCGGGAGAAATCCTCTAGGCCGGCTAGTGAGCGGATGCGCACGGCATAGCCGGCTTCGCGCACCGCGGCGATTGGATTGAGACCGCCCACCACAACCAGTCCGGCATGGCCGTCTGTCACGGGGATGCCGAACAGCGGCTGGTTGGGACGGCCCACGGCGATAATGCCGCCAATGCCCAGCGGTCGCAGTTGGCTGACAAGCGCCTTTACATCTTCCACGGCCGGGGCTGGAATCTCCCGGAAACCCGCGCAGATGACGCCGGAGCCCTGCTGAAGGACGTCGCGTACGCGCGTCATGCCAGCCTGGATAAAGACTTCCAGCGGGTCCAGGGTGGAGCCGCGGTATTCGATCAGTTCGACAAATCTCAGCGGTCGCCGGTCGCGAATCTCAAGTAGACCGCCGAAGCGGGAGGTTACAGGAATGCAGCGGTGTAGCAGGATGCCATTGATGGTGACGCTGCAAACCGTGCCGATGCCGACAAAGTTCTCCGGCACCACCACGCCGCCAATCTGTCCGCCGGCGCGGGCCACCAGCACGCGATTCGAAATCCCCAGGTGATCCCGCAATACCCGGCGGATCTCGGCCAGTGCCGGACTGAGATTGGCTGGGTGTAGCAGGGTGGTGTTTACAACCACGGAGCCTTCGCCGCTCCTGGAGTCAAAAGTCATTTGATAGGTCAGCGTGTCGACGCGCGCGGAGATCACCCCGACCTTCGTGATGACATCTGTGCGACCATTTTCCTCACGGCCGGCTTTGGTGATTATCCGCCCGGCCCGGCGGTTGACCAACTGGGTCAGGCCGCGCCGGTCCATGTCCAGAAGATGCAGCCGTACCGTGCGAGGACAAAGATCCACGCCCGCGGCCAGCAAGGCTTCCACGATGCGCTCGGCCCCCAGCGGAGTATGAGCTTCGTGCAACACCCGCAGAATGGCAGCTACAGCTCGTTCAGCTTTTGCACCCATATTCGCGTTTCTTCGGAGATATTGCCGTCTGGACTGATGTATGGCGCCTATAATACGGCATAAATGCCGTCAAAAACAAACAAAAAATGTATTCTGCCCGTTGCCATGCGATTCTATCGCGCCTATTCTTGGCATGTGTCTGCCGTATAGGGGGACGCCCGTGATTGAAATGCTCGACGAATGAAGCAAACCGCCAAGAAGGACAAAACATGAATGACTATGTGAAGCAGGTGATGGAGCAGACCACACAACGGAACGCGGGGCAACCCGAGTTTCTGCAGGCCGTGACCGAGGTGATGGAGTCGATCAACCCCGTGATCGAGCGGCATCGCAAATATCGTGACAATGCCATCCTGGAGCGGATTGTAGAGCCGGAGCGCGTCGTGATGTTCCGGGTGCCCTGGTTTGACGATCAGGGACACATGCGGGTGAATCGCGGCATGCGCGTGCAGTATAACAGCGCGCTGGGTCCGTACAAAGGCGGACTGCGGTTTCATCCCTCCGTTAACCTTTCCATCATCAAGTTCCTGGGCTTCGAGCAGATCTTCAAAAACTCCCTGACCACGCTCCCCATGGGTGGTGGCAAGGGTGGTACGGACTTTGACCCCAAGGGGAAGAGCGACAATGAAGTTATGCGCTTCTGTCAGTCGTTCATGACCGAGCTGTTCCGTCACATCGGCGACAACACGGACGTGCCGGCTGGTGACATCGGTGTCGGCGGACGCGAAGTAGGCTACATGTTCGGGCAGTACAAGCGCCTGGCCAATCAGTTTACCGGCGTGCTGACCGGCAAGGGGATCAAGTGGGGCGGCTCGCTCATTCGCCCGGAAGCGACCGGCTACGGCTGCGTCTACCTGGCGCGCGAAATGCTCAAGACGCGTGACGAGAGCTTCAGCGGCAAGATCTGCACGGTTTCCGGTTCCGGCAACGTGGCGCAGTACACGGTCGAGAAGCTCAACGAACTGGGCGCCAAGGTCGTTACGCTGTCGGACTCAGCCGGCACAATCTATGACAAGGCTGGCATCTGCAATGAGAAGCTGGCGTGGGTCATGGACCTGAAGAACAATCGTCGGGGTCGCATCTCCGAGTACGTGAAGCAGTTTAAGGGCTCCGAGTACCTGGAAGGTCAGCGCCCGTGGAAGGTCCGCTGTCAGTGCGCGTTCCCCAGCGCCACGCAGAACGAGATCGATGGCGAGGACGCCAAGGCGCTCGTGCTGAGCGGCTGCCGCCTGGTGGCGGAAGGCGCAAACATGCCCAGCACGCCTGAAGCGGTGGAAATGTTCCTGGCGAACAAGCTGCTCTACGCGCCGGGCAAGGCTTCGAACGCCGGTGGCGTGGCCACGTCGGGGTTGGAAATGTCGCAGAACTCCATGCGCCTGGCCTGGAGTCGCGAGGAAGTGGACAAGCGTCTGGAGCAGATCATGTGCAGCATCCATGACGCCGCGCGCGCGGCGGCCACGGAGTATGGACAGCCGGACAACTATGTCATGGGCGCCAACATCGCGGGCTTTGTCAAGGTCGCGGACGCCATGATTGATCAGGGCCTGGTCTGATCCTGCGCAAGCCCCGCGGCTTGGCGATCATACGAGGTAGAGCCGGGGTTATCCCGGCCAGAGCCGGCGATTCGCCGGCTCTTTTTTTGTTTGCCAGAACGGAGCTGGCTGCCCGGCGGACTCCGGCCCTTCCAACAAAAGCCGTTGGCGTGTGACGGAAAAGAAGTTAAAGTTGGTCGCAATTCATTCTTGAGCTAACGACGGGTGTAACTGTGCTATGACGATTCGCAACCTGCTGGAAAACACCGTGCAGCGGATGCCGGAGGCAACGGCCCTGCGTTTTTATCGCGACGGTTTCTGGGTCAGCCGGACATACCGCGAGTTCCATGCCCGCATCCGCCAGGCTGCGGAAGTGGCCGGTCAGCTGCATCTCACGCCGGGGGGCGATCCGGTGGGACTCCTGCTGGAGAACGGCCCGGAATGGATGGAGATCTATGCGGCACTCGCCGGCACAGGTATCATTGTGGTGCCGATTGACCCCAAGCTGCGACCACCGGAGATCGCGTATATCTTGGCCGACGCCGGGGCCGTGGCACTTTTTGCCAGCGTAAAACATGGCGCTGATCTGGAAAAGATTCTGCCGCAGCTGCCAGGCCTGCGCACGCTCGTCTTTGTGAACGACAAGCATGCGGGCCGAACGTCCTGCGACGGGCGGACCTGTCTGGATTACGAAAGTTCGCTGGTCTCGGCCGCCGCGGCCGCCGCCGCACCCGGCGCCTGGTTCGACACCCACCAGCCTGCGCGGGAGAGCGTGGCATCCATTATCTATACCTCCGGGACCACGGGCAAGCCCAAGGGCGCCATGCTCACACACGGCAATTTCTGCGCGGATGTAGAAGGATGCCTCGGCATCATTACGGATCTCAGCCGTCGCGACAATTTTCTGGTCGTGCTGCCTTTGTTTCATGCCTTCTCCTTTACCGCCAATTTCCTGATGCCGATCTGCTGCGGCAGCTGCATGAGTTTTGTTCAGGGGCTGCGGACGATTGGCGAGGATATGCTGGTGCTGCAACCAACCGTCTTCATGGCTGTGCCGCTGCTGGTTGAGAAGCTGCATGACCGGATCGAATCCCGGATTCGAGCCAGCCGGATGGCCCGCCTTTTGCTCGGGTGCGGCCTCGGTTTTTGGGTGCGCGCGCAGGTGCGGAAGTCGCTGGGCGGGAAGCTGCGGATGTTGCTGGTCGGCGGTGCCCCCAGTTCGGTGCGCATGCTGGAAGGATGCCGTACCCTGGGCATTAACATTATCGAGGGGTATGGTCTCACCGAGACCTCACCAGTGGTCTCGCTTTCGTCTCCGGAGCATACGCGCCCTGGAACGATTGGCTACAAGCTGCCGAATATCGAGGTGCGTATTGCACAACCGAATGAGCAGGGGGTGGGGGAGTTGCAGGTTTGCGGCCCCATTGTGATGAAGGGGTACTTTCATAACGCCGATGCGACTGCGGCGGCGTTCGACGGTCCCTGGCTGCGCACGGGCGACCTTGCGTCCATGGATGCAGATGGTTTCATCACCATTCGCGGCCGGTGCAAGGCGTTGATCGTCAACCGTGAAGGGAAGAATATCTACCCCGAGGAGGTTGAGCAGGCCATTGCACGCAACCCTGTGATTCTCGACGTCGTGGTCATTGGATATCAGGATGCAGATGAAACCGGCGAAAGGGTGGGCGCGATTCTGGTTCCGAATTTGGACGTGATCCGGGCGCAGCACAACGGAGAAGTACCCCCCTGGCCGGAAGTTGAGAGCCTGCTGCGGCAGGCGGTTCAGGAACAGTGCCGCGAGCTGGCGGATTACAAACACCCTCGCAAGATTGAGGTGCGGCGCGAACCGCTGGAGCGCACGTCAACGCAGAAGATCCGCCGCGTGGCGTATCAAGGGATGTTTGACGCTAAACCCCGGTGACCCGGTGTTAACCGTTTCCGCTTCTCAGGCAGATCAGAAAGAGCTCCATGATGAACCCGTTGCGCAATTTCTGTCCCGATCCATCGCGGTTCGACCTGGAGTGGCTGGAGCCGGTTATGGAAGCCGGGGTGACGCTGCGGCCGTTTCGGATCACCACGTTCAAGCTTCCCGATGGGCCGGTTCGCACCTATGGAATCTTCGGGTGCCCGGAAGGGCGTGGCCCCTTCCCGGCCATCCTGCATATTCATGGCGGATGCCAGACCGCCAGCCGCAGCAATCTGCGCTACAACATCCGGCGCGGCTATGCGGCGATGACGTTTGACTGGGGGTTCTGGGGCGCAGATTCCGCATGCACATCCTACCCGGATTCCATTCCGCCTGCCTTTGATCCGCTGGTGACGTGCGCGCGTCACGATGTGACGCATACGTACCCGTTTCTTGCCGCCTGCGCGGCGCGTTGCTGCCTGGCGCTGTTGGCCTCCCGCGAGGAGGTAGACCGGGAGCGTATCGGCCTCTATGGCATCTCCTGGGGGGGCTTTATCACGTGGCTCGTGAATGGGACAGACGGGATTCCCAAATGCGCCGTACCCATCTATGGAACCGGCGGTCTTTATTGGCCGGGGAATTCGGATAACGCCGAGTGGGCCCGGACGCCGGAGGCCGTGCGTCGGGAGTGGATCCGCTGCCTGGAGCCGGCCGGTTATGCATACACGCAGCGCGCGCCGGTGCTGCATCTCAACGGCGCGAATGATTTCTTTGGCGGCTTCGATACAGCCGCACAGCTTTTGCCGGCGATCCCGACTGACTGGCGCTGTGACTATACGCCGAATGTGAATCACGGGTTCGATGCGGGTAGCCGGTTGACCATGGAAGCCTGGTTTGATCATCACCTGCGTGGCGGTCCGCCTGTCCCGGCGGCGCCGCCGGTGCGTGTGATTGTCACGGGGGACAGTTCGATCCGTGTTGAGACTGAAGGATCCATGGATACGTTGGCCGTGTGGGCCAGCTTCGGTTCCGCCCGGCACCCCCTGCGATGCTGGGGTGAACACAAGGCCTGGCAACGCACGGACAGCGGGGGCCTGTCCTGCGATCTCACGGTCACCGGGGATGCGTGGATCTTTGTGCGCTTCACCGATCAGCAGACGGGCCTGACGCTCAGTTCCACGCCCGTCTGCCTGAGCATGCCCCGTGCGAACGTCTTGCCGGACCCGGTGTTGTTTGGCCCCAATCGGTTGGATGGCTGGGGCTTTCAGTATACGGTCGAACCGGAGGCCGCCGGCTCGCTTGCAAGCGAGGTGACTTTTGACTCCAATGGCCTGACGTTTCGTTCCGACTGCGAGCGGCGACTGTCGCTCCTCTTCTTCGGTATGAATCGGCCTGAATCCCGTCCGCCCCCGGAGACAGACCTGTTGCTAATCGAACTGGAGGGGTGTGCCTGGCCCGGGCTTTCGTGCGTTGCGGGTGCATCCTACGAGTGGAAGGTGGAAAACCCGCCGGACGGGGTGCACCGGTTGACGGCCGATCAGTTTCGCGATAGCAACGGTGCGCCGCTTCCGGGGTTTGAGCACGTGGCCTACATGGTTGCCTGGCCATTGCCCCGGGTCGGCGCGATGGCACGCATCCGGCGCATGGAGTGGGGGCGTGGTGCGAAATAGCGAACCCTGAGAATGCAGCGTCCGACAGGTTCCTAGGAACCTGTCGGACTTAGGCCTTGGATCGTTCCGGTGCCTTCTGCCGACAGGTTCCTAGTAAGGGAAACCCGCCGTAAACGGTTAGTGAATGGCACCAAAACAAGAAATTTGGCT
>SESH01026403.1_pt1 | contig 12373 bp, 9 predicted proteins | sample 3171561 | NCBI WGS metagenome assembly SESH01 (sample SAMN10866947, study PRJNA518727) | freshwater metagenome | biome: subpolar coniferous forest; feature: holomictic lake; material: water; isolation source: holomictic Lake 442 2011 16.5 m and 2014 13 m | place: Canada: near Kenora, Ontario
CTGACCCGCCGGGGAGCACTCCCTGCCTCGGCCTGGGCCGTGCCGGAACCGATCAACCTGCAACAGGCCTTGCAGTTCCTGGGCCGCCTCTGGCAGGAACTGGAGCCCTTCACCCCGGGCGAGGGCACCCTCCTGTTGGACCGGCAGGTGCGTCGGAAGCGCGGGGGACCCGAGCCCTTGCCGCTGTCCTCTTCGGTGGTACTTGCGGTGGAGGCCCCGGATGGCAGCCTACAGTTGGTGCCCAGAGCTGATATCCAGGTGGGGGACCGTCTGAAGTGGATTTCCATCCTCGACAGGCCCGCCCAGGTCCTCATCCGCCGCCTGGATCCGGACGGCGCCGCCTGGGACCGCTACAACCCCACTGCCCACTGGAGGGTTGAGTATACGGAAGCCGAGCTGCTTGCCACCGTTCGCAAGCGAATCAAGGTCAATGGCATCCGGGAATTGAAGGCCCATTACAATGACCAGGGCCGGGCCTCCGACCTCACGCTCATTGATTCCCAGGGAGCCTCCCACCGGGTGCGGGGCATGCACATCCGGGGCCTCCTGGGCCTCAAGGACAATGTCTTCCGCTGGCTCACTGTGGGCCAGGGCGGAAAACGTCGGTGGATCTTCTACGGGCGAGGCTGGGGTCATGGCCTGGGCATGTGCCAGACCGGTGCCTATGGCATGGCCCTGGAAGGAGCGCCCTTTAAACAGATCCTCCAGCACTACTATCCGGGCATGGACCTCCAGCGGGTCGACTGAGTTCCTGGGTCTATTCTGCCCTCCAGGCATTGACTCGGACAGGAAGGCAACCCAGGCTTCCTCTGAAGGGAAGTTCGCAATGGCTCTGGATGCCTGGATCCTGGGTGCGCCCCTGAGGATACTGCGACAGGAGGATCACCCCTACCACGAGACCACCATCGGCACCCTGGGTCGCCATGAGCTCTGCCTCAGCCGCAGGGCAATGCCCTCGGGACCAGCCTGCGAGCTCTTCCTTGATGGCGGGTCCATCTACTTCCCGGGCGCTGAGGCCCCTGGCCGAGCCTGGTTTGATCTGTGCAGAGAGCTCGGATACGAGCCCGCCAGGAACTGGGACTGGGACCCATCGCTCATCTTGTTCCATCATGTAGTTCCAGCCCTGGCTGCTGATTGGCACGAGCCTCCTTTGAGCCTGGATGCCCAGGGGTTGCCGGAGGGCGTCCTCAGCCTCGCCGGACTCCGGCAGACCTTCGCCGAGGCCGTGGCTGGGCTGCGGGAAGCCTATCCGGGTCCCGTCGGGGCCAAGGTGGCCGAGACCTTTGAGTGGTTGCCGCTCCGAGCCGTAGTCTTCCATGACGACACCCAGCCCCCGCTGGACTTTGCTGGGAGGGGCCCCTATGGGCGGGTCTCGATCTGGCTCGCCCTCCATCGCGGCCATGCCGTAGTGCTCGATGGGAGGTCCCCAGCTGCTCCGGGCTCGCCCCCCTGGAGTGTCGAGGGCCTTGGCAGCAGAAAGCCCTCCGAAGCCCTTCTGGAGGCGGCAGGCCTGGACCTGGAAGCCCCCAAGGGGTTCGAACTCGCACTTAACTCGGCACTGCGCCGACTCTATCGGTCCATGGAAGCCCCCCTCGATGCCTACCGCCGCACTTACCCCATGGGCATTCCGTGGCATCACGGCCGCCGGGAACGGCTGCTGGGCCGCACCATCGTGGACATACATCCGGGAGATCCCGCCATGCTCATTCTCGATGATGGCACTGAGGTGGCGATCAATCCCGAGCCGGTGCCGACCTGGGAACATGGCGGGATCTAACCTTTTCGCATGTTCACCGCAGTGACCTTGTATTCCGGTGTTCCCGTGATACGGTCCCGGCCCGTGCCGGTGGCGCAATTCACAAAGGCACCCACGGAATGGAAGGTGGCAAAGGGTTCGTTTGGCCGAACATCCTGACTCAGGCGAGCACGCAGGGTGAAGGCACCGTGGCGACTAAAGACCCTCAGGGCGTCCCCATCCACCACGCCCAGTCTGGCGGCGTCCTCCGGGTGGACATCAATCCAATCATCGGCACTCAACTCCCCATTGCGAGTCCTTCCGGTCATGGTGGCGGCGTTGAAGTGGAAGAGGCTCCGCCCCGTATTCAAGAGGAACGGGTAGTCGGGGGTTAGGACCTCTCCGCTGGGAAGCCAGGCCAGGGGCCGGAAGGTTGCCCGCTCCCCACCCTGAAAATCCCTTCCATGCAGCACAGTGGTACCCGGATGGTCCTCTGTTGGGCAAGGCCATTGCAGGCCACCTTCACGGTCCAGCCGCCCGTAACTGATGCCCGCGATGGCTGGCCAAGTGCGACGAGCCTCCTCCCAGACGGCGGCCGCATCGGTATAACGGAAGTGAGCACCAACCCCGAGGTGGTCCGCGAGGTCGCACAGAATGGCAAGGTCGGTGCGGCTGTTGCCACGGGGAGGAAGCGCCTGCCGGACCCGCTGAATCCGGCGCTCGCCGTTCATGAAGGTGCCCTCCTTTTCAAAGGGACTCGCGGCGGGAAGGAAGACCGTCCCGAAGGCCTTTGCCGTTTCCGTCAGGAAGAGGTCCACCACAATGAGCTCGTCCAGACCGTTCAGATTCTGAGCAGTCTCCTGGGCATTGGGATGGCTGAGGAGGATGTCATAGCCAATGACCAGCAGCGCTTTCATGCGGCCATCACCCGCGGCATCCAGCATCTCCATGGCTGTAAGCCCCGCTCCCAGGGGCAGCTCTACACCCCAGACGGCCTCAAGGGTGGCCTGCGCCTGGGCGACCTTCTGATAGCCGGTCAGCCGAGAAGGTTCACAGCCCATCTGGGCGCTGCCCTGCACATTGTTCTGGCCACGGAGCGGGTTCACACCGGCACCGGCCAGACCCACATTGCCCGTCAGCAGTGCCAACTGGGCCAGGGCCGTTACACCATCGGTGCCCTGCACGTGCTCGGTGACGCCCAGGCCATGGAAGCACATGGCGGGCTTGACAGTGGCGTAGCGGCGGGCCGCCCAACGGATCGCCTCGGCAGAGACACCACAGACCTGGGCCGCCCGCTCCGGGGTCCAGGCTTGGACCGAAGGAACAAAAATCTCCAGTCCCTCCGTGCGGGCCTGCAGGAAGGCTGCATCGGCGAGGCCTTCGTCCAGGATGACCCGGGCCATCGCCAGCAGGAGCGGCAAGTTGGTACCGGGATGCGGCGCTAGGTGAACCTCAGCAATGGCAGCGAGTTCCGTGCGCCGCGGATCGATGACGATGAGCGGGACCCCGGCACGAACCCGCTGTCGGATCCGCGCGCCTACGATGGGGTGGTTTTCGGTGGGATTGGCTCCCACCACCAGGAACAGGCCCGCACGTTCCACATCTGCGTAGCTGTTTGTGGCTGCACCAGTCCCAAAGGCCAGGGCCAGACCGGCGGCACTCGGCGCGTGGCAGACCCGGGCGCAGCAGTCCACATTGTGCGTCCGGAGGGCGATACGCGCGAACTTCTGCGCCAAGTAGTTGTCTTCGTTGGTTGCTCGGCTGGAGGCCAGGACTCCTGCCTTCCCTGCATGGCGCGAAAGGGACTTGGCTACAGCCGCCAGCGCCACCTCCCAGCTCACTTCAACCCACTCCCCCTCCCGTCGGATCATGGGCTCAGTGATGCGCTCCGGCGCCTCGCCAAACCCAAAGCCGTAGCGACCCTTGACGCAGAGGTGCCCGCGGTTGACGGGAGCATCGAGAGCCGGCCGCGCCTCGCTAATCCGGCCCTCCTGTATGCCCAAATCCAGTTCGCATCCCGTGCCGCAGTAAGGGCAGGTGGTCCGCACCCAGCGCTCCGGCAGTCCGTAGGCCAGGCGGGAGACGTCCTCAATCGCACCGGTCGGGCAGGTGTCAGCACAGGCTCCGCAGCTCACGCACCCGCTTTCCAGCAGTCCTGCAGCCAACTGGGGTGCGGGGAGGACCGCCGCACCCCGGCCTGAAAAGGTCCAGACATCCTGCCCCTGAACTTCCTCACAGATCCGCACACAGCGGCCACAGGCGACACACCAGGACAGATCCACAGCAAGGTAGGGGTGGTCGGGGTGCTTCAGCTCCGTGCGTTGAGCTCCAGAGGTCGTCACCCCGTACCGGTCGAGGAGTTCCTTGAAGGGCTTGCCCGCAAGGCGTGCGGGATCCTCGGCCGGGACATGGCTGGCATAGCGTTCCAGCATGGTGCGCCGGAAGGATTCCAGGGCAGGTGTGTGGGTCTCCACCACCATGCCCGGACGCACCTCGGTGGCACAGGCGCAGAGGGGACGGGGCTCACCCTGGACTTCCACTTCACAGAGTCGGCAGGTGGAGGCAGCCTTCAGGCGGGGATCGGAACACAGCGTCGGAATGGCGATGCCCTGCTCCCGACAGAGTGCCAGCAGGAAGGTTCCCTCCGGAGTGACCACGTCCATACCATTCAGCCGCAGTTGGACCAGGGTTCCATTCACCGGGCTGACTCCAAAAGGACGGGCGCAGTGAAGTATGCCCCGCCCAGCCCAGACTTCAAGCCTCGGGCAGTTGCTCCCAGCCCACGCCAAAGTGTTCGAGGATGGCCTGACGTTCTGCACGCTCCTGGACGGCGATGCTCGTATAGGGATGACGGAAAACGACGCGTCGCACGCCTCGGCGCACCAAGGCCCGGCAGCAGATTAGGCACGGCTCGTGGGTGACGTAGGCCGTAGCCACGGGGCCGTCACAGAACCCCAGGGCGTTCTCCTCTGCGTGACTGGTGTGCAGGCATCGCTGGCCGGGCTGACAGGTCTCTGGCGTGCAGTGGGCCATCCCAGGCAAGGCCCCATTGAAGCCAGCCGCTGCGATACCACCGTCTGCCCGAAGCAACACGGAACCCACCTTGAGGCGACAACAGGTGCCGAGCCTGCTGAGCTCCAACGCCATGTTCATGAAGACTTCATCCTTCAGCTGTGCACGGGACATTAGGACCTCGGGGTGGAATCCCATCATCGCAAGAACTCATCCAAAATCAGGACCCTATACAAAATTGGAATATTTTTAAAATTTCTATACAATTTTGTAAGTTCACAGGAAGGAATTCATGATCTCGACCGAAGATACCAGCCGCCTCACCCCCCTGGTGGAGCTGAGCCGTGCCCTGGCCACCACCGACACCCGCGCCGCTCTGCCCAAGGTCCTGGGAATTCTAGCGGAGGCCTTCGGGGCCTTCAGTGGTGCCATCATGCTGGTCGAAGAGGAGGGCGGAGGGCTCCGCATGGAGGCCTCGCTGGGCCTTTCCCGTCAGGCCGTGGACCGAGCCCGCTATCGCGCTGGCGAGGGCATCACGGGCCGGGTTTTTCAGAGCGGCAAGGCCGTGGTGGTCCCCAAGGTCAGCCAGGAACCGCTCTACCTGGACCGCACGGGGATCATGAAGGAGCAGCGGCGCCGGAAGGGGGAGATGTCCTTCTTTTGTGTTCCGGTCTTCCTGGACCGGAAATCCGCAGGGACGCTTTCTTTGGCCCTGCCCCATGACCCTGCCCGGGATTACGACCGGGATACCAAGATCCTGCAGATTGCAGCCTCCATGGTGGGGCTGGCCATGAAGGTAGCCCGCCTGGTGGCCGTTGATCGCCAGCGGCTCCTGGAAGAGAACCGCCAACTCCGGGAAGAACTGCGGGAGCGCTATGAACTGCCCAACCTGATCGGCAACAGCCACGCCATCCAGAGGGTCTATGAGCTGGTGGCCCAGGCCGCCCCCGCCAATACCACGGTGCTCATCCGTGGCGAATCAGGCACGGGCAAGGAGCTCATCGCCCACGCCATTCACTACAGCTCACCACGGGCGGCGAAGCCCTTCATCAAGGTGAGCTGCGGCGCCCTGCCCGAAGCCCTCATCGAGTCAGAACTCTTCGGCTACGAACCCGGCGCCTTCACCGATGCCCGCAAGCAGAAGCTGGGTCGCTTCGAACTGGCTCAGGGCGGCACCCTGTTCCTGGATGAGGTCGGGGAGCTCTCCCCGGCCACCCAGGTGAAGCTTTTGCGCGTGCTGCAGGAGCGGGAGTTCGAGCGACTTGGGGGCGTCCGCCCGGTCAAGGTAGATGTGCGGGTCATCACGGCCACGAACCGAGACCTGGAGGCAGCCACCCTCAGCGGTGCCTTCCGCGAGGACCTCTACTACCGGCTAAATGTGTTCGAAATCTTTCTGCCCCCACTGCGGGAGCGTTCCACGGACATCCTGCTCCTCGCCGACCATTTCGCAGAAAAGTACGCCACGGCGCACGGGAAGGATGTCCGTCGCATCTCAACTTCAGCCATCGATATGCTGGTGGCCTACCACTGGCCCGGCAACGTGCGGGAGCTAGAGAACTGTATGGAAAGGGCCATCCTCGTCTGCGAAGGCGGGGTCGTCCATGCCCACCACCTCCCACCCTCGCTGCAGACGGCGGAAGTCTCTGGGACTCTGCCGGGAACGGCCCTAGGGGCCGCGGTTTCAGCCTTCGAGCGGGATCTTCTGCAGGATGCCCTGAAGTCCGCCCGGGGCAACCGTTCCCGTGCTGCTCGACTGCTCCAGACCACGGAACGCATCCTCAACTACAAGATCCAAAAACACGGTCTTGAACCAGAGCGCTTCCGGGTTTCCTAGCTACGAATATTACATATTTGTAACTAAATATCATTAACCATACATTTTTGGTTGATAAAGTCATCTTAATGTCTAATTTTAATTCATTTCAACTTAAATCATATCTTTATTTAAATTATAATTATTTCAAAATCCCATTTCGGCACGCTCTCTGCTCCTCCACAGGGCAGTTGGGGCCGATGGCCGGCCCCTGGATTTCATGGATCGGAGGCAGCCATGACCTGGAGCGCGTTCCCTTTGCCCTGGGTCTTGGTGGTGCCCGTTCCCTGCGCAAGGTCAGGAGGACCTCACATGAACCGGCGAACCCTGTACCGGGCCCTCGCGGCGGCAGCGGCCATGGCGGCCATGTCCCCACTCTTTGCTGGCAATACCAGCGGCGCAGACAGGCACAACAACCCGCGCCAGTCAGCCCATGGCGCCGAGCAGCGAAGCCGCTGAAGGAGCCCGCAGTAACTGATCAAGAGGCGTCAGCCCTCCCTGTCAGTGACTTCTCTCATCGAACCCCATTCCTCCTGGAGCCTTCATGCGCCTCTTCAAGACCCTTTCCCTGCTGGCGGCACTGACCGCCGGTCTCGTGGGCCAGACGCCCGCACCTGCGGCCCCCGCGCCCCCGGCACCACCTCCACCGCCTTCACTCATTGGCTTCGCCCTGACGGGCTCCACCACCCTCGGCTCCCAATACATCTTCCGCGGGCTCACCCAGACCAACGGCAACCCCACAGTCCAGGCGGAACTGGACCTGGTGCATCCCTCGGGCTTCTACCTCAGCCTGGCCAGCAGCAACATCTCCTGGATCACCGACTCCTTTTCCGCTGGTCAGGTATCAGCTGGTGTGGAAGTGGACGTGTTCGGGGGCTATAAGTGGGCCATCACCAAGGATCTGACCCTGGACGTCGGCGCCTACCGTTACCTCTATCCAGGCTCCTACGGCAGCCTCGGCGCCTACAATCCCGATACCACGGAAGGCTATCTGGGCCTCAGCTACAGTTGGGCCAGCCTCAAATACTCGCTGGTGCTGAGCAAAGGCAATTTTGGCGTCATCAACGCTGATGGCTCCAGCTACATCGACCTCAGCCTGGCCATTCCCCTGGGCGAGAGCGGCTGGACCATTCAGGCCCACGGCGGCAAGACCACCTACTCCGGGACCGGCAACAGCATCTTTGACTACACCGATTACAAGCTGGGGATCGCCACCGAGCTCAAGGGCTACACCCTCGCCCTCGCCGGCACCAATGCTGACACCAAGGACGCCTACTACACGAATGTCCTGGGCCACAACATCGGCAAGAGTCGCGTCACCTTCACCATCGCCAAGGCCTTCTGATTTAGGCCGCCCTGGCCGTAACGGGGCAGCCTCCCGATGACTCATCCCCTTTCCAACCCCATGGAGCCTGCAATGGCAAGGACCACCTGCACGAGTGAGAAGCTCACCTTCTCCCAGAAACTGACTCGACTATCCGAACGAATGAAAGACCCCGAGTGGCGCCGCTACAGCCTCTTGATGGCCTCCGGCAAGCTCCTGGGCCTCGTTGCCGTGGTCGGCATGATGATCCTCATCCCACTCATGCTCAATGGCACACCCGCCCACGCTGATTCACCCGCGCCAGCCCCGCCCGCGGCGGTGGCCACCGCCACTCCAACCCTAGCTGCCGCGCCGGCTCCTGCAGCAGCTCCCGCTCCTGCAGCCCCGGCTGCCCCAGTGGTGGCCGCCAAGGACATCATCAACCCCCTGAACACCCTCTGGACCCTGGTCGCAGCCTTCCTGGTCTTTGCCATGCAGGTGGGCTTCGTGATGCTGGAAGCGGGCTTCTGCCGCTCCCGGGAAACCGTGAATGTGCTGGTCGAGTGCGTCTTCGATACGGCCCTCTGCGGCATCCTCTTCTGGGCCTTTGGCTACGCCTTCATGTTCAGCGAGGGCAACGGCTTCATTGGCTACCACTGGTTCTTCCTGAAGGGCGTTCCCGTCACCTACGGCAGCACGGGGGTGGCCTTGCTGGCCCACTGGATCTTCCAGTTCGCCTTCGCTGACACCTGCTCCACCATCACTTCTGGCGCCATGATCGGCCGCACCGACTTCATCGGTGACATCCTCTACAGCTTCTGCGTTTCCGGCTTCATCTATCCCATCATCGGCCACTGGGCCTGGGGCCCTGACGGCTTCCTGGCCACCATGGGCGCCGCGGGCAAGTTCCTCCCCTCCCTGGGCATGAACTTCCATGACTTTGCCGGATCCACTGTGGTCCACACCATCGGCGGCTCCGTGGCCCTGGCGGGCGCCATCGTCCTCGGCCCCCGACTTGGCCGCAAGTTCAAGCGGGACGGCGGCGGCCCCATGACCCCCCACGACCTCACCATCGCTGTCTGCGGCGGCCTGCTCCTGTGGTTCGGCTGGTACGGCTTCAACCCCGGCAGCACCCTGTCGGCCATGGATTTCGAAGGCATCGGCCGAGTCGCCGCGAACACCACGCTGGCAGCCTGCGCCGCAGCCCTGACCGCCGTGTTCTACATCTACCAGCGCACAGGCAAATGGGATGCGGGCTCCATCACCAACGGCTTCCTGGCCGGCCTGGTGGCCATCACCGCCCCCTGCTACTGGGTATCCCCCTTCGGGTCCGTCATGATCGGCGCCATCGCCGGTGTCATCGTGATCCTGGGCGTAGACCTGCTGGAATACCTCCGGATTGACGATCCCATCGGCGCTGTGCCGGTGCACATGATCAACGGCATCTGGGGCACCCTCGCCCTGGGGCTCTTCGCCAGCGGTGAGTTCTCCGCCATCGGTAGTGACCCCATCAGCCCGGACCTCACCAACAAGCTCACAGGCCTCTTCTACGGTGGCGGGTTCAAGGTGTTTATCGCCCAGGCCATCGGCAGCGGCATCGTCACGGTGGCCACCCTCTCCGTTTCCCTGCTGGTGATGTATGCCATCGACGCCCTGGGCCTGTTGCGCATCTCCAAGGCCGGGGAACTGGATGGTCTCGACCTTCACGAGCACGGCATCTCGGCCTATCCCGAATACGTGATATCTGCGCTGGCGGCCCCGGCAGGTGCTCCTATCGAGGTTCCCAGCTTCAAGCAGAAAGCCTCTTGAGCCCCTTCCGTATGAACCCACGAACGAGGAGACAACCATGAAAATGATCATCGCCATCATCCGACCCGAAAAATTCGAGGCGGTCCAGGCCGCCCTGGTGGCCAAGGAAATCTATCTGATGACCGTATCGGATGTCCGGGGCTGCGGCACCCAGCGGGGTTTTGCCGAGCAGTTTCGTGGCAACAAGATCGGCATGATCCGGCTGCTGCCCAAAGTGAAGCTGGAGATCGCCGTGAACCAGGAGTTTGTGCAACCCGCGGTGGAGGCCATCATGGCCGCTGCCAAGTCCGAACCCAGTCAGTTGGGCGACGGCAAAGTTTTCGTGCTGAACCTGGAGGACTGCTACCGGGTGCGCACGGGCGAGCAGGGGGGCCTAGCCATCGGGCCGTGAGGGTTCACCACCTGGGACCTTCCGGAATTCCGAAAGGGCACGGCGGGCGCTTCCAGCGCCAGCTGTGCCCTTCTCGCATCAGAAGCCTGAACCCGGATTCAAGGGGTGAGCCTTCGGTGGCGAAAAGGAGCCTCTGACCCCACTTGCGGGACAACCCTTCCCCTAGCCACCGGTGCTTTTCAGGAGTTCCCATGCGAACCACCACCCTTATCTCGACCATGGCGCTGCTGGGCAGCGCGCTGGGAGCTCAGACCCCCGCGCCCGCACCACCCGCACCACCTTCCCTCCTAGGCTTCGGGCTGACCGGCTCCACCACCCTCGGCTCTCAATACATCTTCCGCGGCCTCACGCAGACCGATGGCAGACCCACCGCCCAGGCCGAACTGGACCTGGCGCATCCCTCTGGCTTCTACTTGAGCGTGGCCCTCAGCAACATCTCCTGGTTCACCGATCAGAACGCCGGCAGCAACGTAGCCCCGGTGCCCTTGGGTTCGGTCGCCTCCGCCAGCGTGGAAGTGGACCTCTTTGGTGGCTACAAATGGGGCTTCGCCAAGGACTGGACCCTCGACCTCGGCGCCTATCGCTACTCCTATCCCGGCAGCTACGGCAACCTCGGCGCCTACTGCAATCCCAACACCACGGAAGGCTACCTGGGCCTCAGCTACAGCTGGGCCAGTTTCAAATACTCGCGGGTGCTGAGCAGCGGAAGTTTCAGTGTCACCAACGCCGTAGGCACCAGCTACCTGGACCTCAGCCTGGCGATCCCCCTGGGTGAAAGTGGCTGGACGGTGCAGGCCCACGGCGGCAAGACCACCTATTCCGGCACTGGCAATGGCATCTATGACTACACGGATTTCAGGTTGGGCATCGCCACCGAGCTTAAGGGCTACACCGTCACCCTCGCTGGCACCAACGCCACTACCAAGGATGCTTACTACACCAACGCCTTTGACCGCAACATCGGCAAGAGCCGTGTCACCTTCACTATTGCCAAGGCCTTCTGAGACCGCGCCTACTCAGGATCACGCTAGAATGTGCGCTGTGCCTGCGGGTCCCGTAGCTCAGCGGATAGAGCGACCGCCTCCTAAGCGGTAGGTCGTGGGTTCAATTCCCGCCGGGACCACCAGCACTGACCCGCACTGCTGCCAGCCCCAGGAGGCCAAGAGCACCGTTGTATGGCCTCACGGGGGATGGGGGTTCTGGTCCCTTTCAGACGAGGGGGCCGTCTTTCGAGGCGTGCCCCCATTGTTCGCCTAAACTCTCAAGAGGAGATGACATGCGGAAGACCAAACTCGTCATGACCATGGGACCAGCCCTGATGCAGGGGGACCGCCTTCGGGAGGCCCTGAAGGAGGCCGATGCCGTGCGCTTGAACGCCAGCCACGGGGACCCGCAATCGCGTGAGCAGGCTTTGGCCCTGGTCCGCTCCATCGCCGGGGAGCTGGGTCGCTGCATTCCAGTCTTCCTTGATCTCCAAGGGCCCAAGTGGCGCATCGGGATGCTGGAAGCGCCCCTAGACCTAGCCGAGGGCAGCGTGGGTGTCTTCTATGCTCCTGGCAGCACGATTCCGACGGGCTGCGTCTGGGCGGCTCCATTGCCTCACCCAGAGCTCTTTGAGGGTGCTCTGCCGGGCCAGCTCTGGCTTCTGGATGACGGTGCGATCACGGTAAAGATCCTCGCCAAGGGCCTGGAGGCATTGAAGGCCGAAGTGATCATCGGCGGACCGCTCAAGGCGCGCAAAGGAGTCCATCCCATCGGCATGGACATCGTCACGAATCCCCTGACGGAAAAGGATCATATCGATATCCGATGGGGGGTCGAGCATGAAGTGGATCTCTTCGCCCAGAGCTTTGTGCGGCGGGGGTCGGATGTTCAGCAATTGCAGGCCATCATTCACCATCTCGGCGGAAACCAGCAGATTATCGCCAAGATCGAGCACCCCACCGCCCTCTCGCACCTGGAGGAAATCCTCGATGTCTCCTGGGGCATCATGGTGGCCCGTGGCGACCTAGGGGTGGAGTTGGGCGTTGAGCGGGTCCCCAGCCTGCAGAAGCAGATTATTCGGGCGGCCCGCAAGGCCCTCAAGCCGGTCATCACAGCCACCCAGATGCTGGAGAGCATGATCGAGAATTCGCAACCCACCCGCGCCGAGGCTAGCGACGTGGCCAATGCCATCTGGGATGGGACCGACGCCGTGATGCTGAGCGCAGAGAGCGCCACAGGGGCCCATCCGGTGGAGGCCTTGCGCTGGCTCGGCCGCATCGCCACCGAGGCCGACGCCAATGTGAAGCAGCGAGTCACCACCCTGCC
>SESH01103868.1_pt1 | contig 12342 bp, 10 predicted proteins | sample 3171561 | NCBI WGS metagenome assembly SESH01 (sample SAMN10866947, study PRJNA518727) | freshwater metagenome | biome: subpolar coniferous forest; feature: holomictic lake; material: water; isolation source: holomictic Lake 442 2011 16.5 m and 2014 13 m | place: Canada: near Kenora, Ontario
CAACGGCCTTCAGGTTATGAGCCTGACGAGCTACCAGGCTGCTCCACCCCGCAATCGTCTGCTGTTCTTTCGCTCGCCTTTTTCAGGCGCGTCAGTTGGCGCGCCTGGCAGGAATCGAACCTGCAACCCTCAGATTCGTAGTCTGATGCTCTATCCAATTGAGCTACAGGCGCTCGAAAGAACAAAACCAATGTATCAGAAGGCACATGCCGATGACAAGCAGGGAAAAAAAATATCCTCGTGGATGGTTGACACCTACCGCAACTGTCGGGTATGTTTTCTTTTCTTTCAGACCAGTCCGACGCCCCCTTCGTCTATCGGCTAGGACGCTAGGTTCTCAACCTGGTAAGAGGGGTTCGACTCCCCTAGGGGGTGCCATTTGAAAAAAGGCCCAGCAAATGCTGGGCCTTTTTTGTTTCTACTGGCTTTCGCTGCCGGAATCTGCACCGGCGCTCTCGGCAGCCAGGGCTCCGCGTTCATGGCCGCGCGGATCCTGTGCACGACCGGAGCAGCGCATGTGCATCCTCAAGCGATGCGCCAAGAAACGCGGCATAGAGGACGCCGGCAGGCAGGGCGCCAAGGTAATAAGGGAAGATGCCCCGGCCCGTGGAGGCATCAAAGAGATCGCTGCCGCAGAGCCGGCGCACCTCCCGGAAGGTCCGCGCCGTCGTGCGGATGCCCGCCGTAAGCATGGCGCTAATTTCCGGGCGGCTGCCGCGCCGTTCATTCACGCGCTCCCGCAGGATGGCCGGGAAGGTGGCGCCATTAATTCTCGGGTTGATTTCGGCCAGGACAAAGTCAGGGTTGCCGCGCGCGCCGATAAATTCCACGAAGTCGAAGCCCGCCAGGCCCGTAAAACCCAGGCCTGCGATCCAGTTGGACAGGTCAAACGCTGCGGCGGTCATCTCCGACAGGAGCGTCGCGGACGAAGGGTATTGATTCCCCTGGTAGGAGATGCCGTCCTGAAGTCTCTGATCGCAAACGCTGACCAGCGAGATCGCGCCGCTGCCCGGCTCAACAAAAGTTTGAATATTGGGCGAAGCCGTCATCGCGTACATCGAATCCACCAGATAGACCGTCTCATCATCCCGTCCGGCAATTTCGCCCAGCACGGCTGGCGCGCTTCCGGCTTCGCTGGTCACAACGAAGGTGCACGTGCCGGAGGAGCTGGATGCGCCGCGGATAATCACCCTGCCGGTCAGCGGAAGATGTCGCGCAATTGCCGACGCCAGCGCCGTCACATCACGACGCCCCCCCTGGCCGGGCAGCGCCAGTTCAACCACCTCGCCGGGTGCCAGCGGAATGCCCAATCGTTGGGCTTCGCGCCGCACGTGATGCTTGCTGTAGATAAACCGGACAACATCTGCCGCCCCGCCCAGGACAGTCACCCGGTTCCCTATCAAGGCTTCCAACCTTCCGGCGAGTTCAAACTCCCGGGGTGACGCGTAGAAGGGGTGCAGGCGAACAGCTCGACCGCCCACGCGAGACGCCACGCGCTCCAGCGCACCTGGGTCATCCAGCAAACGCGCAGTGAAACAGCGTCCGTCATCCGGCACGGATATCGTGACGATGTCTTCCGCCCGCGGCCCGAGGCCCCACGGCTGCAGGAACTCAAGAAAATCATCGTCCGCTGGCGCGGGAAGACACACCAGGGCGCCGGGAGCGGCTAACAGCAGCGCACGCTCCGCCAGCAAGTCGAGCGAAGAGGTGCGCGCGCGAACGGTGACGGCATTCGGGATGGAATTGGCGCTGTGGACAAAAAGGCTGACTTCTTCCCGGGCTCCATTGAGAAGAGGCGCCAGCGGCGCGCCGCATCCCGCGACCGTATGGGTGGTTCGCACGGCATTCATGTAGGGAAGCATGCAAGATGGCGGAAGGAATGTCAACCGGGGCGTCACGTGCGGCGTAAAGCCGTCCCCGCGGCCCAAGGTCGCGGGGGCTGGCACCCATGGTCTTTTCCTGAAGCTTCACAATTTGTCCAACCGCCAAGACGCCAAGGTCGCCAAGACCAACAAATTCGATGTTTACGCCTGCGGAGAGACCACGTCTGGTAAACTTGGCGTACTTGGCGTCTTGGCGGTTAAAAACGCGGCTTATGTGGTGCTTCAGGAAAAGACCATGGATGGCACCATAATAAACATGGCTGCCGCTTGCTACCAAAAGCCAAGGTGGCGTACCATGTGCGCCAATGAACGGGGAAAGCCAGACTGACACGCACCACAAGCACACCATGCCGGATAGCCCCGTGCTGCCCGAACAATGCTATGTCATCAACCTTGATCGGCGCATCGATCGCATGGCTGCCTTCCGGGCGGAGCAGCCATTGTGGACCGAAACGTTCGGCCTTGTACCGGCGCGCATGGCGGCTGTTTGCGGCCTTTCCCTTCCGGGGTATGGACAAAAGCCGTGGTTCCGGAAGCGTACGCGTGAACAACGACAACGCGCCTGGGCGGGGAAAGCCGGATGCGTGTTGTCGCACCGCGCCGTGATCGAGGCGGCGCAGCGCAACGGCGCCCGAACGGTTCTGATTGTCGAGGATGATGCGCATCTGACACCGGAAATGTCGCAGCAATGGAAGAAGATAACTGCCGTGTGGGTGGCGCGTCTGCCGGAGGATTGGGCCGCGGTCTACCTCTGCTCGCACAAGCCACGCCAGCCGATACGCCTGGCCGAAAACGCCGGCACGTTGCGCTTGCTGGAAGTTTCCGGCGCATCGAATACCGCAGCCTACCTCTTGAACGGCACGGTCCTGGGGGCGCTGCTGCATGAACTCCCGACAGCACGGACCATCTGGCCGTGGGTGGCCCGGCACAAGGCCATTGATCGCTGGTATGCCGCAAATCTACGGCGCTTCGGGCGGGTCTACGCGTGTGCGCCGTCGGTTGTCCTGCAACAGGTGATTGGCGGCTCGGACATCCGGACTTCATCGGCGGCGGTCGAGGTATTTGACGAGGCCCATCGCGATGTTCACCTGGTGCGCAGTCGCGCCGGCTTTCAACTGCGCGCGCGGCTTGTTCAGGCGCAGAACCGTGTGTTGCGGTCGTGTTCCATCCTGCGGTTGCTGGCCAAGCGCCTGCAGGGCCTTTGATTAACGAGCTGCGCCATGTCACATTTTGCCCTTACGTACGATGCAAATCCGGCCCGCCGAAAGCAATTTCTAGCCGCCATCCGGCAGACGTTTGCGCATTTGTCCGGCGCCACGGTGCGCGTTGCCGAAACCGGATCGCTGGCGGTAGCCTGGACACATTGGGAAAACACGCCGTGGAACTGCACAGACCACCCGGAGTCCTTCGGGCTGCTGCTGGGGTACGCGCTAACCGATGCCGACGAGCAACTGGATGCCCGCCGGTTACTGGCGGCGTGGTGCGCACAGGGCGGCGAACTCGGCGCGTTTGACGGATATTTCCTGGGCATCGCAAGCGCGCCAAGCGGTGCCCTGTCGGTCATGTGCGACCCGCTCGGGCTTTTCCCGGTCTATTACACACAAAAGGGAGATGTGCTGGTTGCGGGATCGAGTCCAGCCTGTTGCATCGCACATCCGGCCTGCCCGAATGTTCTGGACCCACTGGGGTTGGCTGGCATCCTGTTAACCCATGGCCTCGTCGAAGGACGAACGCTGGTGGATGGCGTGGCGCGCCTTTCGATGGGGCACCGGCTCGAGTGGCAGCCGGAGGGCGGCGTTTGCGAGCGTGAGATCTTCCGCCTGCAACCGGAGGAAACGTGGCGCGATACCTCAAACGAAGAGATTCTGGTGCGCGCGGCAGCCATGATGCGCCACAGCATCCGGCGGCACCTGCCACGGGCGGCAGAGACGTCCCTGCTCCTGTCCGGCGGACTGGACTCCCGCCTGATGGCGGCTGTTTTAAGCGCCGAAGGTGTCGCATACACGCCGTTTACATGGGGGCGGCGGGATGACTTTGAAGTCCGCGCCGCCCGTGCGGTCGCGGAGGCGCTGCGGCTGACACTAACTGTGGATGCCGATGATCCATCACTGGAGGCTGCTGTGGCACTCGCCCGCCAAACAGCTCAAGGATACGCAGTGCCGGGAGGGTTTGGCGGGATGGAAGCCGCATCCGGTGGCGACAGTAAACTGGCGCGCGCCGCGCCTTATTTCTGGTCGGGCATAATCTTCGACTACACCTGGGGCGGTCTGGCGGCGAGGCTCTTCCTGCTCCCGACAAAGCCCGGCGAACGTGCGGTGGATGCACATTTTACAAGCGTCAACACCTGGGGTATTGCACCCGGCGTGCTCGCGCGCCTGCTGCACCCCATCCTGCCAGAATCTGCCGTGGAGGCTCTGATCTGCAAATGGAAAGCGAGCCGTGATCTGCCCGGGCTGACAAGCGAACAGAAGGGGTATATGGCTTCGCTCAACGGCAGGACGCGATTTCATCTGGGGGACGTGCTGCATCGTCTGAGCGTACACAGTTGGCCGCTGCTGCCGTGGATCGAGCGTCAACAGCTCCAGTTCGTGTTTAATCTGGACGCGCGGCACGTGCAGAACCGGCAGCTGGAGATGGAACTCCTGCTTCGCGTGAATCCACGTCTGGCGGCCATCCCGTTTGACACAAACTCGTTCCGTTTTGGCGCGTCGCTGGCAAAGAAGGCCAAGTTTCAGGCGTCGTGGAGCCGCAAGCTCAAGGATCGCCTGCTGGGGCACGTGCGAAGATGGTATTGGCAATATATCCGCCGCTCTGACCCGCGCCGCTACTACCGTTTGTTTGATCTCAACGCGCCCCCATGGCGTGCGGTCCGGGCCGCCGCCGAACCGAACCGGAGCCGGGCTGCCGGGATCCTGGACCCGCACGTGCTGGCCGAACTCCTGCCGCCAGCCGGCGTTCCGATCCGGCATAACAAGCCATTTGCCGCAGGCGCTTCGCTCCGGAATCTAATCGGGGTGCTCTTCTGGCTGGAACAGCCGCCGCGCTAAAACGACGCTACGAGAATATCGATGCACATTCAGATCGAGGACTATCTTCGCGAACTGGCCCGTGAGCGGGAGATCGTATTCCTGCCGAACGGCGGCAACGCCGGCGATGCCATGATCGCTTGCGCCACGTACCAGCTGTTTCAAAATGCGGGAATCACCTTCACCTTGTTTGACGCCGCCCGCTTTGACCCGACGGATAAAGTTCTGATTTACGGCGGCGGCGGGAATCTCGTGCCGCTTTACCCGACCGCACGGGATATCCTCGAGCGCTATCACCAGACTGTCCGGCGGCTGATTGTTCTGCCGCATACGATCGCGGGTCACCAGGATTTGCTCGAACGACTGGGCAGCCATGTCGATCTACTTACCCGCGAAGAAGTCTCCTACGCCTACGTCCGGCGCGTGGCTGCTGGCCCGCGGATTTTTCTGGCGGATGATCTCGCGTTGCACCTGTCTCCCGCGGCGCTCCGGCAGAACTGGGAAGGGTGGCCCCGGATGATCGCCCGGCAGGACAGCCCGCTGCACCGGAAGGTGCAGCTGTACCTGAGTCTGGCGCGCGCACAGTGGCGGCAAAAGCGCACGGCTGGCGGCAAGGGCGGCGTGCTGCAGGCTTTCCGGTGCGACAAGGAGCGCAGCCGAAGCGTCCTGCCGGCCGGAAACATCGATGTGTCACGCATCTTGCGATGCGCAAACCTTTCGCCCTTGCAGGCCGCCGGCACCATGCAGATGATGTGCCGGCTGATTGACGGCTATGCGGAGGTCCGGACGGACCGGCTGCACGTCGCAATTGCCGCTGCGCTGCTGGGCAAGCAGGTCAAGCTGTATGCCAACAGCTACTACAAGTGTGAGGCGGTCTTCCGCTTCTCGCTCGCAAAACGTTTCCCCGGGGTAGAATGGATGGAAATTGGCGATGAACATCACGACCGCACAGCCGCGCGAAGCTGACACGCTGACAAGCCCAGCCCTTTTGCAGACCGCCATTCGCATGAAGGCGGCGCCGTTACGTATTCGGCACCTGCGCCTTGACGGTCAGGGCGTCCCGTCACGGCTTACGGTTGACGTGGACGGCTGCCCGGTCTGGTATGAATCGGCCGATGTTTCCTTGCATGCCCGCGCGGAAGGGATGGCTTCCGCGTTCCTGCTGCCCGCGATGAAAGCCGGCCGGGACCTGCAGATCGAGGGTGTTTCAATCTCTCCGCTCTGGCTCGAACATGCCCGCACCCTCATGGCGCAGTTTAGCGCATGGTGGGGATATACGCCGGTCGCGATTTCGTCTGATCCGGCGCCACGGGCGGCGGATCTGCCGGAAAAACGCCGCACAGCTCTCTTTTTTACCGGCGGCGTAGACTCCTTCTATTCTCTGTTATGCCCCGGGGAACCGATTGACGACCTGGTGTATGTGCAGGGGTTTGATGTCGGCATTGACGATCTGCGCCGGGCCGAGGATACCCGGCAACACCTGCAACAGATCGCCGACGGCACCGGGCATCGGCTGATTACCGTGCGCACGAATCTGCGCACGCACCCCCTGATCCGCGGCATGAACTGGATCCAGGAGCATGGCGGCGCGCTGGCCTCGGCCGCGTACACCCTGCCGGACGTCCACCGGGTGCTCATCTCCGCGTCCTACACAAGCCCGTTTCAGGTGCCCTGCGGAACGCATCCTGCGACCGACACATTCTGGTCCAATGAGCAGCTCACATTTGTGCATCAAGGGGCTGAGGCCGGGCGCATGGACAAGCTACGGGGCATCGCGGATCACCCGCTTGTGCAGCGTCACCTGCGGGTTTGCTGGAAGAACTACGGACGTCGCGATAACTGCTGCCGGTGCGAGAAGTGCCTGCGCACCATGCTGATGCTGGACTTGCTTGGCAAGCTGGGCCCTTTTGAAGCCTTCCCGCTCCGGCAGCAACTGTTCCGGCGTGCCTGCGGGGTTTCAACCATCGCGCGCCCCATTGTGCCGATCTATCGGGATCTGCTGCTGGCACATCCGCGCCGGCTGATACGCCTCGCGATTCGAATCATGCTCCTGCGCAGCTGGCTGCGCAGCCGAAAACAAGCCATTCTGCGCCGCTTTTTGCACGGAGATTAGTGCAGGCGCGGCAACGAGTCCGAAAGGAACGATCCATGTGCGGCATAGCCGGACTATTTCGAAGGGACGGAACAACCGTCGATCCGCAGCGCGTCGTGCCCATGCTCGCCATCATGCGCCATCGCGGACCGGACGACACGGGGATCTGGCATGACCGGCACGCGGCCTTCGGGCACAATCGCCTGACCATCCTCGATCTCTCCGCAAAATCCAGGCAGCCCATCCTGACCCGCGATGCGCAGGGCGTACTGGCCTATAACGGCGAAATCTACAACTACCTGAAACTGCGCCAGACACTGGAGCGGGAAGGGATGCACTTCACCAGCACCGGAGATGCCGAGGTGCTGCTGCAGGCCCTCCACCACTGGGGTCCGGAACGCTCCCTCCCGCTTTTAAACGGCATGTTCGCCTTCGCCTACCTCGACCGGCGCACAAACACGCTTTGGCTGGCACGCGATCGGCTTGGCATCAAGCCGCTGCTGGTGGCTCAGGCCGGTGCAGAACTCATCTTCGCCTCCGAAGCGAAGGCCATCCTCCAGCATCCGGCTGTGCCGACCCGGGTGGACAGGCTGATGCTCATGCAGCGCCTGATGTACCGCCAGCGGGCATCGCACAAGTATCTGTTTGAAGGGCTCGATGCCGTCGAAGCGGGCCACTGGTGGCGGATCCATGACGCCGGAATCGAAAAAAACTGCTACGCCCATGTGCTTCAGGACCTGGACGTCGCGCGCCTGGCCGCAGCAGCCGGGAAAGTTGATCGCGGCGCGCTCGTCGCAACCTTCCAGGAACACCTCCAGCAAAGCGTGAAGCTTCATCTGGCCAGTGATGTGCCGGTGGCCGCCATGGTCAGCGGCGGTGTCGACTCCAGCCTGATCGCAAGCTACGCCCACCAGTACCTGCCCGGGCTGCAAGGCTATGTGGCGGACGTCAGCGGCAAGGACAGCGAAGGCGACCAGGCGCAGCGGGTCGGCCAGCACATCGGCATGCCCGTCCATCGCGTGCAGGTAGACCGGGAACAATTCCTGCGCTTGCTGCCAACGGCCGTCTGGCACAGCGACGGGTTCATCTATCATCCGAGCGATCCGGCCCTGCTCGCCGTGGCCCAAAAATGCCGCGCGGACGGCATCAAGGTGTTGCTGACCGGTGAGGGCGCGGACGAACTCTTTGGGGGGTATGCCTGGTATGCCAAGACACACCGGCGGTGGGACGCGGCTTTTGGACGGAGCCTCTTTCCCCGGCGGCACCTCAAACAAAAAAGGGCGCAGCTCATGCTCAGCCCCTTCTGCACGCTGCCGGGGATGCATTTTTCGGCTCTTCAGAGCCGCATGGTCATGGCCTTCGACGCGAACGCCGAAATTCTCCCCTACCGCCTGATGAAATTGCTTGAACCGGTGGAGCCGCCCGCGGACCGGGCCATGCTGGCCCACATGTTTTTCGACCTCTACGACCATCTTTCCTGGATTCTACACCGGCATGATCGCATGGGCATGGCCGCATCCATGGAAATGCGGGTGCCCTTTCTCGAGAACGGCATGTTCGACTTCGCCTTTCATCTGCCCGCAAGCGCCAAACTGCACCGGGGGATCTCAAAATGGGTGGTTAAAAAAGCGGCCGAAAAGTGCCTCCCCGGGAAAATCGTTTACGCAAAGAAAAAAGGATTTCCCGTTCCCCACACCTATTCCAAAGGCACCGCGGGAATCCTTACGGGCGGACTGCTGGCCGAGCAAATGCAATGGACGGTCCGGACGACCCGGGAACTTGTCGACCTGGCAGAGCAGGGCGACGCCGGCCTGCGCCTCCACATCATCGGCGCGGAGCTGTGGCTGCGCCTCTTCTTCGCCCACGAAAATCCGGAAGCACTGGGCGAGAAACTCGTATCGCTCGCCCGGGCATCAGGAAATTTGACATTCCCCCCGCAGTTGTCCAGACTGCGCACCCTTTTATGACAGACAGCCCAAGCCTTCCTCTGGCCCCACTGATCCTGCGCGGCGTGAACTTTTCGCCGGCACTCTTCTGCGCGCCCATGGCCGGTATCACCCACAGCGCCTTCCGCCGCCTGATTGCGGACTTTGGCGGCTATGGCGCCCTGTGGACGGAAATGCTCTCCGCGCGGAGCATCCTGGCAGAGAACACGCGCAACTCCCCCTGGCTCAAGCGACGCCCGCAGGAGGGCAAGGTGATCTATCAGCTGCTCGTGCTCAGCACAGACCGGCTCGCAGAGACGCTGGACTGCCTCGCACCGCTGCAACCCGACGGCCTTGACCTCAACATCGCCTGCCCTGCACCCGGCATCCGCCGGCAGGGCGGCGGCGGCGACCTGTTCGAAGATCTCGACCGCCTGCGCGACATCCTCCGCCTGCTGCGCTGCCATTTTGCCGGCCCGCTTCTGGTCAAGACCCGCCTGGGGCGCGAAACGCCAGACTGGCGACTCAGGCTGCACGATCGCCTGCGCCTGCTGGAAGACGAGGGGGTGGATGCGCTGACCCTGCACCCGCGCTTTGCCGGGGAGATGCTCAAACGCTCCGCGCGGCATGCCCTGTATGCCGAGATCGCAGCGGGCACCCGCCTGCCGATGATTGCCAGTGGCGACATCACCAGCCGCGAACAGGCCCAGGGCCTGGCCACCCAACTGGCGCCCACGGCCGGGCTCATGGCTGGCCGCATTGTGGCCGCGCAACCCTGGTTCTTTGCCAAATGGCACAATCCGGCACTGCCGGTGGATTATCTGGATGTATGGAACCGCCTCGGCGACTACATTGCCGAGGACTTTCCGGCCAACAAGACGCTGGCCCGGATGCAGCAGATCGCGCCCTACTTTGCGCGCAATCTGCACTTTGGCCACACCTTCTTCGCGAAGGTCGAGTCGGCCCCGGATTTTGCCGCGGCCCGCACCCGCGCCGCAGAGTTCCTCTCGCAAGCCCCGGAACTCGCCACGCGCGTGACAGTTAATGGGATCTAGCAGCCTGGTCGGGCTTAGCCCTCTGGCGGTACAAACCTTCCGCCGACCAGGCTGCTAGTTGGCAACCCGCGGACAGCGGGTTGCGAGACCTCCATGGTCTTTTCCTGAAGCGGTCGGGAATTCTCACCACGAAGCCGCCGCGCGGCTGCGCCACGAGGAAACACTGAGGTAACTTTATCGGCAGAATCATCCCAAAGCATTCCTAATCTTAATCTTAATCGTAATCTGCTGCCACGGAGATGATTATGATTAAGATTAAGATTACGATTACGAAGCAAACAGTTTTTGCGACGCCCTGAAGTTACAGGCAACAGAGCGAACGGAGGGTTGGCTTGCTTCTTTTCTCTGTGGCCTCCTGTTCAAGAAAACTTGTTCACCGCATGATCCGCGGCGGGGCGTCGAGGCGGACGGGCAGGCCGAGGAACATCGACTGCCCGAGCGTGTGCGCATCCCAGTTGCAGAGGCGGAAGCAGCCGTGCGATTCCATATTGCCGATGGTCTCCGGGTGCGGCGTGCCGTGCATGCCATACCCCGGTTGGCTCAGCGAGATCCAGTAGACCCCCACCGGATTGCGCGGCCCCGGCGGCAGGATCAGCTTGCGTCCGATCTCCTGCGCGCGGGCGGACTCCGGGAAGTTTGCCGGATCAAATGTGTAGTTCGGATGCGGCGCCACGTTGACAACCTTGAGCTCACCGGCCGGCACCTTGGCCCGATCGCGCGCAATCGAGCAGGGGAACGAGCAGACCATCCGCCCTCTGGCATCGTAGCCGCGCAACCGGAAACAGGAGGTGTCGATCGCAATCTGGCGCACGTCGAATTTCGCCTCTTCCGCGCGCACGGATGGCACGCAGATGCGCCGCCCTGCGAGACCGCTCTCCCAATTCGTCACAGCCGGGTTCAGCAGCCGCAAGAACCCCGGACTGGCGTGGAACTTCTCCGACAGCCACTCCAACAACGAACGGCAGGCCATGGCCGGAAGTTCAGCCGCAGCTTCCCAGTCCTTGGGCGCATCGCCAACCTGCGCAAGGTCATTGGTTGTGACATCGTAAAACACAAATACCGGTGCAGCATCTCCGAGCAGTTGCTGCTTTGCTTCCACCTCGGTCAGGGCGTTGGTCGTGATATAGCGGAAATCGAGCAGTGCCTGGCGTGTCTTGGCGCCAGCCTGGCCGTCAATCAACCCGCTGCCGAAGCCGCGCCGGTCGAGCGCGATCTGCAGCGCGGCAGCCTCCCGCACAGTTTTGCTCAGCACGGGCTCCGCAGCCGCCAGCTTGGCCGCAGGGACCGCAGCAGGCGCCACAGGCGCAGCAGTCACCACCGCGACCGGCGGCGCGGCCGTCGCCGCACGAAACGGCGCCTCGTAAGGAGCCACCACCGGCTGCAGCAGGTCCGGCAAATTTTCCGGAACCTGCGCATACGCGCCACCTGCCACAAGCAGCAGGCCTGACCATATCCAGCCGAACTTCATGCCACAAGAATAGCGCGGTTGGCTTGGTAATGGAATATCGAAGTCTGCGCTTCATTGACTTGCCGCTGCATTTGGGTAGAGACGGCTTTACGCCGTCTACCCGCAAATGCCTGACAATGGACGGCGTAAAGCCGTCCCTACCTTGATGGCCAATGCATTGCAGATGCGCCAAAGTCGCGCCAGACCGCACGCTTCACGACTGCCTTGCCATCAAGGTCAAATAAGGCCGAGCCGCAGGCAACCGTTCCGCATTATGGCCCCAGGCTACGAATGAGAATGCCCTTACGGGCACACTACAAACGGCTTTAGCCGGCACACTGCCGTTTGTAGTGACGCCGTAAGGCGTTATGGAGCCTCGGCTCGACGCCACCCAACCGCGTGACAAATTGGCCGCTGCGCGCGGCAACCTGTCACAAGTATTTGCGGCTGCTTCCTTTTTTGTCCGCAGATTTCGCAGATTAACGCAGATTTTTAGTCGGGCGCCCTCGCGAGCCGGCTATCAATAATCATTAGCAGCCGAAAATGCCTGCTTCTGGCACAGGTTTAGCTATCTGTACGTTGCGCCGCTGTTCACTGGACGGTACAGCGGGACCTGCGGGACCGCTGTTGGGTCGGCAGGAGACGTCTTGGATCAGCGGGTGCGCAGCCCCCGCTGTACTGCGCGTGAAACCGGTCGAATTTATTGAACTTCGTGCTCTTCGTGTCCTTCGTGGTGAGAAATCCCGACCGCTTCAGGAAAAGACCATGGAAATTTGCCCCACCCGTCTTTTCAGTATACCCGGACATTACAATTTCTGTATAATTCACGCTCGTTTCAGCGACTAGAGAAAGCAGCATCCCTATGGCTAACAGCACCCGGACTCAAAAGATGCCCAACACCCCAAGCGTCACCC
>SESH01006658.1_pt1 | contig 12340 bp, 14 predicted proteins | sample 3171561 | NCBI WGS metagenome assembly SESH01 (sample SAMN10866947, study PRJNA518727) | freshwater metagenome | biome: subpolar coniferous forest; feature: holomictic lake; material: water; isolation source: holomictic Lake 442 2011 16.5 m and 2014 13 m | place: Canada: near Kenora, Ontario
ACATATTCTGTCATAGCATGAAACGTGTCATGAAACATGTTTCAAACTCAGCAGAGATCGCGGCGTATGCTCGGAGATTTTCGGTATCGGCAGCGTGCGAGCGCTTCGGATTGCATCGGTCGAGCATAGGACGAATTCTTGAGAAAACCCCTCTTGAGGTGCCGAAAGCCTCGGAGAATTCGAAAAATGAAACGTGTTTCACGGGCGGTGAAACACCGCCCGGGGGCGAGGGCAAAAGTCAGTGGGACAGGGCGAGGGAATCATTCCTTGTCGAAGCGGTCGAGCGGCTGCGGTTCTTGGTCGCGAGGGCGAATTCTTCGGACGATATACCGAAGATCGCGATCGCTCTGGACAGGATTGCAGGGACGAAGGCGGTTGACGCGGTTCTCGAAGAAGAAGCGGCAAAGTTGAAGGATCTGATGTGAGCGCGGCGTCCACTCTCGCGACCATTCGATCTCTGCGTAGGAGCGTCCAGCGGCGGGCCGCGGAGCGAGCACGGCTCCGGGCCGGCGAGGTGGACATTCCGGGAAAGGTGCTTGGGCTTGGGGAATTTATCCCAAGGATCAATCCACGCTACGAGATCCCTGCGCATCTTTATCCGCTGCTACGGGCAATCGAGCGGGCCGATCGTGAGCCGGTCCGGGTATGCGTATCTGTCCCTCCACGGCATGGGAAAACGGAGTCTCTCCTCGCTGGGATCGTCTGGCTGCTCTCGCGGGATCCATCTCGGTTTGTCGCGTACGTGAGCTATTCCGCGGGCATCGCCAGGGCAAAGTCGCGCATTGCGCGATCATATGTCCAGGCGGCCGGGCTGAAACTCGCGTCGGATTCGCGAGGGCTCCAAGAATGGCATCTGGCGGAGGGCGGGGGAATGATCGCGACGGGGATCGGCGGAACGTTAACTGGACTCGGGGTTCAGATGCTCGTTGTTGATGATCCGCTGCGGAACCGGCGAGACGCGGAATCTCCGCGTATTCGGGATGCCTGCTATGATTGGTTCACATCTACGGGCTTAACCCGAGTCGAGCCGGGCGGCTCGGTGTTTATCTCGCACACACGATGGCACAACTCGGATTTGATCGGGAGGCTAAAGGCGGAGGATCCGAGGTGGCAGTTTGTAAATCTTCCGGCCGTCGGGGACGATGGGGCGGCGCTTTGGCCTTCGCGATGGTCCCTCGAAGCGCTGCGGGAAAAAGAGCGCGTAGTTGGTCCGTATGATTGGGCGTCGCTTTTTCTTGGGAGCCCTCGGCCGAAAGGCATGGGTCTTTTCTCAACGCCGGTATATGAGGTCGTGCCCGTTGGCGGCGGGATTCGCTACGCGATCGGTGTGGACCTCGCGTATACAAAAAACACGCGGTCGGATCATTCGGCGATCGTGGTACTCGGTGAACGCGACGGCGTTTCGTGGGTGGTAGAGGTCCTGCGGTTGCAAGTGCCGTTTTCGGCGGTGGTAGAAGTGCTGAAAAGTACGTGCCGGCGCTTCGCGGGGGCTCGGGTGAGCGGGTTTTTCAACGGACCCGAGCTGGAGCACGCGGAGACGATCCGACGCGCTGGGATCCCGCTGCTGGTCCGCAAAGCTACGGCGGACAAATTTGCGCGGGCGCAGGGGGTAGCTGCGGCATGGAATGACGGGACGGTTCGAGTTATGCTATCTGCTCCGTGGGCGCGTGCGTTCGTTGATGAGGTGGTATCTTTCCCGTCGGCCGAACACGACGATCAGGTTGATGCGCTCGGGTCGGCGTGGGATCTCGTGAGGCGCTCCACTTCAACGGGTGCCAGCGCTCAAGAAAAATGGGGTCATTTTATGGCGCCTGCGCGTGATGCCTTCTAGTAATTGGTTGGGGATCGTGTAGCTATGGGAATGGATGCACTCGTGGAGATTGGGTGGTATTTCGATCATGGGCGCGGAGCAATGCAGGCCCGCGGTATCGACTATGCGAGCTTCGTCGGTGCCGGTGCGTCGTCATGGTGCGGTGAAGCAGCACACGACCGGCTCCATGGTTTTCGTCATCGCGAGACCGTCAATCGGTGCCGGCGAATCGAGACAGCGTTGCGGGTATGCGGCGTCGCGTGGGTTCTCGAGGCGGTATGGTGCCCGGCGGTCAGTTTGCCCGGGCCGGTGGCGTTCGCGTTCGCCTGGCGGGATCGGTCGCTCGCGGGTCTATCAGGCAAGACAGTTGAGGAAATGTGCCGGCTGGTTGCCGGCGGAAAGAGCGGGCCGTATTATGAGCGATGTCGGAGTCAAGTCGAATGGGCCGTTGACTGTTTCGATTGTGCGTACCAGCGACGTCAGGATTCCAGGGAAGTCTCAGTGTTCCGTACGGCGAATCCTGCAGCGCGCGAATGATGCCCGTCTTCGACGTGGCGAGTCGCCCTTGCTCGTGCGCGATTCGGTCGGTCCGCATGCGTGGTGGCGGGTGAATAAAACCGCGTTGATCGCAGAGTTTCCCGGGGCGGATTTGGCTAATTTTGCGACGAAATCCGACGTTGCGGAGCTCCGAGAGGAGATCGAAGCGGTCCAGCGCGTTGTTTCGAGGGTTTTATAAATGGGTCCTGAGTTCAAGTTTCTTCCGAGCCTCCCCTTTACGGTTTTGGGCTCGGATTGGTCGCTCGATGACATACGACTTGCGATCCAGTCGCATGACATCGGCTCGTTTTATCTGTCGGGGCATCTATTAGACGGCATGGTGACGGATGATTCGCTGTCGGCCGTCATGGATAAGCGGACGCTTGGCCTTTTGGCACGGCGTGCGGTGTTAAAGCCGTCGTCTGATTCCGACGCAGCGCGCGAGGCTCGGGATCTATCGGTTGAACACGGCGACAGTTTTCTCAGCGCGGGCGCCGTAAACGCGCTTCTCCTCCAAGGGGTGATGATAGGCGTTGGCATCGCACAGGTTCGATGGGAGGAAGTCCGCGGGTATTGGTGCCCGTCGCTTGAGGTGTGGCATCCGTCGTGGATCCGCTGGCGACAGGATGTGCGAGCCTACGAAGTGCAGACGTGCGAAGGTCCTACAGTCGTTGATCCCGGTAACGGACAATGGGTCGTGTTCACGCCTTATGGCGAATTCCGTGGTTGGCTCCGTGCGGCTGTGCGGTCGCTCGCGCTTACGTGGCGGGCGCACAAATTCGCGATGCGGGACTGGCTGCGCTGGTCTGAGACCTACTCGCAAGGAATCAAAAAAGCTATGGCTCCGGCCGATGCGTCGGATGATAAGAAAGAGCAGTTCTTTCGGCAGGTCTCGGAGCTTGGAAGTGAGACGACGGTCCTTCTTGAGAAAAATTTTGATGGAACGCAATTCGATCTTGACGTTCTTTTTCCGGCGAGCGGGCCGAATGCTGACGGCTTCGAAAAGCTGATGTCTAAGTGCGAGTCGCGGTTTGCGATCAGGTTGTTGGGAAACAATCTGTCAACCGAGGTCAAATCCGGGAGCTTCGCGGCAACGCAAGTGCACTTTGGGGCGGAGCAAAACGTGCTCGAAGCTGATGCGCGAGCGATGGCTGCCTGTATTCGGCGGGATCTCCTCGAACCCTGGGCGCTCTTCAATTTCGGCGCGCGGGAGTTGGCGCCTCGGCTTTCGTGGGAGGTGGATCTACCCGAGGATCCCACGGCCTTTGCAAATTCGCTCGCTGCGTTCGCGAATGCCGCGAATTCGATTCGCGGGCTTCCGATCCCGATCGATTGGGGCAAGCTAGGCGAGCGTTTCGGGATCCCGATGGCGCCTCCGGCCGTGGGAGCGGATGCGGCTCCTCCTGCTCTGCCTGCTCCTGCGATGGACGATGCGGCTCCTCCTGCTCTGCCTGCTCCTGCGATGGACGGCGATGCTGCGGCGCTCGATTCGTAAAGCGCGAGCGTTTGCACGCAGCGGTGAGCATATGCGTGCAGCGGTGCGCGCTTTTGCGCGCATCGACCCAGAGGGTGTGACGAACAGTTCGATCGGGCCCGAGCCACCGTCAGAATTCCGAATTTGGCCTTTCGGCCGGGTCGAAACAACGAAGGGCACGTTTTCTTTCACGGCGAAATCCTGCAAGTCGGTCCTGTCTGCGTGGGAGCGCGGCGGGGTAGACATGATGCTGGACTATGAGCACAGGGCGGTGGACCCTGACGCTCGGGCCGGCGACGGGAAAGCGGCCGGATGGTGTTCTCTAGAGGGGCGCGAGGATGGCCTGTGGGCGGTCGATGTCCAGTGGACGCCTGCTGCGCAGTCGGCGCTTGAAGCCCGGGAGTTCCGATATTTCTCACCGGCTTTTCTGACTAGCCCCAAGGGCGAGATCCTTGAGCTGATCAATGTTGCACTAACGAACCTGCCTGCGACCTATGGTCAGTTACCATTGGTTGCTTCAAGAGGAAATGCCATGGCTATTGACGATAAGGATGCGGATAAGGATAAGGACGCGGCTGTAAAGCGCTGCGCGGAAGCGAAACTTGCACTAGCCGAGGCAATCGATGTCCTTGCTTCGATGGGGCTGGATCCGGACGGCGAGCCCATAACGGAGGCTACCGCGGAGGAACCTGCGAAGGAACCGGACGAAGAGGAGGAAAAGAAGCCCGTCGCTACCGCGGAACCTGCGGGCGAGCCGGATGGAGACGAGGACGAAGAAAAGAAGGTCGCGACGAAGCGTGCGACGACGGCGCTCCTCGGCAAGGCACTCGCAGAGATCGGCATTCTGTCTCGCCGGGTCGCGTCGCTCGAAAAAGCCCGCGCAGCTTCGAAAATTGCTGCGGCTTCGTCGGCCGTGCCGCCTGCGTTCCGGGCCGATCTTCAAAAGCTCGGCGAGGTTGCTCCGGAGTTGTTCGATAGCATCGTTAGGAAATTTCAGTCGTTGACCTCCACGCGAGCGACGCGTCCGGGCGAAACGTCACTGGTTACGCTGTCCGCGGAAGAGCGGCATGCTGCAAAACTCGCGGGAATCTCGGAAAAAGACTTCCTCGCGCACAAGCAAGCCCGGCCGTACATGGTCGGGGGGAAGGGCTGAAAAATGGCACTCTCAGGGGCTCGGAAAACGTCTAAGTCGACGTCCAGCGTTCCAAATCTCCTTATGGAGACTGCGCCGGTGAAGGGCAGCACCACGATTTTCAAGGGCGGGATCACGGCGATTTCGTCGGCCGGTTACGCGATCCCTGGTGAAACCGCGGTTGGGATCAGTGTGATCGGTATGGCATTGGATACGGTCGCGAACAGCGGAGCGGATGGCGCGCAACGGATTCGCGTCGCACGTGGCGTTTTCAAATATAAGAACAGCGGGTCGTCCGATGTGATCGGGTGGTCCGAAGTTGGCAAGAACTGCTACCTGGTAGATGATGAGACGGTCGCGAAGACCAGCGGAACGGCGACACGGTCTGTCGCGGGCATTGTGGACAGCATTGCGCCGGACGGCGGCGTCTGGGTAAGGATCGGAGTCTGACAAATGGATCTCACACCGTCGAACCTGGACGTCCTTTGGAGGACGTACGATTTCTCCTGGCAAAAAGGGCTTTCAGCCGATTTGCCATTGTTTTATCCTCGCATCGCGACGGAGCGGCCGAGCGGCTCCACCACGCAAGTGTACCCGTTCATGGGTCTGGTCCCCCAGCTCAAGCAGTGGACCTCGGAACGAAATCTGATCAACGTTGCCTCGTACTCGTACGAAATCGAGAACAAAGACTACGAGCTTGCGATCGCTATCGACCGAAACAAAATCGAGGATGACACTTGGGCTGTGTACGGCGCAGTGATCGAAGAAATGGGGCGGTCCGCTCGAAAGTGGCCTGATATCCAGATCGCAACGCTACTTCAGGCTGGCAAAACCGGCGTGTGCTTCGACGGTCAGTATTTTTTCGATTCGGACCATCCCAAGGATCCCAACGCGGTTTCGGTGGGTACGCAATCGAACATCTACACTTCGTGTGCGCTCTCGCCGGCAAACTACGCTTCGACGCGTTCTGCGATGATGAGCCTCGTCGGGGAGAATGGCCTTCCGCAGGGGATTCAGCCGGATCTTCTCGTTGTTCCTCCACAGCTAGAGTATGTCGCACGGCAGATTCTCAACGCGGACTTCATCTTCGCGCAGGGGTCTGGGCTTCCGACATCTGGAGGGACCAACGTTCTAAAGGGCTCGGCGGATCTCCTCGTGGTTCCTGAGATTGGGAACGAACCCACTACGTGGTATCTACTCGATACAACGCGCGTTATCCGTCCGTTTATTTGGCAGCTTCGCAAGGCGCCGCAGTTCGTCCAGGCGATCAGTCCGAGCGATCGAAACGTCCTGCTCAACAAACGCTTTGAATACTTCGTCGACGCGCGAGGTAGCGCCGGTTACGGCCTCTGGCAGCTTGCTGCGCGTTGCGAGGCATAAGTCAATGCCGAAAGTTCGCGTTATCGCGAAAAAAACGCCAACGGGGGGACGCGTCCGGGGCCGCGATGCCGCGGGCGTTCCACTCGAGTGGAAGTGCGGTAAGTGGCTCTCTCGCGAGGTCTCGCCGGAAACTCTCGCTGCATTGCAGGCGGACGGCGTTCTTAGCGTGGTTATCCTCCCCGAGGATGCGGCCGTCGACGTCGAAGTTACGCCGGCGGACGAAAATGCGACGCTCCGAGCGGAGGTGCTGCGGCTCGAAGGCGAAATCGCGAGGCTGGGCGAGTCGCTCAAGGCGTCGCGCTCTCGTAGGGAGCGCTGATGGACCCTGGGGTTTATGCGACGTTGGAGGATTTCCACCGCTATGGGTTGAGTGCTGCTGCGATTTCGCAGATCGACAACACGACGATCCTCTCTGCGCTTGCGGCTTCCAGCGACGAAGCAAGCGGATACCTGCTCGCACAGTATGCACTCCCTCTAGTTTCGTGGGGTCAGGATCTCCGGCGCATGGTGTGCGTGTTGGCGGCCGCGGATCTAATGGCGGTCCGCGGGTACTCGCCGGACGCGGGAGCCGATGCCTACCTTGAAACGCGCGCTAACGCGGCGAGGTCGTGGCTGGCGAAAGTAGCGTCCGGGACGGTTTCGCTCGCGCAAGTGGTCGATTCCTCGCCAAGTATGCAAAACGGCGGCGCTCGAGTCTATACCGCGGAGCTTCGCGGATGGTGATGGTGCTAAAAGTGAGCGGGCTGGCTGGGGTCTCGTCGGCGGTCCAGTCCGCTGCGCGGCGAGCTATCGCTGGCGCGGTTTCGGCAGCGCGTGCAGCGCTGATTAAGGATTTGCGAAGGCGCGTTCCTGTGCGGTCTGGTCGCCTACGACGAAGCCTCAAGCCTCGGGTTGGCGGCCATGTCGTGCGCGTGGTGAGCGGTCTTCGTTATGCGCGGTTTGTTCGTTGGATCCCTTCGGAGGTCCCGGCTTCCGTCGAAGCGGCGATCCGGCGGAGCATTGCGAAGTGATCTCGGATATCATCGAAGCTTTCATTTCGGCGCTGGCGCCGGTGGCTGCTGTTCGGTTCGGTCCCTTCGAAGCTGCCAGGTTGGTTCAACCCCCGGCGTTAGCTGTCGAGGTCACGAGCGCTTCGACGGTGGGCGTGCGAGCTCCGGGCGGTGGGGTCGGGAGAGCACGGCCTATTTTCGATGATGTTTGGACGCTCACGATTTCCGCGTGGGGAGTTACTTTCCGCCAAGCGGAGCGCGTTCGGCAAGCTGCGTTGACGGCACTTCGGGCTGTGGCTACGCCGGGCGCTCTGGTGCCTGTGTTAACCGAGGTTGTCAGTCACACTGCGCTTACGCGAGGCGTTTTGCTCGTGACGACGATCGATGTCCGGGTGCCGGTGGTCGAAGCTTCATGGCGCGCGACGGTCGGATCGGCCGATGCGATTTCTGATGCAATCCAAGTCTTGGCCAATGCGGCCGGGGTGGTGGAGGTGGTCTGATGTCTCTTCCCGACGTAGTAGTTTCGGTGGTCGATCCTGGCATGGGATTTTCGACCGGGACCAGCAAAACACAAGTAAAAATGGGCGTTTCGAGTTCCGGAACGCAAAACTCCGCGGTAGTCGTTTATTCTCCATCGCAAGCCCGGTTGGCCTTCGGGGTCGGTCCGCTCGTCGATGCGCTGGTGCGGTTGCTCGAAGGTCCCGGAGGGCCGGTGGTCGCGGTCCGTACGACGGGTATGTCCGGCCGGATAACTGCGGTTACGCGAGCGAACGGGTCGGCCGGTCCGTTGCTCACGCTGTCGGGAATCCCGTTGAACGATTACTCGCTGGCGATCCAGATCACTAAGACTGGCGACATTGCGTCGGGACGGTTCCGAATGTCCTACGATGGCGGTATCACGTGGCAATCGGACGCTCTCATCTCTCCGGAGTATGCGATCGTTGATCTCGGAGTCACAATTACGTTTCCACCGGGTGCTTACGTTGCGGTTGGGACGGACGGCGTTTACGGGGAGACGTACACTTTCCAGGTGTACGTTGGCGCGGCCTTCGCGGCCGGTGCGAACGATGTTGCTCATGCGCTCGATGCGGCGAAATTGGCGTCTCTCCCTTGGGGTTTGGTTCATGTAGTCGGTAGCATTGATCCGACCGGGGCGGCGAGTGTCACCAAAACGATTGCGGCGGCTGTTCAAACGAAGCTCGCTGCTTTCTATGTGGGGAATTCGATTTTCGCCCGCGGGCTCGTCGATTGCGCGAATGACGCGGATGCGGATATCCTCGCAGCGTTTGACGGGGAGAATCACGATCGGGTTGCTGTCGCTGCTGCGACGGTTTGGATCCAAGATCCTGTCAAGGGTCAGATCCAACGGCCCTTCGGTCATGTGCTGATGGCGATGCTCGGGGCGAAGCCTCCGGGTCTCGATGCTGGACAGGTCCGAATGTTCCGCGGGTATTCCGCAGCACTTCCGACCGATATCGCGTCAATCGCCAGCGCGGACACGGCAGGACTCGACGCGGCGCGATTCTCCGTGCCTCGGACGATCCTCGGGAAAGGCGGCTATTGGGTGACACGATGCCCGCTCTTCGGTTCGGCGACTAGCGACTATAAGCTTTTGCAATACGGGCAGGTGATCGATGAGGTATGCCGCGCGGTTCGCGGGGTGCTGCTGGAGCGGCTGAATTCCGGGGTCTTACTTACCAAGAACGGCACGATCGATCCTGGCGAGGCATTCGCAATTGAGCAGGTCTGCAACCGGGCCGGAGACGATGCGGTCGTAGGGACTGGGGATGCGACAGCGGTTTCGACGTTGGTGGACCGCTCGGCGGTCATCGCTACCGGCGCAGCGCTGTCGGTTCAGGTAGGCGTGCAACCGCTTGGGTACCTGTCGCGGATCCTCGCGACGGTCTCTCTGGTAGCGAAACTTCCCGAGGTGGCGTGATGGCAGCTGTTGTTTATAACGGTTTTATGTTCGACCATTCGTGTCTGCGTGTGCGTTTGAACGGCGTTTTGATCGAAGACGTGCAAGAGTTGACTGGTCTGGGCAATGACATGGAAGAAAGTATCTTTTATGGCAACGCCCAAGAGCCTCGCGGACGGACACGCGGTCAAGTGAAACCCAAAGAAGGTTCGCTCAAGGTGTCGCGGTCCAGCGGAAACGCAGTGCGAACGCTGCTTGGAAGAGGGTTTATGAATAAGCTATTCACGCTAACCGCTGAATATACTCTCGAAGGTCAGCCTAGCGTCACCGATGTTTACAAATACTGTCGGATCAAGTCGGATGAGAACGGGACTTCCGAGGGAACCGAGGCGGCGTCAACGACATTTACGGTTTCACCGCTCCGCAGCGTCCCCAACGGGATGGCGGCAGTGTAACCAACCACGATCTAAAGGACTGTAATCAACTATGATTAGTGAAATCACGCTCATTGAACTTAAGGGCACGAACGAAGATCTATGGCGCTTTGAGCGTCTCGGTGGCACCGTCGAAATCCTGTTTCGTCGGTGCACTTCCGGGGAATTCTCGGCGTTCTCCGCGCGCGTTCAAAAGAACGATGCCGCGGCGGCATTCGAAAACCTGGTTCGCGCTTGCGCGGTCTACCCCCCGAGGGAGGAAGTCGCGCGGATCTTGGCGAAGTTCCCAGCGATCACGGCGGATCTCGCGGGTGAGATTCTCAAGGCGAGCAGCGCACAGGAGACAGAGGAAGCAAAAAAAGCGTAATCCGCTGGCGCGAGGCGCAAGCGGACCTCGTGGTGTCGGCGGATTGCCTGCGGGCGTTCGTTCGGGGTGATGAATCGGTCGACGGGCGCGCCGGTGCGCTCGTCGTCGCGGAGTTCTTGGCTCTAGTTCGAGGGTTCCTGACGAAGTGAGCAAAACGGCAGAGTTCATCCTATCACTGATCGATAAGGTCTCGGGGCCGGCGCTGCGTGTTTCGCAGTCGATAAATTCTATCGGTAAAGCGTCATGTGATGCTGCCACGGTAAAACTCAAAGCGCTGGGGGGCGTGGTCTCCGGCTTGCGTACGAAGGCCGCGGGCGTCATTGCGCCTATCAGGGCGCTGGTGGCCCCGCTCACGAGGGTTTGGGGCTTCGGCAGGGAAGCAACAAAAAGCGGCAAGGAAGCGAAAAAAGCGGCCGGCGAAGCGATCGGCGCGACGAAAGCGTTAAGAGAAAGCGGCAAGGAAGCGAAAAAAACGGCAGGTTCGGCGAGTGCAGCGGGGTCAGCTCTCGCGAGCATGGGTACGCTGACGGCGTTAGCCTACGCTGCTGTCGCTTTTCTGGTTGTTGGCGGTGCTGCGCTGACAGCAGTGGGGGCAAAACTCGTTTTAGACGCCCAAAAATTCAAGGAAAACGTGTTGCTTTCCTTTCGTCTCCTCTCCTCTTCGGCCGGCGAGGGCAAGGCGCTCTGGGAGGATTTGCAGCGGCTCGCGTTCAAAGCGGGACTGAATCCCGAAAAAATCATGGGGTTGGGGCAACAGTTGAAAGCTGGAGGGTTCAGCAACAAAGAGATCGGCGGGCTGATCCGCATTTTCGGCGACTATGCCGCGACGCAGGGGATGGATTCCGGGGCTCTCGAACGTCTCACGGCGTCCGCTGTCGCGATGCGCTCGCAAAAATACCTCACTGGTGGCGGGTTTGCGCAATTGGCGGACAGTCTGGGTTCGAAAGATGCTCGGGTTGATGCATACCGCGAGCTTGCCAAAATGCTAAAAATCAAGGGCCCCAACGATGCGAATATTCAGCAACAAATCGACGCGTTGACCGCGGCTAACCGCGTCGGCTCGGACGCTGGGCTGATCGCTGTAATGAACGTTGGGCAAAAGAAATTTGGCGATGGTAAGGTTGGCGGCGGTCTTGAAAAGTTCGCTGGCGGGATCGATGCTATGCAATCGCGTTTCGCCATGCTTCCGAGCTTGATCGGTGGGGCCGTCGAAGCTCCTGCGATGTCAAACGTACTGAAATTTTTCAACGAGCTAGCGGCTGCGCTGAACCCGGAGGGCGGAGCTGGTGGCAGGATCGTCGCGGTCCTGTCGAGGATCGGCGCTGCGCTGGGGACGGCGTTCGCTGGCGAATCGCCGGCTAAGTTGGCGGACTTCTTAGCCTCGATGGTGGAAATGCTCGAACCAATCGTGTTAAGTTGGATCTCATACGGCAAATCTATTGCTACGGTGTTAGGTGCGCTGCCGGCCCTGGCTTCAAAGGTATTTGCTAGCATTGAGTCTGCAGTGTCCTCGATTGTCGGGGCCGTGACCGGGGCCGTGTCCGCAATGAGTTCGCTGTTGGGTAGCATTGTGTCTGCAGTGACAGGGTTTTGGTCCTCGATTGTCGGGGCCGTGACCGGGTCCGTGTCCACGATCACTACGGCAGTGGGTTCGCTGGCGGGTAGCTTTTCGTCGGCTTTTTCTGCTGTGATAGCGAAGGGCCAAGCGGTCATCGATTGGTTCAAAACTTGGCCGACGTTTATGTCGGTTTTCATGACCGCCTTCATCGATGCCTTCGTCTCGGGGATCCCTGGCATCGGCCGGGGAGCGGCGCAATTGGTTGCCGCGATAAAAGGGATCTTGAAGATTAGTTCCCCTTCGCGGGTGATGATGGAACTCGGCGAGCAGACTGCGGAAGGTTGGAACCTTGGGTTATCGGAAATGTTTGGGTCGGACGGGAGTCCGCAGATTCGAACCCCTCGCGGTCCGGCGGTTCCTCCTCCGGTCGGGGGTAGCCTATCGTCGGCGCGTGGAAGTCCGTCCTTGAGTCTCGGCGGGGTGACTGTGAACGTCACCGGCTCCGATGCGATGGATCCTGAGCTGCTCGCGATGCGCATTAGGAGGGAGTGCGAAGCGCTGCTCGTTGACGCGGCACGGGCACTCGGCTTGGAGGCGGCATAATGGTTACGTCGGCCTTTTCGCCAGCTTCGGCCTCCGCTGGTAGGCTGTCTCCGAGTGCGAATGCTCCTGCTGCCGTAGCCTCTCCGGCCGGGTTGTTTCCTGCGTCGGACCCTGCCGCTGCGAAGCTCCCGTTTTGGA
>SESH01044559.1_pt1 | contig 12339 bp, 10 predicted proteins | sample 3171561 | NCBI WGS metagenome assembly SESH01 (sample SAMN10866947, study PRJNA518727) | freshwater metagenome | biome: subpolar coniferous forest; feature: holomictic lake; material: water; isolation source: holomictic Lake 442 2011 16.5 m and 2014 13 m | place: Canada: near Kenora, Ontario
GAACTTTCGTCTCCCCCCCCTCCGACCGGACGACGATCATGTCGCCTTCCTTGGCCGTCTGGCCTTGGAGCATCTTGCCATTGCGAAGGTACACGACGTCCGCGCCGGCCAGCCCCGTCGCCGCCAAGACCGCCGCCATCAACAGCCAGTTGCGTCGCATGGAGAATCTCCTGAAGTCTCGTCCAGCCGCATCCAGTGTACCGCGTCGGCCCGCGGGCGCCCACTACCGCCGCCTCAGGCCAGGGCTTTCGAGGCGATGTCCTTGCGGTAGTAGCAATTCTTCCACGTGATCAGGGCGACGGCCTCGTAGGCCCGCTTCTGCGCCTCGGCGATCGTCGCACCCATCGCCGTCACGCTCAGCACGCGCCCGCCCGTATTGACGAGCTTGCCCTCGACCATTTCCGTCCCGCCCTGAAATACCTTCACGTCCTCTAGAGCGTCAGCGGCCTCTATGCCCGTGATCGTGTGCCCCGTGTCGATCGGGCCCGGGTACCCACCCGACGCCATCACCACGCACACCGCCGCCCGCTCGTCCCACTCCAGCGTCACCTCGTCCAGGCGGTGCTCGGCCACGGCCAGCATCGCCTCCACGAGGTCGCTCTTGAGCCGCATCAGGACCGGCTGGCACTCGGGGTCGCCGAAGCGGCAGTTGAACTCGATGACTTTGGGCCCGGCGGTCGTGAACATCAGCCCCGCGTACAGGATGCCCTCGTAGCGCCCGAAATCCCGGCGCATTCCGTCCACCGTCGGCACGAGGATCTCGCGGATAATGCGGTCCATGGCGGCCTCGGTGCATACCGGCACGGGACTGTACGCCCCCATGCCGCCCGTGTTGGGCCCGGTGTCCCCGTCGCCAATGGGCTTGTGGTCCTGCGACGCCTCGAGGGGATAGATGGTCTTACCGTCGCACAACGCCAGCACGGTAACCTCCGGGCCATTGAGCTTCTCCTCGATCAGCACGGTCTTACCCGCGGGCCCGAAGACCATCTTCTCCATCATCTCTTCCAGGGGCTTGATCGCCTCGAACGGCTCCTTGCAGACGACCACGCCCTTGCCCTTGGCCAGTCCGGCGGCCTTGACGACCACGCCGTGCTCGCGACTGAGCACGTATTCCTTTGCCGCCGAAATATTCGTGAAGATCCGGGCCTCCGCCGTCGGCACGGCCGCCGATCGCATGAGCTCTTTGGCATAGGCCTTATCGGCCTCAATTTTGGCCCCGGCGGCCGTCGGGCCGAAGCACAGGATGCCGGCCTTCCGGACCGCGTCGCCCAGCCCTGCGGCCAGTGGCTCTTCCGGACCGATCACCACGAGGCCCACACCGTTCTCTTTGGCGAACGCCACGATCGCCTCCTGGTTGGCCGGGTCCAGAGCGACGTTCTCGCCTTCCTGGGCCGTCCCCGGATTGCCCGGGGCAATGTAGAGCTCCTCGCACAGCTCGCTCTGCCGCATCTTCCACGCCAGCGCGTGCTCCCGTCCGCCGTTGCCTACCAGAAGAATCTTCATCTGCCGTCCTTTCGCATCCTCTCCTGCCCTAAAGCAGGTCGTTAGTTCCCGCTCGCTTCCGCAGCTTGTCGATCTCCCGCGCCAACTGCCCCGCCGCCTGCGTGTCGGGAAATCGGTCAATGACGTCCTCGGCCACTTCCACCGCCTCCGCAAACCGCTTTCGCTCGATCAGGTCGGCGATACGGTCTCGCAGCTGGCGGACTTCCTCGATCCGCGCGTTCTCCTCGATCCGCTGCAGCATTCCTCGCACTTCCTCGGCCTGGCGACTTTGCGGGTGTTCGGCCGCTAACTCCCGGGCCGCGTCCAACGCCTTACGCCACTGCCGCGACTCGGCATACTGACGCATCTCCGCCAGCATCCGCCGCCGCTGTTCCTCACGGAACGCCGTGGCCTCGCCCTTGACCTGGGCCACGAACGCCTTGACCTCATCGTTCGCCCCCATGCGATCGATCATGTCCTCGGCGGCGATTTCCGCGTGGTCGTAATCGGCCACCGCCAGCATGTCTTCCACACACTTCTTCTGTCTGGCGAATTCCCCGGCCATCACACCGGCCCGCGCCTGTCGCAACCGCGAGCGAAGCTCGACGATGCGCAAGTCGTCCGGCCCGGCCTGGGCGAATTCGTCGATCCAGTCCTGCCCGCGGCGGAAATCGCCGCCCAGAATCGCCCGGTCCGCCCGTTCGGCGAAGAACGTCAGGAGTCGATCTCGCAACGAGCTCAGTTGCTCGTGCCCGGGTGTCAGGCGCGCGATCTGTTCCATGCACCGCCGGGCCTGCTCCAACTGCCCGCCCATGATCGACTCCTCCGCCTGCCTGACCAGCGCGGCGACCAGTTCCGACTGGAGCGGGGCGATCTGTTCCTCACTGGCTCCGATCGCCGCGAGTTCGGCGAATTTCTCCTCGGCCGCCTCCAGCCGCCCGTCGGCGAGTTCCTCACGGAACCGCGCGGCACCTTCGACAACTCGGGCCGCGGCCGTTCGGGCCGCTCGGGCACGCCGCTGCTCGTCGGTCAGCAGGACGTCCGCCCGGAGTTGTTCGATCGCCTCGAGCACCGACTGGTGGTCTTCCGTTCGATGGGCCTGCGGAGGCGTGGCCGGGTCCGGCGGCGCAGGCGAGTGCACTTCCACGCGCCGCGTCCGCTCTCCGATCTCCAGCGACAACCAGGCCATGGTTCCGGCCAGTCGCCCCACCGCCCACAGCGTGACTCCACTAGCCATGCCGACCAGTAGGAAACCCGCCCCCGCCGCCAGCCACGCGGCGTTCAGATCGGGGAGTCCGGTGGCCAGGCACACGAATGCCAAGGCCACCCCCATCCCGCCGACGACCGCGCCCAGAACCGCCAACGTCCGCGCCAGCCCCTGCACCGCTCGCGCGTCCGAGGGCGCCTGGCCCTGCGCGGGCCGGTGTGGGTCGCTCTGTGTGGCTTGGGTCATCGGCCTCATTATCCGCGCCGCCGCGCGGGCGCGTCAGGCTTACCGCCGGGCGATCTTCACCGGCGCACCGATGCGGGCGCTGGCGTAGATCGCGTCGATCACTTCCATCACAATCAGCCCCTCTTCGCCGGTCGCTACGTGCGGGCGGTCGTTGACGATGCTGTCGACGAAGTGCGCGTAGCTGCACGGCGCCGCCGGAACGGGCGGATGGACCTTCATGTCGTACTGCGTGCCGTCCTTCTCCAGGTATATCTCCGCCTCGTACTGGTAGGACTCGTTGAGATTCCGCTGAACGAGCCCGGCCTTCGTGCCCAACAGGCGGGTTTCCTGCAACTCGTTTTCCTTGATGTTGCCCGCCCACGAGGCCTCGACGATCATCGTCGCCCCGTTGTCGAACCGTACCATCGCCACCGCCAGGTCCTCCACGTCAAAGGCCTTCTTGGTCTTCTTGGCGATCGGAGCGGCGATATGGTCGTACGTCTGCGCGAGCACCCAGACAGGCTTGGGGTGCCCCATCAGCCACATCGCCAGGTCCATGCGGTGAACGCCCAGGTCGATCAACGGCCCGCCGCCGGCGAGCTTCTTCTGCCCGAACCAGCCGCCGAACCCGGGCATGCCACGCCGCCGGTGCCAGACCGTCCGCGCGAAGTACACGTCGCCCAGCACCCCCGCGTCCACCTGGCGCTTCAACGCCCACGACTGTTCCGTGAAGCGGAAGCTGAAGTTGATCATGATCCGCCGGCGGGCCTTCTTCGCCGCCGCCAGCATTTTGCGGGCTTCGTCGGCGTTCATCGCCATGGGCTTCTCGCACAGGACGTGGCACCCGGCCTCCAAGGCCGCCAGCGTCAACGGCATGTGGAACTTGTTCGGCGTGGCGACGCTGACAATGTCCAGCTTCTCCTTGGCCAGCATCTTCGCCACGGAGGTATATTGCTTCTCGATGCCCAGTTGCTTGCCAACGGCCTCGAGGCGAACGGCGTCCACATCCGCCATCGCCACCACCTCCGCCGACGGGTGCTGGCGATACCCGTGCACGTGCGCCGTGCCCATCCCCACCCCGATCACGCCGATCCGCAATTTCTTGTCCGTCATCATCGAATCTCCTTAGCAAGGTTCGCAAGAGACTACCACGTCTATGGTTGGTCGAGCAATCATCATCTGTTCAGCCTGCCGGGCGGTCTATAAGGAGGAACACGAATGTTCCCAATAGACCCGAATGCCACGAATGGCGCCCACTATTATGGCTGGGCGGCCCGCTCGTGATCTCTCTTCGCCGCGTCACTTCCCTTCCGTCAGGGCCTTGTGGGCTTCCTTGAGCTGCTGGCGAATCGGAATCTTCTGCGGGCACTTGTCTTCGCACTTACCGCATTCGGTGCAGGCGTCGGCGGGCACGCCCCAGTTGGGGCTGTTCTTGATGACTTCGGCATACTGCGCCCGGGCGGCCTCCCACAGCCCGTACACGCGGGCGGTGTTGTACATGCCGAAAATCCCCGGGATCGCCACCTTCGCCGCCTCGCAGGGCTGGCAGTATCCGCAGGCGGTGCAGTACAGGTTCGCCATCGCCTTGAGTCGTCCAAGCTGTTCGTTGATAGCGGCCTGGTCGGCCTCGCTGAGCGTCACGGCGTCGTTCGCGGCGGCGAGGTTCTCTTCCACCTGCTGCATCGTGCTCATGCCCGACAGGGCCACCGCGACGTTGGGGTTAGCCAACACGAACCGCAGCGCCAGTTCCGGCACGCGGCGGATCGAGGGCAGCAGCTTCTGCAGCACGGGTGAGTCCGAGCCGAGCTTGCCGCCCCCCACAGGCCCCATCGCCACCACGCCGATGTTGTGCTCCTTCGCCAGGGCCATCCCCCTCTCGAGCTGGCGGTCCAGCATGTTGTATTGCAGCGTGATCGACGCCGGGTAGCCGGCCTCCACCAGCTGCATCAGCCCCTCGTTGCCGTCGTGGAACGAGCAGCAGATGTGGCGGATCAGCCCTTGCTCCCTGGCCTTGAGCATCCATTGGCCCACCCGCGGCTCGACCGACTCGCCGTAGGCCTTCCAGTTGAGCCCGTGATGGTTGTAGATGTCGATCGTCTGCACCCGCAGCCGCTCCAAACTGTCGGTCAGCAGCTTCCACCACTCGCTCTCGTTCTCGCCGTAGTAGTGGTTCTTGGTCGAAACGACTACCTTGTCTCGCCAGCCGACCAGGGCCTCGCCGACGGCTCGCTGGCTATCGCTGTTGCAGTATCCAACGGCTGTGTCGATGTAGTTCACCCCGCCCTCGAAGGCGCGATGGATCATTGGGGTCGACAAGTCGCGGTCGACGAAGCTCGTCTCCCCCTCGCCCTTCATCGGCAGGCGCATCGCGCCGAACCCCAGTTGAGACACTTTCAATCCCGTCCGGCCTAGTGTGCGGTAAATCATCTTCGTGCGTCTCCGGTAAGAGTTAGAACCTCGCCGCCGCCAAGGCTACGTCCCGGCCAAGAGCCTGGCACGCCTCGAGCACCTTTTGGGTCGGCTTGCCGTTGGACTCGACGGCCTGGCCAACCTGTTTGCCAAGCATGCCGAACATTTTCTGCATGACGGCCCCCACCTTCCCACCGCCCCCGTGCGAGTAGAACAGCCCGTAGTGCTTATCGGCCAGGCCCGTGCCGTTGAGGTTCTTGGCGATATACCAGTCGTCCAGGAACATCTTCACCCCGCCGGCGATGTGGCTGTAGTAGTCGGGCGAGCCGAACACCGCGCCGTCCATCCCTCGGTACGTTTCGATGTTCAGCCGTCCCTCATTCGTGTTGAGGATCGTCACGTCGGCGCCGGCGGCCTGGGCGCCGGCGGCCACCGCGTCGGCCATCAACTTCGTGTGCCCGTATTCCTGCGAGTGATACAGCACCAGGATCTTCGCCATCACGGTCTCTCCTTGCCGAGGTTGGGTGTCCGCGGCACTTCCTCGGGCGAGGGGGCCTTCTGCCGCGGATCCTTGTACAGCCAGACATTGTCCCACAAATACACCCCCGGGGGCCAGTACGAGTATATCTGAATCTGCAGCCACTGCACGTTCGCGGGCAAACCCCCACGCGGCGGAAACACGCCCGCCATGTGCGTCCAGGCCCCTTTGGCGTCCTTACCGTTGAGATACCACCGGTACACTTCACGCCGGTAGAGTTCCGGGTGCTCCCGCGTTTCCTCGGCCAGAAGGGCCTTTCGTTTCTCCGCCGGCAACGCGGCGAACTGTTCGGGCGTCAGCCCCCGCTTCGCCAGCGAACCCTCGGAGATTGCCTCCGCCCGCTCTCGCCAGTCGACGAAGCCTTTGACGAACACCTTGGCCCCGCCCTGGCCCAGGCAGTCAGCCGTCAGCCAGTACCGCTGCCCCGGCGTCGCGGGGAGCCACTCGCTCCGGACGTGTACGCCCTCGAGTCCGGCGACGGATCCGTAACTGGTGTCGCGTGCGATCGGCGGCGGCCGGGCCGGGTCAGCCTGGCCCGCCAGCAACCCCTTGCGATACGCCAGCCAGAGGTCGCGAGCCAAGTCCGTCCGCACGCCAAGCACCTTCCCTCGCCCCGGCGGGCCTTCGGAAAGGAACGTCGCCACGTTGTCGAACGCCTCCCAGCCGAGGTCGCCCTTCTCGAAGTCGCCGTTGGCGTTGAGAGGCTTTTCCTTCGCCAGACCCGGCGGCTCGGGCTCGTCCCCCGCCTGAGGCGGCGTCCACTCGGCCTGGCGGCGCAATTTCTCCACGATCTGCCGTGCAATCAGCGGGGCCGCCCGTTCCGTATCGTCAGAAAACCTCGCCGACCATTCCGTAGGCTTGCCCTTGTCGCGACGGTCCACGCACACGACCTCGGCCGTCACCGTCGCGCCCTGCCTGCTGACCGTTCCGTATATCGCGATCTGCACGCCCAGGCGGGCGTCCATCATCTCGAGCAACTTCCCGCGGTCGGCCCCCGCGCCCAGCATCGCCGCCGCCTCCCCCATCGTGAACCGGTCCAGGACCTCATACTCTTCCTGTTTCCCCAACCGGATCCTCACCTTCTCGGCGATGTCCTCCCCGCCCTCCCCTTCCATGTTGAAGACCCCGACGTACACCTTAGCGCCCGCCGTCGGCTTGCTTGTTGGCGTCTCTTCCCCCCGCGCCAGACCCGTCAGCGCCCCGACCACGCCCAGTATCACCAAGGTTCTCATCACGGTCTTCGCTCTCATTCCGCCGCCATTATAAACGCCCGCGGCGCATTTTCCCTGTACCTGTCCTGCCGGATTGGCTATTCTTCATTCATCATGGCACTCATTCGACACATAACGTTACCCGCCGGCTTCGTCGCCAACGGCGTCGCCTGCGGCGTGAAGGCATCCGGCAAGGAAGACCTCGCCGTCATCGCTTCGACGACCGACGCCGCCGCCGCCGTTGTCACCACGCAGAACCAGGTCGTCGGTGCGCCCGTGCTGCGGATCCGCCGGCTCATGCCCAAAGGATCGGGCACGCTCCGAGGCGTGGTGATCAATTCCGGCGTATCGAACGTAGCCACCGGCGCCGCCGGCCTGCGCGACGCCGACACCATGGGCAACTTCACCGCCCGCCTGCTCCGCACGACCCCGGACAAGGTGCTGGTAGCCTCCACGGGCGTCATCGGGCATCGCCTGCCAATGGACAATATCCGCCGCGGCATCACCGCCGCGACCGCCGGGCTTGGCACCGGGCGAGACTCCTACGCCCTTCGGGCCATGATGACCACCGACACCCGCGAGAAGTCCGCCGTCGTTCAGGCCCGACTGGGCGGCAAGACCGTCACCCTGGCCGGCGTGGTCAAGGGCTCGGGCATGATCAGCCCGTGCCTGGCCACCATGATCGCCGTGCTCACCACCGACGCCGCCATCGCACCGGGGGCCCTGTACAAAGCCCTCAAGCAGGTCGTGCCCGATACCTTCAACGCCGTCACCGTCGACTCCGACACCTCGACCTCCGACACGGTGGTGGCCCTGGCCAACGGCGCCGCCGGGAACAAGACCATCACCGCCGGCTCGGGCGACTTCGCCAAGTTCGTCGCCCTGCTGCACGAGGTCTGCTACGAACTCTCGTACGCCCTGGCCGCTGACGGCGAAGGGGCCACGAAGGTCGTCGAGATCGCCGTCGTCGGCGCCCGCACCGACGCCGAGGCCGCCCTCGCCGCCAAGAGCGTCGCCAACAGCCCGCTCTTCAAGTGCGCCGTCCACGGCGGCGACCCCAACTGGGGGCGGATCGTCGCGGCCCTCGGCAAGAGCAGCGCCAAAGTCACCCCGGAGAAGCTCTCCGTCCGTATCGGCGACGTGTGCGTTTTCGCCAAGGGAACCCCCTGCAAGTTCAATCTCAAGAAGGTCGAAACACATCTGGGCGGCAAAGACATCAAAGTCGCCTGCGATCTGGGCCTGGGCAAAGGCAAGTACACCGCCCTGACATGCGACTTCTCGCGTGAGTACGTCACAATCAACGCTGATTACCACACTTAGCCGCACCGGCTCGGCAGGGCCTTCCAGGCAGCAATCTTGCCCCATTACGCTATCTTACCTGGTTTACTTTCCAGGAAAAATGCCCTCATTTGCCCCTATGCGTCCTGCTAAGGCGCGTTATCATTGGGTCTGTAGAAACCAACGAAAGATTGCCCCGGAGGTGATCCCATGACACGCGAACAGATCGGTCGGAAATGGAAGATGGCTCTCCTGATCATCCTGAGTTTCGCCGCCATGTGTTGACCCCCGCCCCCCTCCGATAGACCCTAACTCCGATTCCCACCGGCTGCGCCGGTGGGAATCTTCCTTGAGATAGGACAAGTTCCCCCCGGCCTACCCCAACCCCAGTCTCTTCCTGAACTCCGCCTCATCGATCATCTCGACCCCCAGTTCCCGGGTCTTGGCGGCCTTCGAACCAGGTGATGATCCCACGACGACGAAGTCGATCACCGCGATCGGCATCTCGGATATCGCCCTACCGCACACTCCGCGTTCGCCGTTCATGTTCATTCCTCCATAGAAAAGAGCGGGCCAGGTCCATTCCTCTTCTTCGGGGCGTCCTTCTTCTGCGCCTGGTCTGCCTTCTTCCCCATCCGCCGCTCGAGTTCTGCCTTCCCGATAATCTCCACGCCGAGAGCCCGCGCCTTGTCGATCTTATTGGCCCCCGGGTCATCGCCAGCCACGACGAAATCCGTATTCCCCGAAACGCTCGAAGCCACCTTCCCCCCCGCGGCCTTGACGGCGTCCTCCGCGGCCTTCCGCGAATACCCCTCGAGCATCCCGGTAAGCACGACGGTCTTGCCGACCAAGGGTCCGTCCTCACCACGGCGGACGGCGAGGCGGGCATTCATGTCAACCCCCGCCGCCTCCAATTCGTCGATGATTGCCCTATTGCCCTTATCGTGCAGGAACTCGTAGATGCTCCTGGGTATTCGCTTGTCCGGCACGGCCAATCCAAAAGCCTCGCACAGATCCTCTCGGGTGGCTTTCAGCAGTTGGGCCGCCGTTGGATACATGCACGCCATTCTCTCCACGCGGCCGGTCCGAGAACTTATGACTCCCAGAGATCCTAGCATGTCGGCCGTAACTGCCCGATCGGGGGTCCTTGCAAGAGACGCTTGGACCTCCGGATCCTGCAGGCGATCGTAGGCCCGAGCCACGGTCTTGGGGTACTGCGCGGCGAAGACCTCCCCGATCTTCTCGGCCGGGGCATCCAGCAGTGCCCGCATGCTCCCGAACTTCTCCGCGAATACCTCCGCCCATCGAGCCCCCACCAGCGGAATCCCCAGAGCGTTCAGCAACGCCGCCAAACCGCGGGTTCTTGTGTTCCGGATTGTCGTCACCAAATCCTCGGCATGCTTTGGCGAGACGGAAGGAACCTTTGCCTCCGAACCGTCCTTCTTCTTCCTCGGTGTCCGATCCGTGAGTTTCATGCCCACCAGGTCGGATATCTCCAGCCGATAGAGCCCGGCGAAATTCTTCACGCGCCCAGTCCTGACCAGCTCGTCGATGAGTGCCGGCCCCAGATGCTTCATGTTCATCTGATCCCGGCCGGCAAAGAATATCAGCCGCTCGCGGAGTTGCGCAGGGCAATCAGGGTTAACGCAATGGAGGGAGACTCCTTCGCCTTTGGCTACCTCGCCGCCACAGGCCCGGCACGGGCATCGCGATGGCGGGATGATGGAAACAGCGTTCGCCGGCCTCTTCTCGTACACCACCTGCACGACCTGCGGAATGATCTCACCGGCTTTTTCCACGACGACCGTGTCGCCGGCGCGGACGTCCAGCCGGGCTACCTGGTCAAAGTTGTGCAGCGAGGCGCTGCTGACCGTCGTGCCGCCCAGCGGCACGGGGTCAAAGTGCGCCACCGGCGTGATCGTGCCCAGCCGTCCGACCTGGAAGTCCACCGACCGCAGCACGGTGCGGGCCTGCTCGGCTTCGTATTTGTAGGCGATGCACCAGCGGGGGTATTTACTGGTGGCCCCGAGTTCCTCGCGGAGGGCCAGTTCGTCGATCTTGACGACCATGCCGTCGGTCTCGCAGTCGACGTCCCCGCGAAGGTCAAGCCATTCGCGGATGAAGACCAGCACCGCCTCGACGCCGTCGCAGACGCGGGCATGCGGGTTGGCGGGGATGCCCCACCCGGCCAGGGCGTTCATGGTCTCGCTGGCGAGGGTGGCGACGGGACGGGAGAATTCGCCGAACCCGTGGGCCACGAATGCCAGCCCCCGCGCCGCGACCACGCGGGGGTCGAGGCTCTTGAGCGTACCGGCGGCCCCGTTGCGCGGATTGGCGAAGGGCTCCTCACCGGCCTTGATGCGATCGGCGTTGACGGAGGCAAACGCGCTCCGAGGCCAGTAGACCTCGCCCCGCACCTCGACGACGTCGGGGATGCCCGCCCCCGTCAGCCGCCACGGCACCGAGCGGATCCTGCGGACGTTGTTCGTAACGTCGTCGCCGCGTCGCCCGTCGCCGCGGGTGGCCGCCAACACGAGCAGGCCCTTCTCATACCGCAGCGACATGGCCAGGCCGTCGATCTTCGGATCGACCAGATAGTGAAATGGCATTTCGCCCAAGGCCTTGCGAACACGGGCGTCGAACTCGCGAACCTGCTGGGCGTCGTAGGTGTTGTCGATGCTCTGCATCGCCACGGCATGCTCGACCGATGGGAAGCTCTCGACGGGCTCGCCGCCCACGCGCTGGGTCGGTGAGTCTTCGCTGGTCAGTTCCGGATGCCGGGCCTCCAACTCGCGAAGTTCCACCATCAGGCGGTCGTACTCGCGGTCAGAGACCTCCGGAACGGCCTCGACGTAGTACAGCCGGTCGTGCCGCCGAAGCTCATCCCGAAGCTGCTCGATGCGTTTGGCATCACTCATCGTCCCTGCCCGTCCACAAAAGGAGGCACGAAACCACGCCACGTCATCTACCGTTCATACACCCACGTTTCGTCGGCGATCTGATAGTCGGCCAGTTCGTCCTTGGCGAAGAGGACGCCGATTTCGCGTTCGGCCGAGGCGGGCGAGTCCGAGCCGTGCACCAGGTTGTGCCGGCGACTCATGCCGAAGTCGCCGCGGATCGTCCCGCCCGGGGCCTCCGGGCCGTTCGTCGGGCCCAGGAGCGTCCGGACAATCGCGACGGCGCCGCGACCCTCGGCAACGATCGCCACCACCGGACTGGCCGTAATGAAGTCCATCAGCGGGGGATAGAAATCCTTGCCCTTGTGCTCGGCGTACATCGTCTCGGCCAGCGCGGGCGTGACTCGCATCAGTTTCAGCCCCGCCAGGCGCAGGCCCTTCCGCTCCAGTCGGCCAATAATCTCGCCGACCAGCCGTCGCTGCACGCCATCGGGTTTCACAACCACCAGTGTTCGTTCCATCGTTAGCTCCTTAGCTCCTTGGCGGCACACTGTACGCGACGGCCTGGGCGGCGTCAATTGGTGGAAAGAAACGCCCCCGACAAGCCCTTTTGTATCGCCCGGCCTTGGGGTACACTCACGGCCATGATTATCACGATCGACGGACCGGCCGGGTCAGGCAAGAGCACGGCGGCCCGAGGCTTGGCAAAGGCCCTCGGGGTCGCCTACCTCGACACCGGCGCCACCTACCGCGCGGTGACGCTGGCGGCCCTACAACGCGGGACGGATCTGACGGACACGATCGCCCTGGCCGACCTGGCGGGCGGGCTGGACGTGCAATTTGTGCCCGCACCCGAGGGGCTTCGCGTCCTGCTCGACGGACGCGACGTCAGCGACGCCATCCGCCGCCGCGACGTCACCGAGAACAGCCACTACGTCGCCCGACCGGCGAACGTCCGGGCCGTCCTGGTCGACCTCCAACGCCGCCTCGGGGCCGACCTCGGCAGCTTCGTCACCGAAGGACGCGACCAAGGCACCGTCGTCTTCCCCCGCGCCGACCTGAAGTTCTACCTCGACGCCGACCCTACCCAAC
>SESH01066373.1_pt1 | contig 12309 bp, 10 predicted proteins | sample 3171561 | NCBI WGS metagenome assembly SESH01 (sample SAMN10866947, study PRJNA518727) | freshwater metagenome | biome: subpolar coniferous forest; feature: holomictic lake; material: water; isolation source: holomictic Lake 442 2011 16.5 m and 2014 13 m | place: Canada: near Kenora, Ontario
GCCACCCCCGAAAGATCTTTTTTGGTTGGTTTTTGGCGGCTTCGCCGCCCAAACCTAACAAAAAGCTGGGTCTGGGGCGCAGCCCCAGGGACGTTGCATCAGCCATGGGTGCCCCGCCGCCGCATACGTTCACCGGGCGATGATGAGGTACAATGGGGGGGCCGCGATCTTCTTGAGCAGATAGGGCTCCTGTCGATGAGTACCGTGATCCTGAGCGATGCGCGCTTCGCCGCACACACCTGGTACGGGCACCCCGAGTGCGCAGATCGGCTCGACGCGATTATGGAGGCGATCTCCAAGTCGCATCTGTTCAGCGATCTGCGCAGCGTTGCGCCGTACCCGGCACCGGATGCGGCCCTGATGGCCGTCCACACCCCCGAGTTACTCTGGCGTGTGCGCCAGATGAGCAGCTATGGCGGTGGCCAGGTTGATGGCGACACCTATGTGACGGCCGATTCGTGGGATGCGGCCCTGTACGCGGCGGGCGCGGCCATGGGCGCGGTGGATATTGTCCTCGGCGGGGGACACCACAACGCCTTCGCGCTCGTGCGCCCGCCTGGCCACCACGCCACGCCGGGCCGGGCCATGGGCTTCTGCCTGCTCAACAATATTGCCGTGGCCGCCCGCTACGCGATCAGCCACTTCGGCCTGGGGCGGGTGGCAATTGTAGATTTCGATGTTCACCACGGCAATGGCACGCAGGACGTTTTCTACGATGACCCGCAGGTGCTGTTCATCTCGACTCACGCGGCACCATTCTATCCCGGCACCGGGCCGATGTCTCAGGTGGGCACGGCCGGCCCCGCCGCCGGCACGACGCTGAACATCCCGCTGCCCTTCGGCGTGGGCGACATCGGGTACGCCCGCGTGTTTACCGATCTGGTGGCACCGGCCCTGCGCCGCTTTCGTCCCGAGTTGCTGCTCGTCTCGGCGGGCTACGATAGCCACTGGAAGGATCCCCTCGGGCCGATGGTGCTCTCGACGCCCGGCTACGCCCGGATCACCGCCGACCTGCTGGCCCTGGCCGATGAACTGTGCGACGGCCGGATCGCCCTGGTACTTGAGGGCGGCTACAGCCTGGAGGTTCTCGGCTCCTGCACGGTCGCTACGCTGCGGCTGCTGCTCGGTCGCGACCCCGGCCCCGACATGCTCGGCACCGCGCGGTCGGTCGAACCCGACCTGGACCATCTGATCGCGACGATCCGCGAGCGACACCCGCTGTTTGGAACATTGACGTAGGGGCGAAGCCGTCGGATCGTGCCTGTCGCTGTGCGATAGGCACCATGCTGACTACTTCGCCCCTACGGACGGGGGATACATCATGATCGCGGTGATTAACTATGGCGCGGGCAACCTGCCGAACGCGGTGCGCGCCCTGCGCCATGTGGGTGCCGACTTGGAGGTGACGGACGACCCGGCGGTGGTGCGGGCGGCGGATGCGGTGGTGCTGCCCGGTGTCGGCGCGACGGCGGACACGATGCGCAGCCTGACCGCACTGGGCATCGCTCAGGTGCTGCCTGAGGTGGCCGCCTCGGGGCGGCCCTTCCTGGGGATCTGCGTGGGCATGCAGGTGCTGCTGGGGGTGAGCGAGGAGTTTGGCCCCCACCCATGCCTCGGCGTGGTGGGCGGTACGGTGCGCCGTCTCCCCGCCGTCGCCGGCAAAATCCCGCAGATCGGCTGGAACCAGGTGCGCTACAGCCCATCCTTTGTGGGCCACCCGCTGTTCGCCGACATCCCCGACGCCAGCGACTTCTACTTCGTCCACTCCTTCTACTGCGATGTAGACGACTCCGCCATCGTGGCTGGGCGCACCGGCTACGGCATCGATTTCCCTAGCGTGGTGGTGCGCGATAACCTTGCCGCCGTGCAGTTTCACCCGGAGAAGAGCGGGCGCTGGGGACTCCAGCTGCTGCGGAACTTTGTGCAGATCTGCGTGCAGGCCGGCGCGTATCAGGTGGTAGCATAACCGTATGGAACTTATCCCGGCGATTGATCTGAAGGATGGCCGCTGCGTTCGGCTCTACCAAGGGGACTTTGCCCAGGCCACGGTCTATGGCGAGGATCCGGTGGCGATGGCGCGGCGATGGGCCGACCTGGGGGCCACCCGGCTCCACGTGGTTGACCTCGACGGGGCGAAGGCTGGCCGCCCGGTGAACACCGACGCGGTGCAGGGGATCGTGCGCGCCCTGAAGATCCCGGTGCAGCTGGGCGGCGGTCTGCGCTGCGAGGAGGATATTATTGCCGCCCTCGCGCTGGGGGTGGAGCGGGTGATCCTCGGCACGGCGGCGGTGGCGCAGTCCGACATGGTGGCGCGGGTGGCGGCCCGCTTTGGCGACCAGATCATCGTCGGCGTGGACGCGCGCGACGGCTTGGTCGCCACCGATGGTTGGACGAGTACGGCCAATGTGCGGGCGACGGATCTGGTGGATCAAGTGGCGGCCCTGGGGGTACGCCGGGTGATCTACACCGACATCAGCCGCGACGGCACGCTGACCGAGCCGAATTTCGCGGCCCTGGCCGAGCTGATCCGTCCGGGCGGCCCGGCGATCATCGCCAGCGGCGGCATCGCCACCACCGCGCATCTGCTGCGCCTGGCCCAGCTTGGTGCCGAGGGGACGATTGTGGGCAAGGCCCTGTACACCGGGGCGATCGATCTTGCCGAGGCGCTCGTGGCGCTGCGCGCGTGAATGCAACATGCAAGCAGCCGTTTTTTGCATGTTGAATTGAAGGAACCGCTATGACCAACCCCGACCTGACGGCAAAATACGAGGAGGAGCGCCTGCGCGCCCACGGCCAGTCGCAGATTGTCTACCTCCAGGGCCAGATCGATGAACTGCGCCGCCTGCTCAAGGATCAGACCAATAAATATAACTGGGCCATGGAGCAGGTGCGCAGGACTGAGTCATCGGTGGTTCAGGTGCAGAGCCTGTTCGATCAGCAGGCCGAGGAGGTGACTCAGACCAGCGATGCGGTGCGGCGCGAGGTGATCGGCCTGCGCCGCGAGGTGTCTGGGGCGCTGGTGAAGATCGATGAGAGCGTGAAGCCGCTGCGCGAGATGCAGGCCCAGATCCAGCAGGTGGCCGAGGCGCGCAAGCAAGATCGCGACTTCGTCTCGGGCTGGTTCGTCCGCATCGAGGCGCTAGAGCAGCAAATTCTGACGCTCCAGGCCCAGATCAAAGAGGTTGATGAGCGCCAGCGCCAGTATACGCTGCTGCTCGACCGGCTGCGCGAGGCCGATGTGGTGGCGGTGCAGGAGGCCCGCAAGGTGGGCGAGGAGCTGCAGATCGAGAAGCTGAGCCTGCGCCGCCAGGTGGCGGAGATCCTCCAGCAGGTGGTCGATATCCATCCTACATTGGCGGAACACGACTCGCGCATCCTGCGCATCGATGAGATCCGCCAGCATATCGATCTCTTCGTCGAGACGCTGCCCAAGCAGTACCTTGATCTGGTCGGCAGGTTCCCCGATATCATCACCGATATCAAGCGGGTGGAGCGGATCTCTACCGAGCGCTTCCTGATGAACCAGGAGCGGCTGGAGGATATTCGCCAGCAGGCCGACGAGAAGATTAGCGTACTCCAGGAGGCCGACGAGCTGCACCTGCGCCAGTTGACCTCGTGGCTGGAGCGGATCGATGGCTGGGTGCGCGAGCTGGAGCAGCGCCAGATCCGGGCGGCGACGCGCCTAGAGGCCGCCCAGCAGTTGCATATGATCCGGATCGTGGAAATCGAGAACCGCGAGATGGATACGCTGACGAACCTGGCGACCAGCATGCGCAATCAGTACGAGCGGATTAAGGCCGCCCAGGTCGAGGTGAAGGGCGGGGAGAAGTAGAGCCGCCCCGCCGGGGTGGCTCTACCGGCGCTCCAGGACGAAGATGCGCGGGTGCAGGCCGCCGAGATCGATGCGCAGAGCGCTGTGCAGTCCCCACTCGGGCCGCTCGGCGATCAGGCGCTCCATCAGGCGCACCTCGTGGGAGAGCAGGACACAGTGGGCACCGGGGCGGGCCACGCGGGCGGCCTCGCTGAGCAAGGCCGGGTAGAGGCTGAGGTTTTCGGCGTGTGAGCCGACCAGGTGGCCGAAGGGCAGGTCGGCGCAGATGGCGTCAACGCTGGCGCTGTGCAGCGGCAGGCGCGTGGCGTCCCAGGGGTGCAACTCGCAGCGCGCCGTGAGGTCGGCGGCGGCGATGTTGGTGCGGGCGCACTCCAGGGCGGCGGGGTCGATGTCACAGCCAAAGGCGCGGCGGGCGGGGCCGATCAGCAGCCGCTCGATCAGTAGCGAGGCCGAGCCGCAGCCGATATTGAGGAAGCGGTCGTCGGGGGCGGGCGCGGTGAGCCGGGCCATGGCGCTGGCCACGGCACCGTTGAGCGCACCCTCGCGGTTGCAGACACGCCAGGGCCGGGTGGCCAGGGGCCGTGGCGACAGGCGCACGAGCAACTCCCAGCCCACGCCATCGGCGGCGCGGCGCAGGCGCAGCAGCAGGTCGCCATCGTCGGTGCCGACGCGCAGGCCGGTGGCGGCGGCAATCTCGGCCTTGAGCCGGGTGAGGACAGTCGACTCGGCACCAGCGGCGCTGAGGAAGAGGCTGGCAAACGCGCCTGGCGGGTGCAGGCGGCGCACCTTGTCGATGCTGGCCAGCACGGCGCGGAAGTACTCGTCGCCGAGTAGGGCCTTGGGCCGGGGGACGGGGAAGGCGCGCACGAGATAGACGGTCTGGACGGTGCGCAGGCCCAGCAGGGCGCGCAGTTCGCCGGCGTAGTCCACGCCAATGACGCCCGGCGGGCCGTCACGGTCAGGGCGAGCGGACGGGCCAAGGCCGCGCAGTTCGTCGCGGGCGATCAGTTCCAGCCCCTCGGCGGTCATGACTTCGATGCGGTGGGGACGCCCGACGGGGCGCGGGGGTATCTTTGCCATAGGGCTATCATACCGCAGGTTAGGCATGCTTCAGAATTGGGCATTTCAGCTTGACCGTCCTGCGATGCGGCGACGAGGCAAGGAGGCGATCCTATCGCCGCAGCGCCTCATCGTCTCGTCGCTGAACGGTCACGTGGGTTTGAACCATGCCTTAGAGCTTTGGATCGCGAAAGACGCGGATCATCCCGCCTTACGCCTTTCGTGATCCAAAGCTCGGATTGTTTAAGGTGATCTATGTCTGAACGATTATTCTCCCTTGGGGTGACGTACTGGCCCCGCCCGCAGCGTGCGGGCGCGCCGATGCTGTGTAGCTGGGAGTGGTGCGACCACGGCGCGGTGCGCGACGACCTGGCCCATGTGGCCGCCCTTGGATTCGATACGGTGCGCCTGGAGTTGCGCTGGGCCGAGGCCCAGCCGGGGCCGGCGCGGGTGAGCACGGCGGCCCTGCGCGGCCTGGAGCGCGGGCTCGACGCCGCCCACGCGGCTGGCCTGCGGGCGACGGTGGCGATTATGGCGGGAACCCTCGCCGGTGCCCTGCACCTGCCCGCGTGGGCCGTGGGCTTCCGCGACCTGACGGAGGCCATGCGCGCGCGCCAGCCCAACGCCCCGCGCGCGCCCACCATCCTCACCGATAGCGGCTACCGCACCGAGCCGGCCCGCGACCTCTACGCTGACTCGGACATGCGCCAGGCCACCCGCTACCTGCTGCGCGAGACGGTGGGCAACTTTGCCGCGCACCCGGCTGCCTACGCCTGGGAACTGGCCGCCGGGGTCGGGCGCGCCCGCCGCGCCGCGTCCAGCCGCGCCGCCGCCGCTTGGTGGGCCGGTCTGGCCGACCTGGCCCGCTCGCACGGTGCGCGCCGTCTGATCGGGGTGGTGGACGGCGACGGCCTGGGTCGCGCCGATGGCCTACGCCCCGCGCAGATTGTGGCCGCCGGGGCCGATCTGGCGGTGTCGGCGGCGGCCTTCCCGCCGCCGCGCGTGTCGCGCCCCTGGGATCCCGCCCATGCCACACTGCTGCACGCGCTGGCCGCCGGGCTGCTGCGCGCCGAGGGGGCTGTGGCCCCGGTGGTTGTGGCCGACCTGGGCCTGCCAACCCAGGCTGCGGGCCAGGCTGGCTGGGTGGAGAGCGAGGCGTACGGCTACACGGACTACGCCTTCCTGGCCGATGACGAGCGCCAGGCTCGGCTGGTTGAGGCGGCCCTGGATGCGCTCTGGCGCGCGGGGGCCGGCGGGGTCTGGCTGGCGGGTTACGCCGATCCTGCGCTGAGCCTGTGGGCTGCGCCGCCGGTGGATCGGGCATGGCCCGCGCGTACCTGGGGGCTGGTGAGTGCCGACGGCCACGAGCGGCCAGCCGCTGATGTCGTGCGCGCCTTCGCCGCCCGGCTGCGCGCCGACGACCTGCCCGCTCCGACCGGCCCGCCCGCGATGCCGATTGACCCCGAGCGCTACTGGCGCGATCCTTGCACGGCCATGGCCGCGCTGGTGGCGGGCTGGGGTGAAGGGGTGGCGGAGTCGGGCTGATGCAACGTCCTTGGGGCTGCGCCCCAGACCGCGCTTTTTGTGGATCTTTGGCGGCGAAGTCGCCAAAGATCCACAAAAAAAGATCGTTCGGGGGTGGCTTTGCCAGCCCCAAACCTCCGCCGGAGGCGACGTTGTAACCGCCCTGATCGTCTCCTCCCCGTCGCCGTGTCCCCGTCTCCACGTATGCTATAATTCGCCCGCACCGACGCCCTAGACGGGCAAACAATTGTAAAGGGTATTGCTATGCCAGATGCGACGCTCATCGTGGCGCTTGAGGGTCTGCGCGATGGCTACAGCCAGCGGCAGAAGGCCACAAATGGCCTGATTACCGCGCTTAAGGCGGCCACCGGCGCGCTCGGCAAGGCCGGTCGGGCCATCCGTGAGTACGCTCCGACGCCGCCCCCCGGCGGCCCGCTGGCCCAGGCCCAGCAAGCGTTTGCGGCCCTGCGCCTGAAGGACGAGGCGGTAGACCCGCTACTGCCCGAGCTGCGCCGCGAGGCGAAGCTGCTCACCGGTATGGCCGCCGTCCTGAAGGACGCCCTCGCGGCCCTGCGCGGTGAGGCTGTCGATGTGGTGCGTCTGGGCCACGCCTGCGGTGCGCTTGAGTCTAGCAGGATCCAGGATCCCGCCCTGCGCCAGTTGCTGCCCGGCCTGAGGCATGAGCTTGATCTGGCCCAGCGCGCGCTCGGCGACACCTTCGGCTTGGCCTTGCGCCACGCCTTGGCTGCGCAGGGCGTCGAACTGGGCGGTCGTCCGCCGCGCTTCGAGATCGGGCGCTTCGATCTGACGGCCAACTTCGTCAGCCGCACGGCCACCCTCAGCTACGGCAAGGAGTTGGTGATCAAGCGCGTGCCGCTCAGTGTCGATGCGGTGCTTGCGGCCTACCAGCGCGAGGTTACGCTGATCAGCGGGCGCAACGAGGACGGCGAGCGCTGGATCGAGCAACTCTACGAGGCGTGGGAGACCGCGCGCCGCAAGCGCGGCAGCGCCGATCTGCGTGCCAATATCGTCGAGTGCTACCTGGAACTGGTGCTGCTGCGCCAGTCGAAAGCGTTCCGCAGCGCGCCCAGCCGTCACGACTTCACCGACTACAGCCGGGCGCAGTTCGCCTACGATTTCTACGAGTTCACCAGCCCGCGCCCCGTTACCTACAAGGGTCTGCGCGCCTTCGGCACGGTGGCCACCAAAGCGCAGACCGATAACGTCGAGCGCAGCATCTGGATCGTCAGTGGCGAAAGCCCCCACGTCGGGAGCTATATCGCCGATGTGAAGTTCGATAGGGATGAGTAAATCCATTTTGGATTTTGGATTTTGGTAGTCCGTAACATAAGTTTCCTGGTACACGTGCTGGCTTCGACAGGCTCAGCCCGCGCCCGTTGGCTGAGCCTGTCGAAGCCACAATTGGACAGCATATGCTCCCAGAGCCGCGCCTCGCGCGCCAGATCATCGAGACCCTCGGGCAGTCGGGTACGCCGCTGTCGAAGGGTGTGAGCTACTACAACGTCGGCAATGAGACGCTGCTGAACGCCATCGACCGCCACTACCTCGGCTCGTACCTGGCCGACGGCGGTGCGGTCTTTAAGCTGGTGGTAGGCGACTACGGCAGCGGCAAGTCGCATTTCCTCTACTGCGTGCGCGACCGGGCCTGGGAGCGTAACTTCGCGGTGAGCAAGGTAGATCTCAGCCCGAAGGAGAGTCCCTACGACGATCAGCGCCGGGTCTATGCCGCCGTGGCCTCGAATATCATCTGGCACGAACTGGGGAGCCTGGGCGAGGACGAGCACGGCCTGACCCGTTTCCTTGAAGGCACCCTGCGCCGTCTGGCCGCGCCCCACGGCCTCGACCTAGAGGACGCCGAGGCGGCTGAACTGCCCGAGGTGCGCGCCCTGCTGCAGACCATCGCCACCACGCCGATCGACAGCCTGAGCTTCCAGAAGGCGGTGCAGGGCTACCTCAACGCCCTGTTGCGCGGCCAGCAGCTGCGTCAGGAGTCGCTGGGGCGCTGGCTGCACGGCGAGGAGGTCAGCCCGGAGGATAGCCGCGATCTGCGCTCGATCGGCGTGACCGAGAAGATCAACAAGAATAACGCCTTCAAGATGCTGCGCTCGCTCTGTCAGGCGGTGCGCGCGCTCGGCTACACCGGGCTGGCCCTGCTCTTTGATGAGGGCGACCGCATGCTCAGCGTGGGCGGGCGATCCGAGAAGGTGGCCACCGATAACCTGCGCGAGGTGATCGACCGCTGCCGCGAGGATCTGCCCGGCGCGATGTTCCTCTACGCGGTGCCGCCGGCCTTTATCAACGACATCGTGCCGAAGTACCCGGCCCTCCAGCAGCGTATCCAGGCTCCGAACGATTTCTCGCGCTCGAATCCCTTCAGCCCGCAGATTAACCTGGAGCGCCTGGATGTGCCTGACGCCGAGCTGCTGACCCAGATTGGCTACCGCCTGCTGCCAATCTTTGAGACGGCCTACGCCTTCCGGCTGAACCCGGAGATCCAGGCCGCCAATATCGCCACGCTCTCCGAGGCGGCGCGCAACTCGTACCTGGCGATCAGCCACCGCCGCCTGTTTATCAAGGCCCTGGTGACGGAGTGGTTTCGCCAGAAGGAAGAGGGCGAGCAGCCGATGAGCGTCGAGTATGCCGCTGCCGCCATCCGTGGCCAGCGCGACGCTCTGATGGCCCTGGCCGACGGCGAGCAGCGGCCTTACTAGCGGAGATTTATGGCTGATGTAGCTACCCAGACCTCCCGCCGCGTCGTCCATCCGCGACTGGGGCCAGGCAACCTGCTCAAGACGTATATGAGCGGCTATGAGTTCGAGGTATGCTTCGACTCGGGCCGCCGCTTCCGCCTGCCCGCCCGCGAGTTTGAGGCTGAGTCGGCTAGCCCCTGGCAGGTTGTCACCGGTGCCCCGGCCCCCGCCGCGCGCGCGATCATCCTCGACGATGACCAATTCCGCGCTCGCCAGACCCTGGAGGCTCTGCGGCTGGGGATTGTGCCGATGAAGGATGTGGAGACTCTGACGATTGGCCTGGAGGCCGAGCAGGTCACGCTCGACCGCGCCTTGGCCCGCTCGCGCGAGCGCGGCGGCGATGCGCTGGCGGTGATCGGTGACTACGGCTTTGGCAAGAGTCACTTTGTGGAACTGGCGGCCCGCCGCGCTCTGCGCGAGAACTGCCTGGTGGCCAGCGCCAGCCTGGATCTGGTCGAGGTGCCGCCGGGCAAGGCCAACGAGATCTACCGGGCGCTGCTGGGCGGCCTGCGCTACCCCGACAGCGACGAGCGCGGCCTGGCCCCGCTGTTGAAGAAGGCCGTCGCCAGCCCGGCGGTGATGGCGCAGTTCGCCGAGCGCAGCCCACGCGGGAAGGACGACCCGCTCGTCGCGGTGCTGCGCGCCCTGGCCGATTGCGGCAGCCAGATCGCCTATGACGAGATGGTGCTGTGGGTCAGCGGCCAGATCCGCGCGCCCACCGCCGAAATGCGCAGCTACCTGAAGCGGCCGCCACGGATCTATCTGTCTGGCGAGATCGCCCGCCAGTATAGCTATCTGCTCACCGCGATAAGCGTGCTGGCCACCATGCTCGGCTACGGCGGCCTGGCCGTGCTGATTGACGAGTCGGAACATTACTCGCTGCTGCGGGCCACCCAGCGCGGACGGGCCGACGCCTTCTTTAAGGCGCTGATCTACGCGGCCATCGGCCAGGCCAACAGCCGGGTTGACCCGAAGACCATCTCCTACCACAGCTCGGCGGAGTACGACATCACGTTTGCCTCTAGCCCGCAGCTCTTCTTCCTCTTCGCCCTCACCGCGAGCGAAAGCCAGATGCCGGTGGACAGTTGGCTGGCACCGTCGCAGATCCTGCGCCTGGACGACCGCTTCATCGAGCGCGACATCCTGGAGTTCTTCAAGACCCTGCTGCGCTACCACAGCATCGCCTACGCCTACAGCTACCCGCCGCCACGCGAGCGCTACGAGGAGGTGGTCAAGATCGCCCCCGGCCTGCTCTCGCGGGCGCTGACCCAGCACCGCATCAATATGCGCGAGGTGATCCGCCTGGGGGTGACGGTCTGCGACCTGCTTTACCTGCACGCCGACTATGCGCCGGGTACGCTGGTCGAGGAACTGGGCAAAGGGCTGAAGTAGGGGCGCAGCAGCACCGCGCAGCAGCGCCGCGCTGTAAGGGCGCAGCAGCGCGGCGCTGCTGCGCCCCAACGGGGAAATCTTATGCACCTCGTCAATCGTGGTGGCGAGATCGCGATTAGCCTTGATGAGATCCAAGGTCTCTGGACAGAAGAGATCTACTTGAGGTTGACGGATCACTCTAACTGGCTGATCGAGTTTACCGATGGTTATATGGATTTTTTGCCAATGCCTACCGACAAACATCAAGCGATACTTCGCTTTCTCTTCCGACTCTTCGACGCGCTGATGGTGCAGACTGGCGGTACCGCGTTCTTTGCCGCCCTGCGCCTCCAGATTCGACCGCGCATGTATCGTGAGCCAGACTTGCTCCTGTTGCTCGCGAAGGACGACCCGCGCAGGCAGAATCGCTTCTGGCTCGGCGCGGATCTGGTGGTCGAGATCGTCAGTCCTGACGACCCGGAGCGCGATCTGGTCGAGAAGGTGGCCGACTACGCTGAGGCGAACATCCCCGAGTACTGGATCGTCAACCCGAATACGGCCACCATCAGCGTGCTGCGCCTGGAGGGCGATGCCTATGTGGCCCACGGCGTGTTTGGTCGTGGCGAGAATGCCACGTCGGCCCTGCTGCCCGGCTTCACGGTCGATGTGAGCGCCGCCCTCGATGCCGAGTGACCCCGCCCGCGCCGCTGCCCTGGCCTTGAAGGCACGGCTACCGCGCAGTTGGCCGGCCTTCTTTGCGCGCCACGGCACGTTTACCTCGGCCCAGCTCGCCGCCATTCCGCCCCTGCTCGACGGTGCCAACCTGCTGCTCTGCGCACCCACCGCTAGCGGCAAGACCGCCGCCGTCCTCGCGCCGCTGGTCGAGCGGCACCTCCCGCCCCGTCGCCCGCCGTCCCAGCTCGCTATCCTCTACCTCGTGCCGACCCGCGCCCTGGTCAGCGATCTGCGCGCGCGCCTGGAGTCGCCCCTTAGCTCGCTCGGCCTGCGGCTGGGCGTGAAGACTCGCGATAGCGCCTTCCGCCCCAGCGCGCCGCCCGATCTGCTGATCACCACGCCCGAGTCCGCCGATGCTCTGCTCGCCTCCGCCGCGCGGATCTTCGTCGGCCTGCGCGCCGTGGTGATCGACGAGTTGCACCTCTTCGACGGCACGCCGCGCGGCGATCAGCTGCGGGCGGTGCTCAGCCGCATCCGTGCGCTGCGGGCCTATGCTGCCGCGCACGGCGACGCCCCGGATGCCGCGATCCAGTACGCGGCGCTCTCGGCCACGATGTCCGAGCCAGAAGCCACGGCGGCGCGCTACTTCGCCCCGGCCCAGGTGGTGTATGCGGGCGGCGGGCGGCCTCTGGAGGCCGAGCTGGTGGCGATGGACGACGACGGTGACGCGGCACTGGCCGCCTACCTGGACGACTTCCGCCGCCGGGGCTGGCGCAAGGCGCTGGTGTTCTGCAACAGCCGCGCCGAGGTTGAGCGCTACGCCGCCGTCACCCGGCCGGCGTCGCCCTTCGGCAGCGCGGTCTTCGTCCACTACTCGAACATCGAGGCCGCACGACGGCACGAGATCGAGCGCCAGTTCGCCGCCGCCGACAGCGCGATCTGCTTTGCCAGCAGCACCCTGGAGCTGGGCATCGACATCGGCAGCGTCGATGTGGTCGCCCTGATCGGCCCGCCCGGCAGCCGGGCATCTTTTGTCCAGCGCATCGGGCGGGGCAACCGCCGTGGGCGCAGTCTGCG
>SESH01046294.1_pt1 | contig 12305 bp, 8 predicted proteins | sample 3171561 | NCBI WGS metagenome assembly SESH01 (sample SAMN10866947, study PRJNA518727) | freshwater metagenome | biome: subpolar coniferous forest; feature: holomictic lake; material: water; isolation source: holomictic Lake 442 2011 16.5 m and 2014 13 m | place: Canada: near Kenora, Ontario
AGAAAAGACCGACCGCTACCCTAGCCACGGTGGCTGAAGCGAACATTAAACGCGGCTGAATTTTGGTACAGGAAACACTCAGGCCAAACCGTAGGGCCGGCGCTGGCCGCCGGGCCGCGGCTGCCGACAAGCGGCAGCCCTACCAACCACTGCGGCTGCAGGCCCGTGGATCAGTTCAGTTTCTTCAGCTGCTCGACGCACACCTCGGCCGTGAGCGGCAGATATTTTCCGTCGCGCATGATCTCGGCCTGGCCCTCGCGGCTCACGATGAAGCGAAGATATTCCCGGACCTTCGGGTCCATCGGCTGGCCGGGCTTCACATCGGCATAGGCATAGATCTCGTCGTGCAGCGGATATTTCCGGCTGCGGATGTTATCAATCGTGTAGGCGTAGGCCGGGCCGGTGGCGGTCGCCGCCACTTCGAGCAGCTTGCACTCGGCCGGCAGATTCGCGCCCACCGGCGACGCGATGTAGGCGATGCCGTAGCGGTCCTGCTTCAGATCATCGTTGAGGCCGCGCTTCAGCGCGCCAAAGCCCATCGTGCCGCCACCCGTGCCCGGGTCCCCGACGTAGTTCGCGTAGATCCGCAGGCGCTCATTCCACTTGTCGCTGCCCTGGAGGATCCGGTCCGAAAACGTGCCAGCCTGGCTGTAGCGCTGGTTGAGGCCATAGGGAATGATCTCTTTGTCGGCCCACTCACCGGGAAGACCGAGCTGACCCCACCGGCGAAGATTTTTTTCCGGCCCGCGCGAAAACTCCGGGTGCCAGTCGGTGCCGACCCACCCGCCCAGCCGCTCCGCGCCGAAGATGCCATCGAGCTGGTCAAAGGTGATTTTCGTGAGCGGATTGTCCTTGTTCACCACGATCCCGAACGCCGGATTCCAGCCGGTCACATTGTAGGATCCGGTCGCGACGATGATCTCGAGCGGATCGTGATTCTTGTAGCGCTGGAAGAGTTGCAGCTCCTCCGTCTTGATCTTGCGGCTGATGCCCAGGTCGCCGACGTCGAGCGTCAGCGCGGGGATCGCGGCGCGCGTCGTGAGCATGTGATATTCGAGCGTCACGCCAGGGTGAAATTTCTGGAACGCCTTTTCCCAGTAGTCGCCGACGTTGCCATCCACAATGTAGTTGCTGCCCCACAGCCGGATCGTGCCGGTGACCTTCTCCTTTGGCACATAGGCCGGCAGGTCGCTGAGATCCCACTGGTTGGCCGGGTAGTAGGCCTTCTTGCCTTTCGCGACGAGCCCTTCCGCGCGGGCCTTTTGCATGGCGAGGCCGGTCGAGGCCTTTTCAGTTTGCGCGCTGAGGGCGACGGCGAGCGCGAGCGTCGCGAGGAGGGCGGCGGAGGTTTTCATTCGCAAAGGTTCCGACAGGCTGAGGCCCGATTCGGTTTGGTTGGCTGTAGGAGCGGCTTTACGCCGCGATGGAATTCCAGATCGCGGCATAAAGCCGCTCCTACAACCGGATGGGGGGATGGGCGCATGGAGTTGAGGAGGTCGTGATCAAATTTCCCGGGGCCTGCTCCGGGGATGTTCACTGGAGTTTCTTGAGCTGCTCGCGGACGACCGCGGCCGGCAGCGGCAGGTACTTCGCGTCCTGCTGCACCGCGTCCTGGCCCTCGCGGCTGAGGATGTAGCGGAGGAATTCCCGCACCTTCGGGTCGACCGGCTTCCCGGCCTCGCGGCGGAAATAGAAATAGACCTGATCATAGAGCGGATAGGCGCGGCTGCGGAGGTTCTCGAGATTGAGCTCGACGTGCTTCATCGCGCCGCGCGGCGCGATCGCGATACGCTTCGTCTGCGGCGTCGCAAAACCATAGCCCGAGTAGCCGATGCCATAGCGGTCCTTCGCCACGGCGTCGGCGGTTTGCTTGCCCTCGAGTTCGGTCGTGCCGTCGGCGTTCTTGTAGTTGGTGAACTCGAGGAGATTTTCGTTCCACTTGGCGCCACCCTGGAAAACCAGCCGCTCGAACGTGCGTGGGATGTGGTATTGCAGGTTGTAGCCGTAGACGTGAATCGGCTTGTCCGCCCACTCGCCTGTGAGGCCGAGCTGGCCCCAGGTGCGGATGTTCTTGTCCGCACCGCGGGCCACCGAAGTGTCCCAGCTGATGTCGACAAACGCGCCCGCCCGCGCCGCACCGAAGATCCCGTCCAACTGCTCGATCGTGAGCTTCGCGAGCGGGTTGTCCTGATTCACGTAGATCGCGATCGCGTAGTTCCAGCCGGGGACGTTCAGGCTGCCGGTGACGACGGAAATCTCCACGGGATGCGACTCGTGGTAGCGTTGAAACAACAGCAGTTCGTCCGACGTGATATGACGGCTCGGACCAAGGTCCGACAGCCCGAGGGTCAGCGCGGGAATCGCGACAAGCGTCGTCTTCAGCTCATCTTGGAACGTCACGCCCGGGTGGAATTTCTTGAATCCGCCCTCCCACGCTTTGCCGAGCGGGCTGTCCTTGAAATAGTTCGAGCCCCATTGGCGAATCACGCCCGTCACCTGTTGCTCGGGCTGGTAGGCCGGCAACTCGCTCAGATCCCAGCGCGTGTCATAGTAGGCAATCGAGCCGCGCTTCTTGAGTTTGTCGTCGCGACCCTTCTGGACCTCGATCGCATCGCGGATCTGCGCCGACGCCGCGACCACCAACCCGCCGCAGAGTACGGCCAGCCGAAGAGAGTATTTCATCGGCGCCTCAATCGAGCTTCTTGAGCTGTTCCTTCAGGTAGTCGGCCTTGAGCGGATAATAGTAACCCACCTTCGCGATGATTTCCTGGCCCTCGCGGCTCAGCACGAACCGCATGAACTCGCGGGCGCGCGGATCGAGCGGGCGGCCCGGCGGCTTGTTGACGTAGAAGTAAGCGTCCCGGATCAGCGGATAGACGCGATTGGCGACATTGTCGGGTGTGAGCGCAACCGCGGGGCCGCCGCCGCGCGGCGAAACCTTCAAAACCTTGAGATTGGGGAAATCGTTCACGTGCATCAGCGCCGCGATGCCGATGGCGAACTTGTTCTTCGCGAGCATCTCGAGCGGGCGCACGCTGTCGACCTTCGCCCCATTGGCATCGGGCGTGGTCTGCTTGGCCTCGACATACTCCATGAAGTTGCCGTTCCACTTGTGCGACCAGTGGAACAGGGTGCGCTCAATCGAGATTGCGAAGCCGGGGGCCACGTAGCCGAAGGTCTGGATCTCCTGGCCGGCAAACTCCCCCTTCAACCCGAGTTGGTCCCACTTGCGGATGTTCGTGTCCGCACTGCGGGCATATTTCGCGGTGTAGAGGTAGTTCTCGTTGTTCACTAGTTCCCAGCCGCCGCTGCGCTCGCTGCCGAACAGGCACTCGAGCTGATCCATCGAAATCTCGTTCAGCGGATTGTCCTGGTTGACCACGATGGCCCACGCGAAGAGCGAGCCGCGCTTCTCGTAGCCGCCGGTCGCGACCGAGATCTCCGTCGGCATGTAGCCGAAGGCGTTGTAGAACGGCATGAGATCGGTGATCTTCGCGTCGTCGCCCATCGGCGCGACGTCCGAGATGCCGCTGTAGAGTCCCGCGATGCCACCCTCGCTGCTCGGAATGTGGCTGGTAGTCACGCGCGCTTCGGGGTGAAACTTCATGAAGCCCTGCGCGAGGTAATCGACCGCGTTCTTCAGCTCGCTGCCGACGACGCGCACGCCGCCGACGATCTTCGTCTCCGGCTGGTAGGGCGGCAGGTCGCTCAAGTCCGGCGGGGGCAGTTCCGTGTACGTCGTCGTGGTGCCCTTCCCGTCGGTGCGGAGCGTGTCCTTGATTTTGTCGAAGGAGGCATAGGTGGGGACCGTCGCCGTGAGTTTTTCGCGGATGGATGTCTTCAGTTTGCCCACGCCCATCGCCGCGAACGCGACCGAGTCGCGATACTCCAGCACCGTAAGCGCATCGACTTTGCCGACCTCGCCGCGCTCATGGTACATGGTGGAGCGCACGAGGTGCTTGGTCGCCCGCATCGCCTCATAGAGCGGCTTGATGTAGCCTTGGGCAAATTCGTTGTAACGCTCGCGGCCGACGATCGGCGTGTAAGTGTTGACGACAAAGACCGAGTGGTTCGAGTCGCGCGGCGAAAGCTCGCCGTGCACGAGCACATCGGCGCGGCGCACGATCAGGCCGGCGGGCAGCGCCGAAGCGGATTCCCGCTGCCAGAGGTCGGCGGAATTTTCGCTGGGAAACTCCAGCACCGCGAACGCTTCGAGTTGCGCCTTGCGGTCTGGCCCCGGATTTTCCGCCCGCCCCTGCGTGAGCAGCAGCGCGTTGGCGACCTGACCCGACTGCCGCCACTTGGCGAGCAGCGGCGCGAGTTCCGCTGGCAGCGGCGAGCCCGCCGGGACGCGAATGACGACGTTGGCCGGGACGGCAAATGCGGCGGCAGCCAAGATGAACGGCGCAAGAGCAAGGTAGAATCTGAGTTTCATAAAAGGGATAGGGGTCGAACCAAAAACGACTAACTTCCAAGTTACAGTAAGCCGCACCGAGCTTAACGAAACATGAAGCAGCACTGAAATAATATTCAGGCAGCGCGATCGCTCACTTTAGCTCTGACCGAGCGGCCGATGCAACGACTGGTGCCAGCGGCAGGTAGGCGCTGTCCGCCGCCACCAGCTGTTGACCCTCGGCGCTCAGGATAAACGAGAAGAAGTCCCGCACTTTCGGGGCCAGCGGCGCTCCCGGGGCGCGATTCACATAGGCGAACACGGGGCGGGCGAACGGATAAGCCCGCGCGGCGACGCTTGCCCGAGATGGCACCACAAACGGACCGTCCGCCGCGACGGCCACGGCCACCGGCTTCACTTGCACGTCGTCGAGCCCGGCCCCCGCCACCGCGAGCCCCAGCGGATCATTGGCGAGCGCGTCGATCACCTTCTGGCCGGCGTCGTGTTTGCTCGGCGTGCCCTTGGTGTCGGCAAATTCCCGCAGGCGCTCCCAGGCGAGCATTCGGCTGTCGTGGAGCACCACGCTGCGGAAAAACCGTCCCGTCCCCTCCTCCGTGTCCGGTGCGAAAAGGTGGATCGGCCGGTCGCGCCATTCGCCCGTCAGTCCGAGCTGACCCCAGGTGCGAAGATTGGCCGGCGCGCCGCGCAACCGCTCGGAACCAAAGGCGGCATCGAGTTGCGCGAGCGTGATCTTCGCCAGGGGATTGTCCCGGTGCACCAAGACGACCAGCGCGGGCGATCGACCCGGCGCGCCGAAGCTGCCGGTCGCGACCTCGACCGCTGCGGGCTTGTAGCGAAAAATCCATTCGAACGCCTTCACCTCCGCGACCGTCGCCTCGCGTCCGAGCAGCGCGATGTCCGCGCGCCGCGTGTAGAGTCCGGGCAGGCCGACGTCGCTGCCCGTCAGGCGCGTCTCGAAGCGCGACGCGGGATGCGTCCTCCGGTAGCCCGCCTGCCAGCGTTCGAGCAGCGGCTGCAGTTCGGCGGTGCCCCAGACGCGAATGACCCCCTCGGCTTCCGGCGGATCAACCGGTGGCGGCAGCGCGGCGAAGGCCACCACCTGCGCGGCGGCAAGAAAGAGGAAGGCGCGGCGGGTCATTTCAGTTTCTCCTTCTGCGCGGCGATGATGTCCGCGCCCAACGGCAGGTAGCTGCTCGCCTCGATCAGGCCCTGCTGGCCTTCGCGGCTGAGGATGAAACGCAGGAATTCGCGCACCACCGGCTCAACCGGCCGACCCGGCGCGCGATCGATGAACGCCGGGATGATGCGCACCAGCGGATAGGTCTGCGCGATGAGGTTGGCGGACGTCGGAGCATAGAACGGCCCGGAGTCGCTCCGGCCCAACGCGAGCGCCTTCACGTTCGGGTTGGCATAACGCACGTTTGAGATCGCGATGCCGAAACGGTCGCGCGCGAGCGCATCGAGGATGCGCAGTCCGTGGTCGTATTGCGAGCCGTCGGGACGGATCTCGTGGACGTATTCCTTGATCGCCGTGTTCCAGCGATGGGAGTTTTCCAACACGGCCTCGCGGAAGAAGAGGGCGAAGTCTTCGTCGACCTTCCAACCGTAGGGCTGGATGGCCTTGTTCGCCCACTCCCCCGTCCGGCCGAGGTCGCCCCAAGTGCGGATATTTTTCGGTGCGCCGCGGCGGTGTTCCGCGCCGAAGATCGCGTCCAACTGCGCCAGCGAGAGCTGCGCGAGCGGATTGTCGCGGTGCACGAAGATCATGTGCGCGTAATCAAAGAAGTTCACGTCGAGGCTGCCCGTTGCAACCGAGATGCCCGTCGGCGGATAGCCCTTCGCGCGCTCGAACGCCGCGGCCGCGGCCGGGCTGATCTCCTCGCCCAGCAGCGCGATGTCGCCGGCGCCGGCAAGCAGCGCGCCGATCGCCGACGCGGTGCCGTAGAGCCGGTTGTCGAGTTTCACTTCGGGCTGGAAGCGGTTGAAGTCCGCCATCCAGCGGCCGACCAGCGTACCCATGAAGTCGCGCTTGAAGCTGCCATGGCCCCAGAGCCGGATCGTGCCACTGACATTTTCCTTTGGCGCGTAACCCGGCAGCACCGCAACGAATGCGGTGTCCGCCGGCGCGATCGGTGTGACAGGCGGTTCCACGCCGAGCGCAAGCGTGGTAGCGACGATCGCCAGCGCGAGGATTCGAACACGAGCTCTCGTCATTTTAGAATACGCGATTGAACCACGGAGGCACCGAGAACACGGAGGAGCGGATGGGTAAAGGCGACTTCACCTCGGACGTGAGACGGCGCAGTTCGACCTTTTCTGCACAAGCGGTCTCTCTGTGCTCTCGGTGTCTCTGTGGTTCCATTCCAATCGCAGAAGCCTGCTTCATTCGAGTTTCTTGAGCTGTTCCCGGACCACATCGCCCATCAGCGGCATGTAGCGGCCCTCGCGTTGCACGCACTCCTGGCCCTCCTGGCTGAGGACGAAGCGAATGAACTCCTCGACCTTGGGTTCCAGCGGCTGGCCCGGCTTCTTGTTCACATAGAAATAATACTGCCCGTAGAGCGGATAGGTCCGGTCGTGGATGGTCTCCAGCGAACGCTTCACGTACGGCCCGCCGTCGTAGCCCTGGATCGCGAGCTCCTTCAGGTCCGGACTCATCGACATGGGCGAAACATAAAACATCGCGTACTTGTCGGCGGCCATCGCCCGCCGCGCCTGCATGCTCCAGCTGTTAATCTTGCCGTCGGACGTGATGTAGTTGGCAAAAGCCTGATAGCCCTCGGCGAACTGGTCGCTGCCGCGGAGCACGACGTCGGAGAACTGCGTGGTCTGGTTGCCCCGCAGGGTCTGCCCACCGGGGTGGATCGGCCGGTTCGCCCACTCGCCCGTGAGGCCGAGCTGGCCCCACGTGCGAATATTTTCCTCAGCGCTGCGGGCAAAGGGATACTCCGTGTGCCAGACGCTTCCGACGTAGCCGCCGGTCCGGGCGCCACCGAACACGCCGTCGAGTTGCTTCATGCTGATCCGGTCGAGCGGATTGTCCTTGTTCACCACAATGATGAACGCCGGCATCCAGCCATAGACATCATAGGAGCCCGTCACCACGGAGATCTCCGTGACGGGATAGTGATACACCTGCTCGAACGTGAGCAGGTCCATGATGATCGCCTTGCGGCTCATCGCCACGTCCGACACGCCACACGAGAGCGAGGGAATGGCGATGCCGGTCGTGGGCAGGTTATATTCAATCTTCACGTCGGGCTGGAATTTCTTGAACTCCGCCTCCCAGTACTCTCCGAGGTAGCCGTCGCGAATGTAATTGTTGCCCCAGACTCGCAGCGTGCCCGTCAGCTTCTGCTTCGGCACATAATGCGGCAGGTCGCCCAGATCCCACTTCTTGGTGTAGCCGCCCTCCACGCCGTGCTCCTTGCGAAAGGCCGTGACGTTCTGGGTCCAGATGCTGACGCCGGCGTTTTTCGGTTCGGTCGACGCGGGCTGCGCCGGAATCGCCTGCATCGCGCGCGCGGCGAATTCGTTGGTATAGAGTTCCTCGGCCTTCACTTTGGAAACGTCGCCCGAGGCGCGCCAGAGGCCCTCTTCGCTGCGGTCAAAGCTTGCGGTCAGCATCGCGTCGACGACCAGTTTAACCGCATCGGGAGAAAAAGTGTAGTCGCCCTTCGCGCAATTGGAGAGCGTGTGGCGGATCAAGGTGATCTCCGCCTCGCGATTCTTGCCGTCGAAGTAGCCCGCCGGGAGCGTGGCGATAATCTCGTCCGGCGAATGGCTGTTGATGTAGCGCAGAGCCCGAACGTAGGCGTTCACGAGCCGCTGCGTCGTATCGGGGTGGTCCCTGATGAACTGCGGCGCCATCAGGATGGATTCCGACGGGAACGCGGCGCCCAGCGCGCTCACCGTTCCCTCGCGCGACGTGAGATCGTAAAGCGTGGTAGCGAGTTGGCTTTCCAGCAGGCCGGACGTCACCGGCTCCTGAAACGTCATGACGTCGATCTTCTCTGCCTTGAGATCGCGTAGGACGGCCTCCAGCCGGCCCTCCTTGGGGTGATTGACGGAAGTGTACCCTCCCGCCGGCACCCCGGCCTTGCGGGCTAGATAGCTGGTGAGCACCGCCTTCGTCGCGTAGCCGGCGCCTTCCGCCACTATCCTGCCTTTGAAATCCGCGGCGCTCTTGATCTGGTCCTTCAGCCGGTTGGCGACCATCACCTTCATGGCGGGCGCATCATTCAGCATCAACACCGCCTTGATCGGGAAGCCGTGACGCACGCCGAAGACCGTGTGGTTGAACCAGTGCTCGACCGCGTCGACTTGTCCCTTCACCAGCGGCTCTTGCACGAGGTAGTCTTCCTTAACGAACTTCGTGATATCCACGGGGACGATCTCGATTCCCTCTTGCCGGAAATAACCGAGGCTGTCGGCGAGCCGCGTGACGATGAGGTCCTCGTCAAAGCTCATCCGGACTTTGGTGAGCGAGTCCGCCGCGAGGGCGGATGCGGTGATGAAAAAGCTGCCGAGAGCAACGAACGGCATGCAGCGGGCCAGGCGGACAAAAAAAGGATTCATGACGGCAACGGGTTTAAGATAATCTGAATGATTAGTGCAGCACCGCGTGCTCCGGCGGATCCTGCTTGGAACTAAGTTTCTGCAACTGCGCTTCGATCGCGGCGGGTGTGAGCGGCAGATAAGATCCTTCGCTGACGACCGCCTCCTGGCCCTCCTTGCTCAGGATGTAGCGCAGGAATTCCTTCACCCGTGGATCCCCGTGCGTCTCGGCGATTTGGGTCTTCTCGTTGTCGATCGTGTAGTAGAGGTAGACCGGCCGGTGGAGCGGATAACTGCGGTCCGCCACGGTGGAGCGCGTGAGTTCCACGAAGGGACCCGCTGGCGATTCGGCGAGGGCGACCGCCTTGACGCCCGCCGTGCCGTACGCGATCGGCGCGTACGCGATGCCCAGCGGATCCTTCGCCAGGTCGGCAATCATTAGCGCCCGGTCGGAATACTCGCGAAGCGTTGGATTCCACATCGCGCCACCGCCAAAGACGCGGGTTTGGAAAAACGTTACTGCCCCCGCCCCGAGATTGGCCTGGCCGTAGGGGTGAATCGGCTGGTCCGCGAGCGGACCGGTCACCCCGAGTTGGCCCCACGTGCGAAGGTTTCCCTTGGCGGGGCGTGCGACGCTCTCGTCCCACGTAAGCGCATTCCAACCTCCACCGCGCTGCGCGCCGAAAATTCCGTCGAGCTGCTTCAGCGTGAACTTGGACAGCGGATTGTCGCGATGCACGAGAATGGCATAGGCAGGCGATTTGTGCACCGTCTCGGCGCTGCCCGTCGCGACTTCGATCGGCACCGGATAGACCCACGCCCGCTCATAGGTGCCGTAGCGCTCGTAGGGGAAAACCGGCCGGCCCATCAGTGCGAAATCGGCGACGCGCAGATCGAGGCCGTACATCCCCGCGGCGCTGCCCTTGAGGGTGTCGGCGAACTGGACGGCCGGATGGTATTTCTTGAAGCCGGCCTGCCAGACCGTGAGCAGCCCACCCATCTGGTCGTTGCCGCTCGCGCGGAGAAGGCCCGAGACGGACAGGGTTGGTCGGTAGCTGGGCGGTTCGGCCGCCGCCAGCGCCGCCGCCAAACATCCAAAGGTGATGAGAAGTTTTTTCACGGTGGACCGGATCAGTTGAGTTTCTCCAGCTCGGCCTTGATCTGCTCCGCGTTCAGCGGAACGAACAACCGGCTGGCGGCGATGATCTGCTGACCTTCGCGGCTAAGGACGAAGCGCACGAACTCCCTTTCCCGCACTGGCAGCGGCTGGCTGGGCACGCGGTTCAAGTAGAGATACGCGCCGTTGTGCAGCGGATAACTGCCGTCGAAGAAGGTCGGCGCGCTCGGGGCGACGAACGGGCCGCCCGGGGTCGCGGCGAGCGGCAGCACTTTCACGTCGCCGTGGTTCGCATTGATCACGCGCTGGAAGATGAAGCCGATCGCCGCCGGGTCGGACTCGACCGCCTCAAGGATGAGTTGGTCGCGGGTCTTGCCGCGGGCCTTCGTCGAGATGTCCGCGCGCGGCGCCTCGACGAGGTCGGGATTCCATTTCGTGCCCCCGTGAAACGCCTCGCGCTGAATCAGGTCCGCCCAGTTGCTGAGCGTGACATCCGAGCCGTGGAGGTGGATCGGCTGGTTCGCCAGTTCGCCGGTGACGCCCAACTGGCCCCAGGTACGGAGATTTTTTTCCGGGCCGCGGGCAGCGGCGGTCGACCATTTGGTCCCGACCCAGCCGCCGGTGCGCTCGGCGCCGTAGATGCCGTCGATCTGGTCGAGTGTCAGGCCGGCGAGAGGGTTCCGCTGGTTCACGATGAACATCAGTCCCGGCGTCGTGCCCTGCGGGTCGTCGTAGGAGCCGCTCGCGAATCGAATCTCCAGCGGCGGATAGCCGAACGTGCGCTCGAAAGCCTCGAGTCCATTGCGCCACTGGCGATGTCCCATCAGCCCAATGTCCGCCTGACCCGTAATGAGGCCGGCGAAGGCCTGCGAGGTGTTCACGAGGTAGGCGTTGAGCCGGACCTGTCCGTGCTTGCCCCGAAACGCCCCCGCCCACGCGCCGACGAGCTCCTCGAGCGGGGTGCCATAGATCCGCAGCACGCCCAGCGCCCGCTGCGACGGCGCATAGGCCGGCAGTGCGCTCAAATCATAGTGCGCCGGCACGTAGGGGGCCGCCGGAGCCTCCGCGGCGAACGCGGGCGCCCCGAGCAAGGCGAGGAAGAACAGGACGAGACGTTTCATCTTAGATTCCGCAGTTGGAATTGAACCACAGAGACACAAAGCGCACAGAGAAAGCTGCTCGCGGAAAAAAGGTCGGATCATTGCGTCTCACCTCTTGGGTGAAGTCGCCTCCCGGTAGTTTCTCCGTCTTCTCCTCTGCCTTCTCTGTGCCTTTGTGGTTCAAATTCGGTTTCGAGGTTCATTGAAGTTTCTTGAGCTGCTCCCGCACAACCTCGGCCGTGAGCGGGAGATACTTGCCGTCGCGCTGGACGCATTCCTGGCCCTCCTGGCTGACGACGAAGCGCAGGAATTCCTTCACGAGCGGGTTCATTTCGGCGCCGGGTTTCACGCTGGTGTAGAAATAGGCCTCGTTGAACAGCGGGTAAGTGCGGTTCTGGACGTTTTCGATCGTGTGCTCGACAGACGGACCGCCCTCGGTCGCTGCAACGGACAGGCGCCGCACACCGGGCCGATCACCGCGGTAGCGGTTGAAGGCGATGGCAAACTTGTCCTTCGCGAGCGCGTCCGTGATTTGGTCGGCCTCGATGTAGCGCGTGCCGTCGGCCCGGACGATGTGCGCGAGACCGTGGTAGTCCTCGTTCCACTTGTCGCCGCCGCTCATGACCTTGTCGGCAAAGTCGGTCGCGGTGTTGTAGCGGAGATTGAAACCGTAAGGCGCGATCCGCTTTCCCGCCCACTCGCCGCCCACGCCAAGCTGGTCCCAGGTGCGCAGGTTGCCCTCGGGGCCGCGCGCCAAATCCGGCCGAAAATTGGTTCCGACCCATCCGCCATCGCGCGCGGCGCCGAAAATGCCGTCAAGCTGCCTCAGCGTGATGCCCTTTAGCGGATTGTGCTCGTTGACGAGGATCACGACCGAGTTCTCCCAACCGGCGACATCATAGCTGCCAGTGACCGCGGTGATTTCCGTCGGGTCGAAGTTCATGATCCGCTCGTAGCCGAGCAGATCGTAGAAACTCGGCCGGTGCCCCATCACGAGGTCCGCCTGATTGTAGTAGAGCGCCGCGAACGCGACCGCCGAGGTCGGCAGATACAGCGAAAACCGGATGCCCGGCTGAAACTTCGCAAAGGCTTCGATCCAGTAGTCGCCCAGCGGTCC
>SESH01037274.1_pt1 | contig 12300 bp, 4 predicted proteins | sample 3171561 | NCBI WGS metagenome assembly SESH01 (sample SAMN10866947, study PRJNA518727) | freshwater metagenome | biome: subpolar coniferous forest; feature: holomictic lake; material: water; isolation source: holomictic Lake 442 2011 16.5 m and 2014 13 m | place: Canada: near Kenora, Ontario
CCCCCAGCCGTCGCGCGTCCCCGTGAACAGATTGTCGAGCGCGCCGCCCGGCACGTTGTCAAAGCCGGGTCCAAGCTTGGCGAGGCCGGCGTCGGTCGAGTGCAGCGCGTCGGTGCCGACGGTCAACTTGCCGGCGGAGGCCGAATCGAAGGCGACGGCGTAGAGGCGCGCGGACTGCAGAAACTTGCGGTTGTCGTTCGCGCTGGAATTGGAGCCGTTGCCGTTGCCGACAAAGACGAGGTAGCCGAGACGCTGGCCGAAGAAATCGCCGTTGACCGCCGCGCCCAGTTGCCGGCCGTCGCCGAGGCGCTCGGCCCCGAGCGAGCGTTCGATCAGCGGCCCCTTGTATTCGGTGGCGAGCAATTCGGCGCTGAACGCTGCCTTGAGCTGGCCGAGTCGCACGTTCGCCGCGGGGTAGCGGTTCCAGCCAAACATGATTTCGTTGGCCTGGGCGCGCAGGCCCGTGCCCGGCGTCACGGAACTCGCGCCAAATTCACCCTCGATGCGAAACTCAAAGTGCTCCTTGAAGCTGCCGGCGATCGCGAGGCGCGAGCGCCGTGCGTAAATGCGATCGGTCGCGCCGCTAAACCGCGCGTCACCGGTGCCGCCGAACTCCGCCTGCATCTGCGTGAAACCCCCGATCACGAGGTGGGTTTCCTGGCCGAAGGGCCGGATCGCGGTGGGCGGTTCCGCGGCGCCGAGTTCGCGGCGGAGGACGGTGTTCTCCTGCTGCAGCCCATCGACCTTCAGCTCCAGCGCGCGCAGGCGGGCCTCGAGCGAGCCGGAATCGGCGGCGTGCGCCGCGACCACGCAGGACAACGCCAAGAGGGATGAGCGGAAGGTTGAATTCACCAGACGAAGGTTCGAACGAAACGAGGCGCGCGGAGAGTGCAATCCCGGAGCGGCCCCCGGAAGATTTTTGGCGGCGCGCGGGTCGTGTCCGGAATCGGCGGGCGCAGACCATTTGCCGAAGCGATGCGGTCGCAGTTCACTCGCCCAACCGAATTCGCGGCGACCCCCGTCGCGATCCCATGAGCCATCCAGGCTGGTTCCAATGCCGGCTTCAACGCTCCGGGATCGTCAGTTCCATGCCCGACTTGAGCGGGCGGCCGCCGCTGAGCTGGTCGTTGTTGGCGAAATAGATGAGGTTCCACTTGCCGGGGTCGCCGTAATATTTCTTGGCGAGCTTCTCCAGCGTGTCGCCGGCGAGCACGACATGCAGGCGCGGGGCGGAGGGGTCAGGCGTCAAGGCGGGCGGTTCGGCCGCCGCTTTTTTCTCGGCGGCGCGGCGGAGTCGCTCGGCGCTGGTGCGAAGCTCGGCGGTGGCGGGCTTGTCGGTCGGCGGCGCGGCGTTGAGCCGGAGCGCCGCGGTGCTCGGCGCAGAAGCCGCGCGCGCGGACGAAAGGCTGCCGGGGGCGGCGGGATCGCGGGACGCAATGACGGCGCCAAGTTGGGTGCGGGCGGCCTCGGCCTGCTGCTCGGCGCGGGCACGCGCCTCTTTCTGCGCGAGCAACTCGGTGTTGAGTTGGGCGAGGGCGGTCTGGGCCTCGGTGTTCTGCGCGGTGACCGTTTTCACCTGCGCGGCGAGCGAGGAGTTTTCCGCGCGCGTTTGGTCGACCTCCGCGCGGAGTCGGGCGTTTTCCTCCTGAATCTGGGTGAAGCTGCGCAGCGAGACCGCGAGCTTCTCCTCGGTCTCGGCGAGTTTCGCCTGCACCGCGGGATCGGCGTCGCCGCGGGTCGCCTGCAGCTTCGCGTAGTTCGCGCGGAGGGCCGCGAGCTCGCGCGTGGCCTCGGAGAGGCGGACCGTGAGTTCGGTGGCGGCGCCGGGATTATTGCGGCCGTCGAGCGCGGCCCGCAGGACGTCGCCCTCCTTGCGGGCGAGGGCGAGCTCCTGCTGGAGGATCTTGTGCTCCGTGCTGAGATTGGAGTAGGCGGTACCCATCGCATCGCCACCCGGCGCGACCGCCGCTTCGGGCAAGCGGCCGAAGTGAACGTAGCCGCACCCGCCGAACACCAGAAGCGCGGCGGCGGCGGGCAGGAGCACACAAAGGAAACGCATGACCGCGATGAAGCTAGATTCGTACCGCCATGCAATCTTTCCGCGCGGCGGCGCCGGCGGCTACGGAATGCGCAGGGTGCGGCCGACGACGAGGTTGTTGTCCTCGCCCAGAATATCGCGGTTGGCGACCAGGATCTCGGCCCAACGGGCGGGGGTGCCGTAGTAGATCGCTGAAATTTTCGAAAGGGTGTCGCCGGGCGCGACATTGTGGAAGCGCAGCGCGCCACTCCCTGGCCGCGTGGTGTTGGGGGCGGACCGGGAACCCGACTGGCCTGGCACGCTGGTGACCAGGGTGGCGGTCACGCCACCCGCGGGAAGGGACTGGTTCACGGGCGCCGGGGCCGCAGGACTCGGGGAAAGATTGGGCGATGCACTTCCGGCCGCCGTCATCAGCCGGGCCTTTAACTGGGCGTTTTCATCAAGCAGCTTGTTCGCCTTCGCCTGCGTTTGGTTGAGCTGTTCGCGCAGGGTCTCGGCCTGCATCGCCAGCGGCAGCGCGGCCTTGGCCTTCACGAGGTCGGCTTCCACGTCGGCCTTGGCCTTGGCCGTCTGGGCCACGTTGGCTTTAAGCTGGTCGTTTTCATCGCGCAGCATCTTCGCGCTCTGGAGCGCGGCGGTGAGTTTGGCGTTCGTCTCCTCGCGGGCCTTCAGCTCGGCGAGACCGGGCTCCTTGCCGGCGGCCTCGATGGCGGCCAGGCGCTGCTGGAGTTCATTGCGCTCGCTTTCGAGGCTCCAGACCTTTTTGCGCAAGGTGTCGAGTTGGACCCGCAGGTCGCCGGGGTCGGCGGCCGCGGTCTCGGGCGCGGAGAGGGAGCGCGCGTCCGCCGCCGGGGCCGTGCGTTGCTGCGCCAACTCGGAGAGCTTGACGTTGGCGGAGTCCAGTTGCGTGCGCAGGGTCGTGGCGTCCTGTTCGGCGCGCGTCCGCGACTCCTTTTGCGTGAGCAGGTCGGCGTTGAGGGCGGCGAGCGCGGCTTGGGCCTCGGCGTTCTTCGCGGTGACGACCTTCACCTGCTCGGTCAGCGTGGAATTTTCGGCGCGCGTCTGGTCGAGGTCGGACTTCAGGCGGGAGATTTCCTCGTTCAGCTGCGTGACGTTGCGGAGGTAGTTGGCCAGCTTCTCCTCGGTCGCGCCGAGTTTGGCCCTAATTTCCGCCGAATCTTCCGGCTTGATCTGCGGGGCGGCGGCGCGCTCGGTTTGCAGCTTGAGGTAGTCGGCGCGCAGAGCGGCAAGCTCGCGCGTGGTCTGCGTCAATTTTTGCGTGAGGCGCTTTGAGGTGTCGCCGTCGGCCGTGCGGTTCTCGATCGCCATGCGCAGCGCGTCGCCCTGGGACCGGGTGAGCGCGAGTTCCTGCTGCAGCATCTTCTTTTCCAATCGCAGGCTGGCGTTATCCTTGAGAAGCGCCTCGTCCCCGATGGGCGCGGCGGGGGCGCGATCGGGCGCCCGGCCGAAATGCACGAAGCCGCAGCCGCTGAACGCGAGGAGCGCAAGAGCGGCAAGGCAGGCGGGGGCGCGACGGGGCGTCATGGGGAAAAAAGAGAAGGGGAATCCAACGGGGCGCAATCTTTTCAGTTTTGTGGAAGTTACGGACTAGGGAATCCGCAAAATCCGCCCCACCACCAGGCTGCGTTCGTCCCGCAGCAAGTCGCGGTTGGCCGCGAGGATCTCGGGCCAGCGGCTCGTCGTGCCGTAATGTTGCAGCGAAATCTTGGACAGCGTGTCGCCGGTCGCGACCGTGTGGAGGCGCGGCGCGATCTGCGCGGGCGGGGTGACGGGGGCGGTGGCGCGCGGGGTAGGGGCGGGCGCGGGAGTGGCGGTCACCGTCCCGGGGGGGCGCGCCGGGGCGGAGAGCGCCGGGGTGGCGGGAGCGGCCGGCGCAGCGCGCGGAGTCTCGCGGGCCGGAGCCGGGCGCGCCGCGGCCACTTCGACGGGCGCCGCGGTCTTGGCGATGGCAAGGGCGGCGGTGAGGCGTGCAATCTCAGCCTGGGCGTCGTCGGCCCGGTGCTCGGCGGCCGTGACGCGGTCACGTGCGGCCACCAGTTCGGCGGGATCGACCACGGGCGTCGCCGGGTTGGCGGGCGCGGGGGGCTTGGCGGCGGCCAGACGTTCGGCGAGCACGTCACGCTCCTGTGCCACGACGGAGTAGGACCGGAGTGAAACGGCGAGTTTTCCCTCGGCCTCGGCTTTGGCGGCGGTGAGCTGGGCGACATCCTCGGCCGAAGGGCCGGGGGTGCCGAGCCGGCGGACCAATGCCTCCTTTTCCACTTCGAGATCGCGCACCCGCGCCTCAAGCTCGCGGGTCGCTCCGGCCTGCGTGCGCAGGCTCGCGGCTTCCTTGGTGGCGACGGCAAACTTTTGCTCGGCGTCACTCAGCGCGCGTCGGGCGGCTTCCAACTCCGGCGAGGCAACGGTCGGCTTGACGGCGTCGGCCTCGGCCTGCGTCAGACGGGCGGAGAGCGACTTGTTTTCGTCCGCGAGTTGGGTCGCGCGTTCCGTGACCCGGGCCTGCTCAGCTGCGAGGGCGGCGCGCGATTTTTCGGCGGTGGTGGTGGCGGCCTCGGCGGATTGCAAGCGGGTGCGGAGTTCGGCGAGCTGTGACGCGGCGGCGGTGGAGGCGCCTTGGGCGGCCGCCAGTTCATCGAGCCGCGCCTTGGTTTGCGTGAGAGCGGTCTGGGCATCCGCCATTTGTGCGCGGGCCGCGGAAAGTTCCTTGGCCTGCGCTTCCACCTGGGCAGTGGCGGCTGTGGCCGCGGCGCGGGTGGAGTCGACTTCCTTGCGCGCCGCCGTGAGCTCGGTCCCGAGGGCCGCAACCTTGGTCTGGGCGTCACCGGTCGAGAGGGCGGCGGACTCAGCTTTTGCGAGGCGCGCGACCAGGGCTTCCTTTTCGGAAGTGACCCTAGCGAGGACGTCGCCGGCCTTGGCATCGCTGGCGGTCAGTTGGGCGCGGAGCGCACTGATCTGTTGGGCAGCCTCGCTGGCGGTGCGGGTTGAATCCGCACTGGTCCTGGCCAAGTTGTCCGCAGCCGTGCGGGCAGCGGCCTCGGCTTGCGCGAGGCGGGTCGCGAGCGCGTCCTTTTCCCGGGTGAGGGCGGTTAGGGCTACGGCGGAATTCAGCTGCTCCGCGGTGCGGGTTTGCAGTTCGGTGCGGGCGCGGGCGAGATCGCCAGCCTCGCGCTGGGTGGTCGTCTCAGCGGTGGTGAGGCGTGCCTGCAAGTCGGCGAGTTGGGACTGGGCGTCGGCCAATTGTTTTGCAGTTTGCGCCGCGGCCGGGGCGCGACCGGCGGCCTCTTTTGCGGCGGCCTCGGCGGCCGTGAGTTTCACGCGCAGTGCACCCAGTTCTCCGGCCTGGGCCTTGGCCTGCTCGCTTGCCTGGGTGGCGGATGCCTTTTGGGTGTCGAGTTCGCGGTTGAGCGCGGCGAGCTTCGCCTGGGTGGCGGCCAGATCGGACGCGAGCGAGGAAGCTTTCGTCTGGGCGTCGCCGCCGGCGCGGGCCGCGGTTTCCACCTGGTTCAGTCGCAGGGTGAGCGATTCCTTCTCGGTCGCCAGGGCGGCGAGCACGGCCGCGGCCTTGACTTTCTCGGCCGCCCATTCCTTGCGGGCGGATTCAAGTTCCTTCGTGCGCGCACCGAGCGCGGCGTCCAAGTGGAGTTTTTCGGTGACGGTGGCGGTGGCGAGCGTGCGAGCCTCCTCGTGGGCGCGTTGTTTGACTGCAAGCTGGGCGGTGACCTCGGAATTCTTCGCCTCGCTCGCGGTCAACTGGGTGCGAAGTTCGGCCAGCTTCGCGCTTTCGTCCTGCGTGGCGCGGGTGCGGGCCGTCTGGACCTCGTTACGGGCGGTGGTGAGATCCGTCCGAGCCTGCTCGAGCGCCTGGGTGCTGCCGGCGAGACTGGCGGCGAGGTTGGTTTTTTCCGCGGTGATCGAAGTGACCGAGGCCTCGAGTTGGGCGGCGGCGGCGCGGGCGTTCGCGAGTTCGTTGGTGAGTTTTTCGGTCGCGGCGCCGGCCTCGCCCTTCGCGCGCTCGGCCTGGGCGACCCTTTGGTCGGCATCGGCCTTCAGCTTCGCGTGGGCCGTGGTGAGTTCGTCGACGCGCGCCTTGGCCTGCGCGAGGGCGAGCTGGGCTTCCGCGAATTGCGCGCGGGCGGCGGAGTGGTCCTTGGCGCTGGCTTCCGCCCTCAGGTTGACGGCGCTGGCTTCGGCCCGCGCCGAGTCGATCTCCCGGCGTGCCGTCGTGAGTTCAACGCCAAGGGCTGCGACCTTGGCCTGGGCGTCGCCGGTCGAGAGGGCGGCGGCCTCGGCCTTGGTGAGACGCGCGATCAAGGATTCCTGCTCCGCCTTCGCCTGCGCGCGGGCGTCGGCTGACTTGGCTTCGCTGGCGGTCAACTGCGCGCGGAGTTCAGATAGCTGCGTCGCGGACTTGGCGACGGCCGCCCCGCTCTGTTCGGCCGCCTGGCGGGCTGCGGCCAGCTCGGCGGTGAGTTGTTCAGCGTGGGCGGTCACTTTCGCGATGGCTTCGGCGGAACCGGCGGCGGCGGTGGCGGCCTCCCGCAGTTTTGCCTCCACCTCGGCTCGGGCGGAGCGCTCGCGTTCAAGATTGGACGTGGCGGCGGTGGCGGCGCGCCTGGCGCGCTCGACCTGGGCAAGGCTTTCGTCGGCGCCAGCCTTTTGCTTAGCCTGAGCAGCGGTAAGCTCGTCGACGCGCACTTTGGTCTGCGCGAGGGCGGTCTGGGCTTCCGTCAACTGCGCGCGAACGCCGGAGAGTTCCTTCGCCTGAGTGTCACCTTGAACCTTGGCGGCGGCCGCGGCGGCGCGCCCGGCTTCGATTTCCTTGCGCGCCGCAGTGAGCTCAACCCCGAGGGATGCGACTTTGTTTTGGGCGTCGCCGGTTGAGAGGGCAGCCGCCTCGGCTTTCGTGAGGCGCGTGACGAGGATTTCCTTTTCGGCGGTGATCTTCGCGAGGGTGTCGGCGGCCTTGGTGTCGGCGGCGGCCAACTGGGCGCGGAGCTCGGTGAGCTGCGCCGCCGACTTGGACCCGGCGGCTTCACTCTGCTCGGCCACCTGGCGCGCGGCTTCAAGGGCGGAGCGGGCGGTGGCGACGTCAGCGGCCAGTTGTTCCGCGCGGGCGTTCGCCTTCGCAAGGGCCTCGGTGGAACCGGCGGTGGTGGTGGCGGCCGCGACTTCGTGGCGACGAACCGCTTCGGTGGCGTCGCGCAATTTTGCCTCCAAGTCGGTGCGGGTGGTGCGTTCGCGCTCGAGGGCCGACTTGGCGGCGGTGGCGTCCGTGGAAAGGGTGGCGACCTGCTGCCGTGCGGCGTCGAGGCTCCGGGTGGCGGCGTCGAGTTCGCGGGTTTTTCCCGCAGCCTCGGCCTTGGCCGAGGAACCCGCGGCGACATCCCCGGTGAGCGACGCGACCCGGTCGGCCGCGATTTTCTGCGCGGCGAGCGCCTCGTTTTTGGCGGCGGTCTCGATGGCCAGTCCGGCCTCGGCCTTCACCAGACGCTGGGCGAGTGACTCCTTTTCCCGTGCGAGCTGGGCGGCGGTATCCGTCTTCGCCGAATTGGCGGCGGACAAGGCGGTCTTGGCCTCCTGAAGCTGCTCGCGGAGACCGGCGAGTTCCTTGGCAAGGGCAGCCGTTTGATCCTGCGCGGTGCGGAGTCCGGCCGCGGCTTTTTCCGCGGTGTCGAGGCGGGCGGTCAGGTCGGCAACTTCGCCCTTCGCATTCGCGAGGTCCGCCACGGAGGCGGACTGGGCGGTGCGCAAGGCCGCGACCTCGCGCGTTTGCGCCTCGGCGTGCGAGCCGACCTTGGCCACTTCGCCTGCCTTCGCGAGCAGTTCGGCCGAGAGCGCCTCAACCTTGGTTTGGGCGGCGGCCAACTCGCGGCGAGCGGATTCCAGCGCCGCGACATTCGCGGATTTTTCGGCATTGAGTTGGGCCAACGCGGTGAGGGTGGAGGAGGTCTTGGCGGTCGACTCAACCCGCTGGGTTTCGGCGGAGGTGAGCTGGCTGCGGACGGTCGCCAGTTCGCGGCGGGCCGACTCAAGTTCGGTCGTGAGCGCCTGGGCGCGCGCGGCCGAGGCATCGGCCTTCGCGGCGGCGTCGGCGGACATCGCGGCTTGCGCGGATGCCAGACGGTTCGCTAGGGCATCGCGATCCGCCGTTACCTTGGCGAGGGACTCGGTCACCTTGGCGGCCCACGACGCTTCCTGCGATTTTTCGCTGGCGAGCGCGGCGCGGGCGGCTTCCGCGGCGTCGAGCTTGGTGCGGAGCGCGGCCAGATCCTTGGCGTGAACTTCGTTCCGGACCGCGACGTCGGTGGTGAGCGCCGCCAGTTTGGCGGCGACGCCGGCGGCTTCCGATGCTTTGGCATCGAGTTCGTTGCGACGCGCCTCGGCGGCGGCGAGTCTTTCTAGGGCGGCGGCGAGGGCGACCCGTTGCTTTTCCGCCTCGGCGCGGGCCGCGGCGAGTTCCCTGGTCTGCGCGGTGAGGGTGGTCTCGGCCTTGGTCAGGGCGTCACGGCTCCGGCCGTTCGCCGTGGCCTCCGCGGTCGCGGCGGCGAGGCGGTTTTGCGAGGCGGTGAGTTCGCGGCGGGCTTCCTCGAGCGACGCGGTTAATTTCTGAACTTCGGCCAGCGCGGCATTTTTCGCGCGCTCGGCGTCGGCTCCGGCGGCATCCGGCGTAATGACAGGCGGTTTCGCGCGGGCGGCATTGAGTTCCGCCTGGATTCGCTCGGACTCCTTGAGCGCGGTGGCGAGCGAGGCCGCCAGCTGCTTCTTCTGTTCGGTGACGCTGGCCAGCTGATCGTAGAGTTGCTTGGCGGATTCGGTCGAGGCCCCGGACTGCCGGGTGGGATCACCAGCGGGGGAAGAGCCGGTCGCCGCGGAAGGTGCGTCGGGCTTGGCGGAGGCCGGCGCGGTGGAGCGCGGGGCGGCCGCCGGAGCGCGGGGCTTCAGGTAGGGGTTGGTGGATCGCATGGTCTCCAACCGGTGGCGCCCGTCGGCGAGTTGATCGGCGTTGATCGTACCCAGCAGGGCCTCGAGCGCCTTGCCCGTGGTGCCGCCTTCGCTGGCGAGGGTGAGCCAGACAAACGCCTCAGCTTGGTCCACGCGAACCCCACGGCCCTCGATGTAGGCGAGGCCGAGGTTGTATTGCGCAATGGAGTTCCCGCGTTCGGCCCTCGGCCGAAGGGTGGTAATTTCAGCGGGTTCGGTTTTCACCGGGGCTGGTGCGACGACGGCCGGGGTGGGGGCGGATTTGGGCGCGGGGGTGGTCCCGGCTTTGGCGGCGGGCGGGGTGGCCGATTTGACGGCGGGTGCCGGGCCTTGCGCAGCGGCACCTGCGAAGGAGACAAGGAGTAACGGTGCGAGGCGGGAAAACTTCATGGCGGCGGAAAAAAGAACCATAATAACCGTGGGAGGCGACACAACACGGGAAGTGCAAAAAGGCACGGATCGTTGCGGGAAAGGCTGAATTTATTCCCGCATCGGTTTGGCCCGAAATACGTCAGGCGGGGACCCGCCCTGCGAGCGGATCTCCGAAACCGATGCTCTCTTGCACATCCGCTCCAATTTGCTTCGCATGGCCGCCCGTGTTCCTGTTGCCGTGTATCCTGCCATGACCTTCCCTGTTTTTCGCCCAAGCGTCACCGCTGTTCTGGCGGGAATTGCGCTGACCCTCGCGGGCTGCGGTCGCTCCGACTCCACCAAAGCCGTCGTCGCGCCGCCGATTCCAGTGCAGGTGGCGGTCGCCGTGCAGCGGGACGTCCCGCGCGCGATCGAGGCGATCGGCAACGTGCAGTCGCTGCGCAATGTCGCGATCAAGTCCCAGGTGGACGGGATCATCGCGGAAATTCATTTTCGCGAGGGCGACGATGTGAAGGCGGGCGACCTGCTGGTCTCCCTCGACCAGCGGCCGTATGAAAACTCGCTTCGCATCGTCCGCGCCGACCTCGCCAATGCGCGGGCCGAGGCCGCGAAAGCCGCGACGGATCTCGAGCGCTACAAGCACCTCGACCAGCAGGACGCCATTTCCAAGGAGCAGTTCGGCCTGCTCGCGACGAAGGCCGAAACCACCAAGGCGCAGGTGCAGGCGAAGGAGGCCGCTGTGGCCAACGCCGAATTGCTGCTGGGTTACACCAAGATTCGCGCGCCGATCGCGGGACGAACGGGGCAGCTGGTGCTGCACGAAGGCGCATTGGTGAAGGCGAACGACAACAGCTTCGCCATCGTGACGTTGAACCAGCTGGCGCCGATCGCGGTGACCTACGCGGTGCCGGAGCGTTCCCTGGAGGACATTCGCGACGCGCTGGCGGCGCGCCGGGCGACCGTCACGGTCGTCGACCGCAACACCGGTCTCGTCCGCGATCAAGGCCGGCTGGAATTCATCGACAACACGGTGGATCCCGCGACTGGCATGATCACGCTCAAGGCGGTCTTCGCCAACGAGGACCACGCCCTCTGGCCCGGCCGGTTTCTCAATGTCAGCACCCTGGTCGACACCGACCGCGCGGCGGTCGTCGTGCCCGCGAGTGCCGTGGTGACGAGCCAGAGCGGCTCGACGATTTACGTGCTGAAGTCCGATGGGAAGGTGGAACTGCGCGCGGTGAAGCTCACGCGCGCCACGGGTGACCTGGTGTTGATCGCGACCGGCATCAGCGCGGGCGAGACCGTGGTCACGGATGGCCAACTGCGCCTGGTTCCCGGGGCCCGGGCGGAGGCGCGCAACCAGTCCGGCGCGCCCGTCGCGGATCCGGCGAAGAAGACCTGAGCCCGGATGAATCTGCCCGAACTCTGCATTCGCCGGCCGGTGATGACGACGCTGCTGTCGGCGGCGCTGTGCGTGTTTGGCGTGATGGCCTACCAGTTCCTGCCGGTGAGCGATCTGCCGAACGTCGACTTTCCGACGATCGTGGTGACCGCCAACCTGCCCGGGGCGACGCCGGAGACGATGGCCACCGCAGTCGCGACGCCGCTGGAACAGCAGTTCTCCACGATTGCCGGCGTGGATTCGCAGACCTCGACCAGTTCGACCGGCACGTCGCAAATCACGCTGCAGTTCACGCTGGATCGCAACATCGACGCGGCGGCGCAGGACGTGCAAGCGGCGATCGCCGCGGTGCAGCGCCGCCTGCCGAGCGACATGCCGTCGCCGCCGACGCTGCGCAAAACCAACCCCGCCGATCAGCCCGTGCTCTACATGGCGCTGTATTCGCGCACGCTGCCGCTCTCGGTCGTCAATGAATACGGCGAGACCCTGCTGGCCCAGCGGATTTCGAGCGTTGACGGCATCTCCCAGGTGCAGGTGGGCGGCACGCAGAAATACGCCGTGCGCGTGCGGTTGGATCCGAAGCTGCTGGCCAGCCGCGGCATCACCCTGGATGAGGTCCGGTCGGCGCTCTCCCAACACAACGTCAACCAGCCGACCGGCGTGCTCGATGGCAACCGCCAGTCCGTCCAGATCCTCGCCAGCGGCCAGCTCGCGAACGCCGCCGAATTTTCCCGGATCGCGGTGGCCTACCGCAACGGCGCGCCCGTCCGCCTCGGCGAGGTCGCCGCCGTGATCGACAGCGTGCAGGACGTGCGGGTGGCGAGCTGGTTTGGGGAACGCACGAACGGCCAGATGGATCTCTCCCGCACGATCATGCTGATCGTGCAAAAGCAGCCGGGCGTGAACACCGTCGAGGTGATTGCCCGGGTGAAGGCCTTGCTGCCCGTGCTCTCCAAGCAGCTGCCGGAGGCGATCACGCTGTCAATTCTGCGCGACGGATCAGAACCCGTGCGCGACTCGGTCCATGACGTGCAGCTCACGCTGGTTCTCGCGATCTCGCTCGTCGTGCTCGTGATCTTTCTGTTCCTGCGGTCGCTCGCGGCCACCCTGATCCCGGCGGTCGCCATCCCGCTCGCGCTGCTCGGCACGTTCGTCGTGATGTATTTCTGTGGCTACTCGCTCGACAATCTCTCGTTGCTCGCGCTCACGCTTTCGGTCGGCTTCGTCGTCGACGATGCGATCGTGATGCTGGAGAACATCGTCCGGCACGTGGAGGGCGGCATGTCGGTGCGGGAGGCGGCGTTCAAGGGTTCGCGCGAGATTGGGTTCACCATTCTGTCGATGACGATCTCGCTCGTGGCGGTGTTCATCCCGCTGATGTTCATGGGCGGCATCCTCGGGCGGCTCCTGCACGAGTTTGCCGTCACCATCACGGCCGCGATCATCGTGTCGGGCGTCGTGTCCCTCACGCTCACCCCGATGC
>SESH01038314.1_pt1 | contig 12292 bp, 9 predicted proteins | sample 3171561 | NCBI WGS metagenome assembly SESH01 (sample SAMN10866947, study PRJNA518727) | freshwater metagenome | biome: subpolar coniferous forest; feature: holomictic lake; material: water; isolation source: holomictic Lake 442 2011 16.5 m and 2014 13 m | place: Canada: near Kenora, Ontario
GTGGGCACGTGGATGCGCGGCATCATAGGCTTTGGCCAGGTGTTGAAAGTCAAGCCGTGTGTAGATTTGTGTCGTGCTGATGTTGGCGTGCCCCAATAACTCTTGCACCCCACGCAGATCGCTGCTCGACTGCAGGATATGGCTGGCAAATGAGTGGCGCAGCACGTGCGGATGCACGGGTGCTGCCAGACCGGCTTGCAAACTGCGCTGCTTCAGACGTTGCCAGATTGACTGGGATGTCAGCCGTGTGCCATTGCGACCCGTGAACAGCGCAGCCTCTGGCGTGCCACCCACCAGCGCTTTATCTGCCACGTGGGTCAAAACAAGTTGACGCACCTTCTGCCAGGCTTGCAGCGCCAGCACCGCCTTGGATCCCACGGGCACAATGCGCCGCCTGGCACCTTTGCCCAGCACGTGGGCAAGGCCTTCATTCAAATCGACCCAACCACGCGCCTCTTTGCTGGCTTGCACATCAAGTCCGGTCAGTTCAGCCACCCGCAAACCACCACCATAGAGCAACTCGACCATGGCTGCGTCGCGCACTTCAAGCCAGGGGTTGCTGTCCTCGCGTTCATAACTGGCCAACTGCACCGCATCATCCACACTCAAAGCCTTGGGCAAAGGCTTGGCAGCTTTGGGCGAGCGAACCCCCAGCACCGGATTGCTTGGCACCAGTCCCTGTTGCCCCAGCCAGATATAAAAACCGCGCCAGCCTGACAAAATCAGGGCAATGCCACGGCCACTGCGTCCACCGCTGTGCATCTTTGCCACCCATCGCCGAATGTGATGGGTCTGCACATCCACCAGGCCCACACCGGCCAGCGTGGCGCTGGTTTGTAGCTTGTCAAGGTCTTCGGTGTACAGGGCCACGGTGCGATCGGCCAGACGCTTCTCGAACCGCACATGATCCAGATAGCGCAGCACCAGCGCGTCGGGTGCAGGTACCTGGTTTGTCATGGAAAACGTGTTGTCGTCATTTATCGCAGTTTGGTCAGTGCCGCACTGGCCAGTTCGGCAATACGAACCAAAAAGTCAGTCCCCATGGTGCTGTTGTAGCGCTGGGCATCGGGCGAGGCCAACACCAGCAGACCAAAGGTTGAAATCACACCTGCGCCTGTCGTTCGTAAAGGCAAAATGGCCAACGAAGCCACCGCCTGCGGGTCAGGCAGCCAACTGATGGCCTCCAGACCCGTGTTGACACCACAAAAAGGCTCCATCAGTGAGGTGGCAAACAGCTTGGCATCGTCGCTGACACCCTGCGCAAAGTCAGCGTTGGCATAAGCGGAGGACACGCCCCACACCTTGATGCCTACTTGCGGCACGAAAAACCTGTTGGCGATTTCATTGGCAATGACCTTGGGCAGGGCCAGGGTGTCTGTACAGGTTAACAGGGTTCTGGCCCACATCAGCAGTTTGTCAGACAGCACCATGTTGTCATTGACGTTGCGTATCATGTCCATGATGCGTGACTCAAGCATTTTGATTTTTTCGCGCAACAGGTTAGCCTGACGCTCTTGCAGGCTCACAGTACGCACACTGTGCGGACTGGTGAGTTGCACTGCGGCCAAAAGTTCGGCTCGACGTTCAAAAAACTCTGGCGTATTGATCAGGTAATCGGCAATATCGTCCTCGGTGATGGGATCGGGTAAAGATGAAGGGGTTGAAGTGGTCGTCATAAGTGGTCCTGAAGTTCTATATGGCCTTGAAAAACAGTGGTGGCAGAGCCTGTCATCAGCACGGGGGAGTTGCCACCTTCCCATGAAATGATCAGCATGCCACCGTGGGTTTGAACCTGCACCTGCGCATCAAGCATGCCAAACCGGATGCCGGCCACCACCGCGGCACAGGCCCCTGTGCCACACGATAGTGTCTCACCGGCCCCGCGTTCAAATACCCGCAAGCGGACATGGCTGCGATCCTGCACTTGCATAAAGCCCGCATTCACGCGCTCAGGAAAGCAGACATGGTGCTCAATCAACGGGCCATGCTGCAACACAGGGGCGGTATCAACGTGATCGACAAACTGAACCGCATGGGGATTACCCATCGACAAAACAGCGACCAATACAGGTGCTACACACGCTTGATTATCAAGAGCCAGAGGCCATTTTTGCCAGTCACCCAACACCTGGGGAGCAAGGCTGCCCGGGGCAAAGGGGATGCGCTGCAGATCAAACACAGGTCTGCCCATGTTGACCCTCACGCTGCCATCGGCAAGCAAGACGGGTTCAATGACAGCGCCCCTGGTCTGTACGCGGATCGCATCCTGGGTGGTCAACCCGGCATCACGAACAAAGCGTGCAAAGCAGCGTGCGCCATTGCCACATTGCGACACCTCGATACCATCGGCGTTGTGAATGATGTACTCAAAGTCAATGCCGGGCGCTGGCGAAGGACGCACCGTCAAAATCTGGTCAGCCCCCACGCCAAAGTGGCGATCAGCCAAGAAACGGTAATGTGCCATGGTCAGCCCAAAACGACTCTGTGTCTCGTCAAGCACCACAAAATCGTTGCCGGCACCTTGCATTTTGGTGAATGGAATTCGCATAAAAAGAGATTATCAGCGAGAAGACATAAAGGATCGAAGACGCCAAAAATACATGACCATGCCGTTGATGACACATTCTCACGGTAAACTGTGTCAAGATATCCGTCGAGGGCAGTTCAATCCCCTTGACGGATTGCAACAACGCATCAGTCGATTTCTACAACAGCATGGGGGAAAATCCAGGTTGAAATCAGTCTCGAAAATGGCAGTGTTTTTTTGTTTATTCTTCCATCGGATCAGGGGCAATAAGTCATGGTATCAACAGACAAGCAGTTAAAAAGCGACCTGATCCTGGATGAGCTGAAAAAAAGACAGCGCTCCAGGGAGGTCATCAATGTTGAAAAAGATCAGGTCAAGGTCGTTATTGTGGTTTGCGGGGGTCACCGGTATGCCTTTTATGGCTCAGATATTCGGGAAATTTTAAGCACCTGCCCTGTTTCGTGGGTGCCTGGCCTGCCAGACTATTTACCGGGATTGATCAATGTTCGTGGGGATATTGAGTCGGTGATTGATTTGCATCATTTTGTTGATGAAAACGGTCATGCAGAACACCATGGCGTGATCCTCATGGCGGTGCGAGGCGACTTTCGTTCCGCAATCATGGTTGATGTCGTCGAAGACGTGGTTGATATCCCCGTCTGCACGATACATCCGCCGCTTGGCACACTCAATGGCAGAGTACGAGATTTGGTGATTGGTGCCATCGACCATGGTGGCGCAACCGTTTCCTTGCTTGATGTGGGCAAACTCTCAGCCCTTGTCACGATGGCTGACAGGTGATGGACACCACGGATTTTGCCCAATTCGGTGCCAACGCCCGTCAACACTGCGTGGACTGCTATTATTTTGATAGGATATGGGGCGAACGATGATGATCTCAAGACAACCTGCACCAGATAAGCCAATGAAATGCTTGACCTTGAACCTTCTCTTGTTTTCGGTTGGGGGAGTTTATTTTGGTGTGGATGCCGATCAGGTTGACGCCATGACAGCTTATCAAGGCGAGATGCAAGAGAATACGCCATGGTTTCATGAAGTGATGGGCTATGGCAATCAAACCGTTACGTACAAGTGCCCAACCGTCATCACGGTTAAAACAGCAGACTACCAGATGATCATTGATTCGATGGAAGATATTGCCGAATTCAGCGCAGACGATATCCGATTGCTACCGCCCATCGTCGAATCGTTTGCTGTCAAAAGGGGAATCTGGGGGGTCCTTCTGCGGCGCAAACGCATGACCTTGTTGCTGGATTTGATGTGTCTGCCAAAATAAATACACAAACTAATTTTTGAAAGAGAGTAAACCGTGAAGTTGTCCACCAAATTATTCCTGACAAGCGTCGCTGTCGGCATACTGGCCCTGGCTGTTTATCTTTATGCGGTTGACATGTTTTCAACCAATGTGACGAGCCTGGTGGCGTTTGTCGCAGTCGTATCGTCCCTGATGACATTGCTGGTGGTACGAAAACTTATCAATCCCGCCATCGTCATGGTGTGTGGAATGACCGACAAAATTCACATTCATGCCGGCGCCATCGCCAAAAGCATGGATCAGCAATCAGGCGTTTCTGCCCAGCTTTCAAGCTCGGTGATCGAAATATCCTCGACCATGGAAGAGTTTTCTTCGACGGCAGGTCAGATTGCCCAGCACAGTCACAGTGTTGTTGAACGCGCAGACAAAACCCTTGAAGACACCAAGGTGGGGGCCGCAGAGGTCGAAAACCTGACCTTCAAAATCAACGACATCAGTCAGAACATTCAAGCTAACCTGGAAGAAATTGTTGAGTTGGGTCGCAAGTCAAAGGAGATCAACAAAGTCAAGGAAATCATCAATAACATTGCCAACCAAACCAAGCTGATTGCCTTCAATGCTGCGCTGGAGGCCGCCAGCGCCGGAGAAGCTGGCAAGCGTTTCGGCGTGGTGGCCGTCGAGATCAGGCGACTGGCTGACAGTGTGGTCGAGTCAACCGCCGAGATCGAGGGCAAGATCACCGAGATTCTTGATTCGGTCAACCGTCTGGTGATGTCGTCAGAAAAGAGTTTTCAACTGATTCAGCAAGGTCAGGAATACGCCTCACGCACGGTGTCGCTGCTGACCGAAAGTCTGGACGGTGTCGATGAAACGGCCAGTGCGGCGCGCCAGATTTCTCTTTCTACCCAGCAACAGCAAATCGCCAGCAGCCAGGTGTTTTTGGCGCTCAAAAACATTGAACAGGGTGTGCGGCAATCAACCGACTCCTTGCAACTAACCAGCGGCGCGACTGAAGACATGCTTAAACAGTCAGAACAGTTACGAAGTCTGGTTTTGAAACTGGCTTTCAAGGCCGGCACAGCGGGCCGTGAACCAACCCCCGATGAACCCAAAAAATCCGCAGAAATATGACCAAAGATACCATCCGTGTGTTGCTCGTTGATGACAGCGCACTCGTCCGCGACATTCTTCGCGACATCCTCGAGTCTGAATCAGATATCCGTGTGGTTGGAGTGGCGTGCGATGGACGAGAAGCCATTGCCAAGGTTGCCGAACTTGATCCAGATATCGTCACCATGGACATCGAAATGCCCGTCATGGGCGGGTTGGAGGCGATCGAGAGAATCATCGCTGAACATCCGGTGCCGATTCTGGTCGTGACTGCCTTGACCGGTGCGCGCACGGCCTTTGCGGCAGTGTCCAAAGGCGCGCTTGATGTCATTGAAAAGCCCGATATCTCGCTGATCAACATGCAAAATCTGATCAAAAAGGTAAGGCGCCTGGCCAAGGTTGATGTTGCTGCGCATTTGCGTGCCATGAAGCCACCCACTGCCGCCGATGCAGCTTGCTCGCCTGCGCAGACCATTCAGGCGAAGATGGTTGCCATCGCAGCCTCTACGGGGGGGCCCCATGCCATTCACACTATTTTGTCGCAACTGCCGGCAACTTTTCCTGTTCCCATTGTCATTGCCCAACACATTGCCGACGGATTTACCCAAGGGATGGTGGACTGGTTGAATGCGGTCACGCCGCTCAAGGTCAGGACGGCAAACCACGGTGATGTTCTGGCAGCAGGCAGCGTCTATGTCAACCCCGCCGAGCATTCCATGCGTGTCACTGAACAGGGGGTGATCATCATGAGTGATCGGGACATGGGTCAAACCTACCATCCCTCGTGCGATACCCTGCTTTGCTCGGTCGCATCGGCTTTTCGCGAGCATGCGCTGGGTCTGATCATGAGTGGCATGGGCGACGATGGTGTACTTGGCATGCAGGCCATCCGAATTGCTCGCGGGGTCACTTTGGCGCAGGATGCCAAAAGCTCAGTGGTTTTTGGCATGAACTCGGTGGCGATCACGCGGGGCTATATCGACAAGGTGGTTCCACTGGCTTACATTCCTGCCGAATTGTTACGTTTGGTCGGTAGCCGTCGAGGATGATGGATTTGTCCCCATGCAAGGACAATACCGTGGATGTGACCTGCTTCAAGGAACTGCTGCTACAGACTTGTGGACACAAGTTTGAACACGAGCGCGAACAGGCACTCGCAGTTGCCATTGATCGACGCATGTCCGCGTTAGGCATCAGGCAGCCTGGTCAATACCATGCTCGCCTGTTGTGCGACGATGATGAATTGCTGCAACTGACCGAACTGCTGACGGTCAATGAAACCTATTTTTTTCGTGAACCCGACCATCTCGATCTGATGGTCGATCTGTTGCCGCAGTTGTTGGCTGGACGGGGTCACCGGCGTGTCAGAATAGTAAGCGCAGGCTGTTCTACCGGCGAAGAGCCGTATTCCATTGCCATGCTGCTGCGTGAACGGTTTGGTGCTGACAGTGAGCGACTGTTTGCCATCACCGGGGTGGACATCGACTCGCAAGTGATTGCCGCCGCCAAACAAGGCATGTACGGCGAGAGTTCATTTCGTGGCATCCACAACGCGCTGGTGGATCGGTATTTTCAACCTTGCGGCGCTGGCAAATTCAAGCTCAGCGAAACGATCTGCAAACAGGTTGAGTTTGAGATGGTCAACCTGCTGGGCCCGGCCTATCCCCCCAGAATGCAGATGCCCGACATCATTCTCTACCGCAATGTCTCGATCTATTTCCCCGCTCAGGTGCAGCAGCTGATATTTCGCAAACTCGCCGATCTTCTGGTCGAAGGTGGCTGTCTGCTTGTGGGGGCTACAGAGACGATGCACCATGATTTGAGTATTTTGACCCTGGTTCAAAAAGGTGCCCTTTTTTATTACCGCAAAGCGACAGGCATCGTTGATAAATACCGCAAAACGCAGGGCAAGCTCACAATGCCGCCAGAACTGGAACGGCGCAACAAGCCAGTGGCGGTATGTTCTGGTTCAGGTCCCATGCTGCACCAGGCAGTGGACCGTCTGAATTGGCCTTTTAACCCGTCGTTGTCAGGCACAACCGTCAACGAATGTTACAAAATAGCCCACGAACTGGCTCGCAACCAGCAGGCCGACGAGGCGATTGCCTTGCTAGATGCCATCATCGCCCGGGATGCCTCGTTGACCAAGGCCTACACCTTAAAAGCACATCTGCTTTTGAACGCATCACGATGGGGTGAGCTTGTGGCAACCTGCCTTGCTGCGCTTGACCACAACAGCCTTTGTTCAGGCATTTATCTGATGCTTGGAATGGCTGCGCGTCAACAAGGCGATGATGAGGTGGCCCTCAAGCGCTTGCGTGAGGCGCTTTTTCTGGATGCGGCCTGCTGGCTGGCGCATTTTCATTCAGCCGAAATTTATTATTCACGCGGTGACGAAAAGAAAGCACGCAGCAGTTATGAAGCCGCCACCAGGATAATGTCCAAGGTGGCAGACAAGGCGATGCCCGGTGACCTTGGCCGAGATTTATTGCCGCTTGCATTTAACATGGATCAGTTCGCAGTGATCTGTCAGCATAAATTGTCTTTACTCTCGCGCAAAAAATTTCATAGAAATGGCATTTGACCACTCCAAATTTATTGCCCGCTTTGTTGAGGAAGCAGGTGTTCACTGCGCCCGAATCAGTGAAGGTTTGCTCAATCTGGACAAAACCCCGGATGATCCTGAAATCATCAACGGTTTGTTTCGGTCCGCCCACACCATCAAGGGCTCATCACGGATGATGAAAATTTCTGGTGTTGGCGAGTTGGCGCACAAGATGGAAGATGTTCTTGAGGCGGCCCGCAGCGGGAAATTGTCTTTGACATCATCGGTCACTGATATTCTTTTCAAGGGCGTCGATGCCCTGGTTGCGATGCTGGAAAAGGTCAAGGCGGGTGATCACCTGACGGCTGCGCCGCGTGATGTTTGTGAGGCACTGGCTCAGGCAACTCAGGCAGCGCCAATGGCCAAGACAGCAGTGATCCAGACTGATGCTGCCCCCCACGCTGTTCAAGCGCCTGCCGATGTCGCATCTGAACATGAGATTTTCAGCCCGAACAGCAAACTATCCGATGAACCATCCCGGATAAAGCGTGCTGAACCCACTGCGACTGCGCCCGCTCAAGGGCACCGTGCCGACTATTTGCGAGTCAACGCCAACAAACTTGATGACCTGATCCGTCTCATGGGTGAGATCGTGTCAGAACATGGCCGCTACCGCAGGCAGCTTCGGCGGCTGGGAGAAATCGATCGCCAATTGGCGCGACATTTACTGACCGTGAACAAGCAACTGCAAACACATCTGCCATCCGGGCAAATTCTGATCGACACCGGATCAGACCTTCAACACGCCTTGCATCAGATGGTGCGGACGATGACCGATGATTTTCAGATGCGTGATCACCTGGTTGCAGATTTACAAGAAACCTCACTGCGCATGCGCATGCAGCCGCTGTCAACGGTCTTTGACCCGCTGCGGCGCACTGTCAGGGACCTGGCACATGACTGTGGCAAAGAAGTTGACTTTGAAGTTGAAGGCGGAGAGACCGAGCTTGACCGCAAGATCATCGACCGGATCGGGGACTCTTTGCTTCACCTGATCCGAAATTCTCTCGATCACGGAATTGAAAATACCGAAGAAAGATTGGCAGCGAATAAACCTGCCAAAGGGCGCATCACCCTGTCGGCTTTTTATGACAGTGGCAGCGTCATGATTAGCCTGGGAGACGACGGCTTGGGTATTTCAGTGGACAAGATTCGCGACAAGGCACAAGCCAGGCGGCTGGTTGAACCCGATGTGTTGGCAAACATGTCCAAAGCCGAGGTCATCGACCTGATCTTTTTGCCCGGGCTCAGCACCAGCGCCTTCATCACCGATCTTTCTGGTCGAGGTGTCGGGATGGACGTGGTTCGGAAAAACATGGTTGACGAACTCAAGGGAACTATCACGATTGAAACAGCGCAAGGGGAGGGCACCACGTTTATCTTTCGCCTGCCACTGCACCTGGCTGTATTCTCCCTCTTTTTATTTTCTGCCAGAGAAAAAATCTGCGCCATTCCCAAGGCATCACTCGTTGAGATGCTCTCAGTTGATCAGCAAGACATCATCGACATCGTCAACAAGCGTGCCATCCGGTTGCGTGAACAGATCATCCCTGTTGAAAATCTGGGCAACCTCCTCAAACTCGGCACTGACCGTGATTGCGAACGTGACAAGGTGTTGATTGCCATCGTCCGCGACGGCGAAGAAAAACTGGGACTCATCGTTGACGACATCCTTGGCAGTGAGGAGATGGTGGTCAAACCGCTGCCGCAGCATCTGCGTCGGTTGCGGCTGGTCTCTGGTGTGACCCTCGGCGAGCAAGACAGCATCATCAACGTCTTGCATGTGCCAGAACTGCTGCGGCAAGCGCGCATCGTGGCCGAACCAGACCGCAAAGCCCCGTCAGTCAATGAAGATTACCCGCAGACCGTGTTGGTTGTGGATGACTCGATCAATACCCGAGAGATCGAAAAGAGCATTTTGGAGGCCTATGGTTACACCGTTGTTTTGGCCGAAGATGGTGAGGAGGGTTGGCAAAAGACGCGCACATCGATCTTTGACCTGGTCGTTACCGACATCGAAATGCCAAGGCTGGATGGTTTTTCATTCACAGAGCGACTGCGCGCCGACGAAAAATACCGAGACGTTCCCGTCATCATCGTGACCTCACGAGAAAAAGACGAAGACAAACGGCGCGGTATCCTGGTGGGTGCCAATGCCTACATCGTCAAAGGTGCCTTTGATCAGTCCAACCTGATCGAAACCGTGCGCAGTCTGATTGGGTAAGCAACAACATTGGTTACGCCACACGCAGGGCTACCATCAGCGAGTTGAGTCACAGAACAATCAAAAATGCAATCATCCTGGATTACCCAAGCCAGCGCGTCAGCGTGGCTTGCAGTTTCAGAAGGTCAAGGGGTTTGGCCATGAAATCATCCATGCCGCTGTCCATGCACTTTTGCCTGTCTTCCTCAAAGGCGTTGGCGGTCAGGGCGACGATGGGTACGCGTGGTTGACCGTGATCGGCTTGCCACAAGCGGATTTGCTCGGTCGCTTCCAGGCCGTTCATCACGGGCATTTGAACGTCCATCAACACGAGATCTGGCGCTCCACCCCGGGTGATAAAGTCAAGCGCCTGTTGGCCGTCTTCAACGATCGTGACCGTCAAGCCCGAAGCATCCAGCTCGTCGAGCATCGCCATGATGACCATCCGGTTCACCAGGTTGTCTTCGGCAATCAGCACCGTTCCGGTCAAATTCTCAACGGACACAGCCTCTGCCGTGGTCTTGGGCGATTCCTGAGCCTCGGGCTGGAGCAGAACGCGGACTCGAAACCAGAAACGTGCGCCCTGGCCGCGTTGGCTGTCAATGCCTACCTCACCTCCCATCAGTTTGGCCAGTTGCAAAACGATGGACAGCCCCAGACCAGTGCCGCCAAATTGGCGAGTGGTCGAACTGTCGGCCTGGCTAAAAGGCTGAAATAGACGGGACTTCTGTTCGAGGGTGAGACCTATGCCACTGTCTGATACCGAAAATTGAAGCACCGCGTGCTGCGAATCGCGTTCAATTTCGATGACCATAATGCGAACAAAGCCGTGATCGGTAAATTTAATGGCATTGCTGATCAGGTTTGAGAGCATCTGGCGAAGCCGGTAGGGGTCACCCAAATAGCATAGCCCCGCCGGCCCTTCCCAGATGGATTCGAGTTGTAGCCCTTTGGCACCGGCAGTTTCGGCAAACAGTGCCTGAATGTCGCCAACGAGCGTGTCAGTCGCAAAAGCAATCGACTCCAGTCTGAGTTTGCCAGACTCTACTTTGGACAAATCCAGGATGTCGTTGAGCAGTGACAGCAGCGTGTGGCCAGCATTCAAAACGGTTTGCGCGTATTGCACACGTTTGTCATCTGGTAGCTCAGACTTGGCGAGCAACTGCGCCATGCCCAAAACGCCATTCATGGGTGTGCGTAGTTCATGGCTCATATTGGCCAGAAACTCTGACTTGGAACGGTTCGCAACCAGGGCCGCATCCTCTGCATTTCGGGCACGCACCAGTGCTTTTTGAGTTTCCAGATTGATGTAGTAAGTCAGACCACCGGTAAACGCGAGCAAGGCGGTGTAAGTCATCCAATCCGACAAATTTGTACCGGGCAGATGTTGAGGTGTAGCCAGCAAACCGGCTTTTTTGGCAACGACCAGCCCAAAAATAACCAGCGAGGCGCTGACTGTCCCCAGCACAATGCCTCGCAGATCAAACAAAACCCCTGTCATCAGCACCAAGAAAATAAAGATGGCCGCAGTGGGGTCGTCAATGCCTCCCTGGCTGGCGGTCGCCGAAGTGATGAAAACATAACCAAAAAGAATGAACCCCAGACGCGCCCAAGCGACCCTGCCACGACGCAGCCAGCGCAGAAATTGCACCTGCATAATGCACGCAAACAAGTCCAGGATCAGCGTGACAAGAGGCATGGTGACATCCAGCACAGCGCTCACCATGACAACACAGATGAAGGCAATACTGCTCAATATGATCAAGTTGAGCAGGCCAGCCTGGCGCGTTTTTTCTTCGTCGCCCTCAAAGACGGGGGATGCCAGCCACGTTGGTAACTGACCCATGCGAACAAAATTTAGTTTCATACTTGAATCCTTGAGTTTCAACTTGATGACTTAATTTACTTATACGGATCAATCGCTTAAAAAAAACCTGGGTTGGTCAAGTCGGTAATCAATGGCGACTTTTATGGGTAATTTTCTTGCGACTGGGACTTTCTGGGTACAAGTTGTCAGTGGGAAGTGGGAAGTGGGAAGTGGGAAGTTGAATTTGCTAACCACTAACCACTTTGATAGCAGCAAACGCTTATTCCACGGGCGTTAGAGGCCAAAACACGGGTTATAAATCAGTCCACTGCACCGCCACGGCGACCAAATCGTAGCACAAATTGGCAATTTTTAATAAGTTTATTATCAACTAACGATTTTTTTTATCGTTCCCACGCTCCTGCGTGGGAACGCAGCCCCCAGACGCTCCTGCGTCCATCGTCTCACCAAACATCTGTGTCAATTAAACGATTTAGCATTCATGGCAGATGTTCACAGCAGGAGCGTGGGAACGATAAATCGCGGCTGCCGCCGCTCCTACAAGTGCCAATCAGATTTCAAAAATATAGTGTGTTGCCTTGACCGGATCAGGAAATCTGAGGTTATGCCTTGAACCTTGGTAATGTTTGGTTGATGCGAAAAAATATCCAAACATCCGCGCGGGCAAGCCCGCACCTACAGAGAACGAATTGCCCGCGCTGGTTTTCAATTTTCTACCCCATTTATTCGTCCTGTACGATTGA
>SESH01085851.1_pt1 | contig 12292 bp, 15 predicted proteins | sample 3171561 | NCBI WGS metagenome assembly SESH01 (sample SAMN10866947, study PRJNA518727) | freshwater metagenome | biome: subpolar coniferous forest; feature: holomictic lake; material: water; isolation source: holomictic Lake 442 2011 16.5 m and 2014 13 m | place: Canada: near Kenora, Ontario
TTGGCATAATGCGTGGACGCGAGTTCCTGATGAAAGACGCATATTCTTTCGACTTGGACTATGCTGGGGCACGGCGAGCCTATCAAAAAATGTTCCTCGCCTATCTTCGTACTTTCGCTCGCCTTAACCTTCGTGCCATTCCGATGAAGGCCGACTCTGGTCCAATCGGTGGCGATATGAGTCATGAGTTCATTATTTTGGCCGAAACCGGCGAAAGTGTGGTGTTTTGCGATAAGCGCTGGGTCGAACTGGATGTGCTTGCCGATGCCCCCAGTTTTGCAGATGATCTTGAGCCATTCTACCTTCGCCATACCAGCATTTACGCCGCGACCGAGGAAAAGCACGACCCGGCGCATTGCCAGCTGGCGCCGGAGCAACTGGTTACCGCTCGCGGCATTGAGGTTGGGCACATTTTCTATTTTGGCACCAAATATTCTAAACCGTTGGGTGCAGTGGTAACAGGACCGGACGGCGAACCGGTGACGGTCGAGATGGGCTCATACGGTATTGGGGTTTCGCGTCTGGTCGCTGCCATCATTGAGGCAAGCCACGATGGTGCCGGCATCATATGGCCTGAGAGCGTCGCCCCCTACAAGGTCGGATTGATCAACCTCAAGCAAGGCGATGCAGCGTGTGACACCGTTTGTGAGGCCTTGTACGACAATCTTCTCACCGCCAGGGTTGAAGTTCTTTACGATGATCGCCCAGACCGCCCCGGCGCCAAATTCGCCGACATGGACCTGATCGGCCTGCCCTGGCAATTGCTGGTTGGCCCACGAGGCCTGAAATCAGGCACCGTTGAGCTTAAAAACCGCAAAACCGGGGAGCGGGTTGAGCTGAGCCAAGACAGCGCCCTAGCTAAGCTCACATCCGTTAAACTCACCGCCTGAACGGTTAGAGAACCGTTCGCGCCACGTATCGCTACTACTAATCGATCTGTAAAATATGACTGATGTGAATATGCTCGGCTAGGGCCTTGATTTCGCTTGAGGCGTTGCGAATGCTAAAGTTGCCACCTCCCTTGTGGCAGGTTTCGTTGGCGACCAGCAACATGCCGAAGCCAGATGAATCAATGTGCTCGACATTGACGGCATCGAAGACAACATCTTTATTGCCAGCTGCGGAAATTTCAGTTATCAAATGTGAAAATGCTCGGTGATCATCAAATGTCAGCGCCCCTGAAACCGAAATGAGCACAAAGTCTGTTGTCTGCGTAATTATGTATTCCATTCCCATGCCTCTTATTGTTGATCTTGCTGCCGCCAATCCTCTTTGAGGATGGCATAAAGCAGGTGGTCTTGCCAAATGGTGTTAATTCGCAGATATCCCCTGGCCCTACCTTCATAGCTGAAGCCAAGCTTTTGCAGCAAGTTACTACTTGCTTGGTTATCCGGTAGGCATGAGGCGTCAACCCTATGTAGTTTAAGCTCGCCAAAGGCGTAATCGAGGGCTAGGCGCACAGCTTCGGTTGTGAAACCGCGCCTGGTGAATGGCTCGCCTACCCAGTAGCCGATCGTGGCCGATTGGGATACCCCGCGCCGGATAATGCCAAGGTTTAGCCCGCCGACCAGGGTGCCTGAGCGACTCTCATGGGTGAGAAAGCTGTAGCCGAGGTCATTTCGCCACTCGTTGTCCTGGCGGCGCAGGCGTCGGGCAAAGGCGGCGCGAGACAGGGCATCGGCCGGCCAAGCTGGCTCCCAGGGTTTCAGGAAGTTGCGGCTAAGACCACGCAGCCCGGCCCATCCGGCCCAGTCGCGCATGACCAAAGGCCGTAAGGTGACGGTGGCGCCGACCAAACGCACCGTCGGGTGATTGAATAGGGCTGAGCTTAGCAAGCTGATCATCTGTGACAAGCCCAGCTGCACTGTCAGGTAAGACGGGCGGCGATCCGATCATAGGATTCGAGATAGTCAAGCGGCCCAATTGCCGCTACCGTCGGCTTGGATAGGCGCAGACGCGCCGCCGCTAATCGTACCGCTTCCAGATCTACCGCATTAATCTTGCGCACAACTTCCTCGGTCGGTACCGGGCGGCCATAGACCAGCAATTGTTGGCCGAGATGTTCGCAACGGGCCATGGTGCTTTCCAATGCCATCAAAGTCCCTGCTTTGAGCTGAGCACGGGCCCGAGCCAGTTCATCCTCGGTCACATCTTCCACGACGCGCATGATCTCATGGCACAAAATTGGGACCAGCTCCCCGACCTGATCGGGACCGGTGCCAGCGTATATGCCAAAGAGACCGCCGTCGCGATAGGTGCCGACGAAACTGTAGATGGTGTAGGCTAGGCCGCGCTTCTCTCGCACCTCCTGAAATAGCCGCGAGGACATGCCTCCGCCGAGAAGCGTAGACAACACCGATTGGGCATAATAGCCAGGATCAAAAACATCAATGCCGTTGAAGCCGATGATCATATGCAGCTGTTCGAGGTCGCGCGACTCGCGGTATTCTCCGGCGCGATAGCACGCCTCCTCGGCCCTAGCATCGGAACTTGCGGGCAAGTTTCTGAAAGCTCTCTCCGCTTGCTCGACAAAGCGGTCGTGTTCAATGCGTCCTGCAGCGGATACGACGATACCAGGGGCACCATAATGACGGCGAATGTATTCAGCCAGCGTAGGCTGTTCCAAATTTCCAACAGTTTTAACCGAACCGAGTACCGGCCGCCCCAGTGCTTGGTCTGGATAGGCGGTAGTTTGAAAATGGTCAAAGATAATGTCGTCTGGAGTGTCGATTGCCTGCCCGATTTCTTGGATAACTACCGCGCGTTCGCGAGTTAATTCCTCATCGTCTAGCAACGAGTTCTGGATCATATCGGATATGATATCAAGGGCCAGCGGCGCGTCATCGGCCAATACCTTGGCATAATATGCCGTGTGCTCGCGGGTGGTATAGGCATTGAGATGGCCGCCGACATTCTCTATCTGCTCGGAAATGGCGTAAGCAGAACGACTGGCGGTACCTTTGAACATCATGTGTTCACACAGGTGGGCGACCCCATTCATATCGGCCCGCTCGTTGCGGGTTCCGACGCCGACCCAGCAGCCTAGCGATACAGTCTCTACCCCATTCATCGTATCGGAGGCGATGCGCAGCCCATTGGGCAATGTTGTAACCCGAACGCTGCTCACAATTATATTCTCGCGATATGGGGATTGCCAAGGCGGGCATAACGGCGGATGAAGGACTTGACCTCCTCCAGCTCATTGGGCAGTATAGTGACCCGCTCCGGCCGACGTTCCAGGTCGGCAAGTCGCGCGGGCAGCTGAGGGCGAACGCCGGTGGCGGCAGCGACGGCATCGGGAAACTTGGCCGGGTGGGCGCAAGCCAGAGCTACGATCGGAACGCGATCCGCCACGACTAAGTTGACGCGCGCCTCGCGCGCTGCGTGTAGACCGACCGCCGTATGAGGATCGACGATCACTCCACTGCGCCGCCAAGTTGCAGCAATCTCAGAGCTTGTTTGGTCATCGTTGGCGCTATAGGCTGCAAACAGGGCACGAACACAGGCTAGCCGGTCTGGCGCGATGCTGAAGCCGCCGGAAATGCGGAAACGATCCATGTCGGCCGTAAGTCCGCCCGGGTCGCGTTGGTGCAGATCGAACAGCAGTCGCTCGAAGTTGCTGGAAATCTGGATGTCCATGCTCGGGCTGAGCGTAGGCGTTACCGTTGCTGCGTCCATGGTGCCGCTGTTGAAGAAGCGGGTCAGGATGTCATTACTATTGGAGCCTACCACCAGCCGGTCTATCGGGATTCCCATTGCTCGGGCCCCGTATGCCGCATAAATATTGCCGAAATTGCCGGTCGGCACAGAAAATGCCACAGCCCTGCCCGGCGCTCCCAGCGCCACCGCCGCCCCGACATAATAGACTATCTGGGCCATGATACGAGCCCAGTTGATCGAATTGACCGCCGACAGCTCCAAACCGTCGCGAAAGGCCTCATCATTGAACATCGCCTTGACCATGTTCTGGCAGTCGTCGAAAGTGCCCTCTACCGCGATGTTGAAGACATTGTCGGCCAGAACAGTAGTCATTTGACGGCGCTGGATCGCAGAGGTTCGGCCGAGAGGATGCAGCATAAAAATGTCGAGTCGACTGCGACCACGGCAGGCCTCGATAGCCGCCGAGCCGGTATCACCCGAAGTGGCCCCGACCACAGTTACCCGCCGCTTGCGCTTTTCAAGGACATGGTCAAACATTCGTCCTAAAAGTTGTAGCGCCACATCCTTGAAAGCCAGGGTCGGGCCGTGAAAAAGTTCCAACAACCACAGGCCTTGGTCGAGTTGCTGAAGCGGTGTCACGGCTGAGTGATCAAAACAGGCGTAGGATTCTTCAACTAAGTGGCGAAAGACGCCACTGTCGATGGCCCCACCGAGAAAAGGCAGCATAACACGCGCCGCCATCTCCGGGTAAGGGAGCCCAGCTAGCGATTCTATATCTTCAGTCGTCAGCAGCGGCCAAGTCTCAGGGACATACAACCCACCATCGCGGGCAAGCCCCGTCAGGAGAGCATCCTCAAATCCCAGGGCCGGCGCCGCGCCGCGTGTACTAATATATCGCACTGCTTTACCAATGATCGTGTCAATAAGGCTCTGGCTAACTATATCGGCGCAGGCGAAGGCAACACAAGCCCTTAATACATGAACATCGGCTTGCCTAAGGAATCGCGGATGTGCGGGCGGTAGTCGACGGAATCATAAAATGCCCCGACATCCACACGCTTCATGCCCTTGATACAGGTATCGACAGGAACAACGGCATAGGCCCCGTTTTGAAGCGCCGCCATCACCCCGGAATGACCGAGTTCGAGCTGACGTACTGCAACGTTGCCGAACGAGTTGGCCACCATGCGGTCGAGGGCGTCGGGGGCACCGGCCCGCATCAGGTAGGCCAGTTGCTGATTGATAATGTCGATGCCTGTCAGCTTCTTTAAGGCCTCCCCGGTGGCCTGCCCTATGCCGCCGAGTTTCTTGTGGCCATAGGCGTCCTCTAGGCCGGACTCAATGACATCACAACCCTTCATTGTCGCACCTTCCGAGATCACCACCACTGCATAGTTACTCGGGTTGTTCTTGCGATCATCGACCAGCAGGCGGGCGAGGTGTTCGACATCGAACGCAACCTCGCTGATCAAGGCACGGTCGGCTTCTGCAAGATAGGCCGCGACCAAAGCCGTCTCACCACTGTTGCGGCCAAACAGTTCGATTACCGCCAGTCTTTCGTGACTGCCGGTGGGGGTGCGCAGGGCGTGAATGAATTCAACACTACGGGTTACTGCAGTACTGAAGCCAATACAATAGTCGGTGCCGAAGACATCGTTGTCCATGGTCTTAGGTATCGAGACGACCCGGACCCCTTCTTGATGCAGGCGCACGCCATAGGATAGGGTATCGTCACCGCCTATTGGTATCATAGCATCAATGCCAAGCCGCTCCAGCACCCTCAGCACATGCGGGGTGCAGTCGATCGGATTACCGTCGACCGAGGCGGGAAAAGCCTTATTCAAGAAGGGGGGGACAGAACTTGATTTAACTCGTCCAGGGTTGGTTCTGGACGTGTGAAGGAAGGTTCCGCCAGCTCGGTCGATGGTGCGGACACGGTCTGAGTTCAGGGGAATAACGCAGCCGCTATTTTCATCGATCGTGAGATCGAGGTCGTATTCTAGCAGTCCAGCCCAGCCGCGCCGAAAGCCGTACACCTCCCAGCCATTAGCTGCAGCACGCGCCACCACCGTCTTGATGCACGGGTTCAGTCCGGGCACATCACCGCCGCCGGTAAGAATGCCAATCCGCATAGTTAACCCTCTCCGGTTGATCTGTGGTGCTAAATGTGTATTGATACAGTCTTTTCCCCGGCGGCATCCACGCCGCCAATGCAGATTTATTGATTAGCGGCGGGGAGTACCCGGAGCGGGGACCAGGATCACCTGGGGGGCCTGCTGCCTTGTGGCGGTGATGGAATTCGCAATGGCGCTCGTTTGGGCTGACATCTCAGCGCGCTGAGCGCGAAACTCATCGGAAAGCTTGGATGATGTCATCAGCGATACGGTTAGGGAGCCAAGCGATAGGGCGACCGAAGCGGCTATGGCGACGGCGATACCCGTCATCCAGCCCCTTACTCCGTGGACCTCCTTTTCCAGCCCATGGAGTCGGTCATTAACTTTGTCGCGCCATGCGTCTTCCATGGGTGGAATCTGGCCCCCATTACCGCCGCCGTCAAGGGGCATCCTAGATTCTCGGGAAAGCGTAGCATCAGCGCCTTGGTCAGGTTTATTCAGGTAAAGAGAAATAATCTTAGCCATCACCCACCACTAATCATTTTATTGAGCATCATCAGAGAGTGCAATCTTATAAAGCCACAGTTATCACAGACAATAAGCACAATGGGAACGGTTGAATTGCCCGCGACAAGCGCGCCGGATCTGTCTTGTGATGTCGGTATGTCAGTTATTATTGTGCTGTCGGGGGCGGAGTCGTCATTATAGGACCACGAATCCTCCGCACACACTGGGCAGCGTAGTGATGGTGACTTTTTCCTGAAAAAATCAGCGATGCTTTCTGGCTTCAGTTCGGGCATGGAGCACCTTCGGCAATCATAGTGGTCATAGCTCTATCCTGCTTTGGCAGGCTTGGGTGGGCAATCCCGAACCTACTACCTATCGAGTACGTTGCGGCTTCCGGTCGGCAGAGTGACCACCAAACCGTCCAGCTCGGGAACCATGCGAATCTGGCAGCCGAGTCGCGAGGTTTTGGCCAAACCGAACGCTAGGTCAAGCATGTCTTCCTCGTCTTCACTAGCCACGGTCAGCTTTTCGAACCACTCGGGCGCGACGATGACATGGCAGGTCGAGCAGGCCAGCGAGCCCTCGCAGGCGCCTTCCAAATTGATTTTGTTACGATGGGCGATTTCCATCAAGGAAAGCCCAAGCGGCGCATCCACAGTCTGGCGAGTGGCGTCTTGGGCGATGAAGGTGATTTTTGGCATGGACGGACTCTCCTTATTACTTTGTATAGCACCGAGACTAAGTTCCGCTTCCACGAGGCGTGGGAAGGGCTATTGGGCTGGTGGCGGGCACAGCTCGAGCCGGCGCCTACGCGCGGTCGCCGTAAGTTGTTCCAGGCGGGCGATATGGGCCAGCGCTAACCGGGCTTCGCCAATCCGACCAGCGCGAAATGCGGTGGATAGTGAGTGAATGCATGGTTCTATTTCCCGCATCGCTCTTGCACCTATCCTGTCCACGGTCTGGCAGTCGGTAGCCTCCGCCAGCGCCACGGCTAGGTTTTCACGGTCGAGGTTGTTTGTGGCGTCCACCGGGAGGCCGACCGGTTCATCGCCGCGCGCCAGGGCCTTGGCGTCGAGCAGCTCCAGCAGGTAGCGGGCCCGCGAGACCGGATCTCGCAAGACTTCGTAGGCGGTAGCCATCAGAACGGAATAACGTTGGGCCAGCGCACCAACCCTCGGGTTCTTTATCCCGAGCCGCTCAGGATCGAGGTTGCGCCTAGCCAGGGCAAAGTGACGGTCGAGATCGTCTTGATCGAGATCAAAGCGCTCATTCAGTCCGAGTATGGCAAAATTATTTAGGTCGCGAACCGGTTGTAACGCACCGCAATTTTCACAACGGAGCCCTTGGGCCGCTACCGGCCGTTGGCACAGCCAACACGAATGCAGGTCGCCCTCAATGGCGAAGCCATGCCAGCCTTGCTCACCGGTTCTCTCAGCGCTCATCTGCGTTCGTCAGTTCCTGGGCGTAAGGCGCCTGATCGCGCTTTCGTCACTGTGGGTCATACAGGGAAGTGAAGGGCTAGGCAACCAGAGGCGGGGCTCCATGACCCATTTACTGAAGAAGATGGCATTAACGACGGTGGCATTGACGGTAGGCCTCAATCATGCGGTCGATGTCACGTTCGGTTGTCGCCCAGCCCATGCTTATACGGATTGCGCAGTTCGATCGTAACTGATTGACACCCATTGCGGCTAGGACATGGGAATTTCGGGCCTTGCCGCTAGAACAGGCGGCTCCGGCGCTTACCGCGACTCCGGCTAGGTCAAGGGCGATAACTTGGGTTTCGGCCGGAATACCTGGCAGTGAGAGGCAACAGGTCGTGGCAATTCGGGCCGCTTGGGCACCAAAAACCTCGACCTCCGGCGCGAATACGCGAATTTCCCGCTCCATCCGGCCTTGCCAAGCCGCGAGTCGCGGCATTTCCAGGAGGTCGCCCGCAGCCATTTCCGCAGCACGACCGAATCCTGCGATTCCGGCTAAGTTCTCAGTGCCGGCACGGCGTCCTCGTTCCTGGCCGCCGCCGTGCAGGAGTGGGCGCAACATCAGGGCCTCATCAATTACCAAGGCCCCCACGCCGGGAGGGCCGCCCAACTTGTGCGCCGACAAAGATATAATATCGGCGCCAAGGGTGGTTCGATCGAGAACCAGCCGCCCGGGGGCCTGGACGGCATCGCAATGGAGCAGGCCGCCATGTTGATGAACGAGGGCGGCGGCCTCGGCTACCGGCTGGATTACCCCAGTCTCATTGTTAACCAGCATCAGCGACACCAGGGCGGGACCGTGCAGGCGGGTCAACATGGCGTCAAGCGCCGCCAGATCAGCCACGCCCGAGCCGTCCACCCTCAGCCGCATAACCTCAGGGCCAACCACCGCACTCGCCGCCAAAACCGAGTCGTGCTCGATTGCCGAAATGATCAAGCAGGCCACCCCGACGCCTGAGATAGCCATGGCGTTGGCCTCGGTGCCGCCGCTGGTGAACACTACCTGGGCCGGTCGTGCCGCCACCATCATGGCTACCGAGCGTCGTGCCGCCTCAATGACAGCCCGACTAGCACGGCCAAAGCTATGAACTGAGGATGGATTGCCAGCCATATCAAGCGCATCCATCATGACGGCGCGGACTTCTGGACGTAGCGGCGCTCGCGCGTTGTAGTCGAGGTAACAGCTTGGTGCTGGGGAATACGGCATAGATGCTATTCTTCGGCGGTGGCCTCGTTTACAATCAGGCGACTCGATCCTAGAACGCGGCGCTCGCAGACATCGGCGACGGTAACCGAGCTTAGGTAGAGGCGAATCTGATTGCCAAGCTCCTCCCACAAATCATGGGTCTGGCAACGACTGCGGTCGGTGCGGCAACCGGCAGCCACATCCCTGACACAGCGGGAGGTTTGAACTGGTTCGTCAACCGCCAGAATAATGTCGGAAATCCTGATGCTACTGGGAGCAAAAGCCAGCATGTAACCGCCACCCGGGCCGCGCACACTCTTGACCAGTCCGCAGATACGCAGACGAGAGAACAGTTGCTCCAGATAGGACAGCGATATTTCCTGACGTTCAGCGATCTCGGGTAACGCTACCGGAGCACCTTTACTGTGGCTCGCCAGATCAACCATGGCCATCACCGCATAGCGTCCTTTGGTGCTTAGTCTCATATTGGTTCACCATCTCTAGAGTACAAAGTCTCTAGTTGATTGGCCTCTCGTTGAGTGGCCGGGCGCTGCCGTCGGGCGAAGCCTGCCCCCTAACGGAACCGACCTCGTCCCCGGCAGTCTCAAGGGTAACTATGCGTTGACGCAGCGTCGCTATTTGCTCGGAAAGGTTGGTCACGCACCGCATCATCGGGTCGGGTAATTCGTCGCAGGGCGTGCCATAGGCCAGGAAGCGCGGGCCTTCCAAACGATTGCGCGGCACAACCACCTTGGCCGGAATGCCGACTACGGTCGCGCCCGGCGGCACGTCGGACACCACCACAGCGTTGGAGCCGATGCGCGCGCCCTCACCGACCTCTATTGCGCCCAGCACCTTCGCTCCGGCCCCGATGATAACTCGGTTGCGTATCGTAGGGTGGCGCTTGCCCCGGGTCAGCGAGGTGCCGCCCAGGGTTACCCCATGATAGATATGGACATCATTGCCGATCTCGGCGGTTTCACCAATCACCACGCCCATGCCGTGATCGATAAAAAAACGCTGCCCGATTTGGGCACCAGGATGAATCTCAATCCCGGTTAGCATTCGCCCGAGCTGCGACAACAAGCGCCCAAGTAAGCGGCAACGTCGCGTCCAAGCGTAGTGGGCCATCCGATGCGTCAACACTGCATGTAGCCCAGGGTAGCACAACACTACTTCCAGCCATGAGCGCGCCGCTGGGTCGCGGGCGATGACGCCGTCGATTTCTTCACGAAGATATTTAAACACTCGGACGCCTGTAATGTTATTAAAGAAGCGCCTATTCGTTGGAAAAGTGCCTCATTTATTCCTACTTTACCCCAGTTCTCCGGTCAAGTATATTCCATCAGGCTCCACAGAACGGGGCATAATGATTATCCTCCCCACAGATGTTGCCAGCAAGGCGTTGCAGTGCAGCATTTTTCTTGACCTCTGCGTTTGCCTGGGTTAGCAAGAGCCATCCAGGGTGGCGCTGGTCAGTTCGAGCGTTGGAACGCCGCAAGTGTCTGCCCACCCCCTCACTGACCATTATGACTAAGGAAAACCTGCAATGACCAATCCTTCCGCCTTTCCAATGTTTCAGACCGACATCACCAAGATGCTTGCCGATTTCAAGGTTCCTGGCGTCAATCTTGAGCCGATGGTTGCCGCCCAGCGGAAAAACATCGAAGCCCTGACGCAAGCCAACAATCTGGTCGTCGCCGGTATTCAGGCCGTGATGAAGCATCAGGCTGAAATTTTTCAGGTGTCTATGGAACAGGCCCGCACTGTCGCCAGCGAGATCATGGTTCCCGGCTCGCCAGAAGCGAAGGTCGCAAAGCAGGCAGAGGTAGTTCAGACAGCCTTCCAAGCCGCCCTTACCAACATGAAGGAACTGGCTGATCTGGTCACGAAGTCTAATACCGAAGCCGCCAACGTCATCAGCAAGCGGGTAAACGAAGGCCTCGACGAACTCAAGGCTGCGGCAGTAAACATCGCGAAGAAGTAACCCAGCATATCTATCAGCACCCCTGGATCAACACTGCCATGGATCGCGACTGCCCTGAATAGAGACTTCCATTAATAGAGACAGCCTCATATCAGCAAGCCGTCGCGGTCACGTGGTGCAGTGTTGGCATTCTGCCGATCAACCTTACGTTCGAAGAGGTGGGCATAGACCCCCAAGGTGATCTTGTGGGCTCAGTCCTTGCCGACGATCCGGGCCGCGACCTGCAAGTGAACGGGATTGACGGCTTGCGGCAATTTCTGTGCCTAAAGAATGGCGGTCCGAGTCACGACACGTTCATCCGGTTGTTCCGACTGCTTGATCCCGATGCCTTTCGTGACTGTTTCCAAACCTTCGTGGCCCGCCTAGCCGAAGCGTGTGAAGGCGTGATAGCAATCGATGGCGCTCTTAAAATTATAGCCTGTACGTGTCTCAAAGTCATTGACACATTCCGCGCCACGCGTCTTGCCGCCGATCCAGGATTCGTCCACTTCGACGTGAGTTCCAGGCTGCCCGCCAATTCTGTCCTGGTCGAGGCGCACCATTCCCGCACGGAGCTTGTAAAGAATTCCAAATGCCATTCCGTAGCACTTCAGGTTGAGTTGCCGTTGCAACTGGACGGCCGAGATGTCGGGGGCCTGACTCGTGACCAGATATGCTGTCCAGAACAATACGCTCAGTGGCGTATGGCCGCGCTCAATGACAGTGCCGACCATCAACCCGGTGTTCAATAATACTCCCGGCAGCGCATCACGCCAGAAGGGTTATCGAAACGGAACGGCTCACCGCTCGTTTGACAGTGCGGGCAAATTAAATTACCGTCCCAGCGGGAACCGGATAGGCAAGGATTATTCCAGCGCAAGACCAATGCTACCGTTGACGACCTTGACCGCAACGGTCCGGCAACTGCCGCCGTCCGGCCCCAAGGCCTGACCGGAACCGAGGTCCACCACCAGCCCGTGCAGCGGACAAGTTACCTTGCGGTCGTGAACAATCCCGTTGGACAGCGGCCCGCCTGCGTGTGGGCACCGATCCCTCAAGGCGTAAATTTCATCGTTACCGGTGCGAAAGACGGCAATGTCGCCGCTCGGCGTTTTGACAACTCGCGCACTGCGTCGAGGGATATCTGAGACTGAACCAATCTCAATCCATGATGAGTTGGGCCATGATGAGTTGGGCATTGATCTTATCCGATCCGGGCAAGCGGGGCAAAGTCGTGGGCATCGACGCCATGGGCGGTGCGCTCAGCCCAGGGATCGACTTGCTCGTATTTCTGCGAAAGCAAGAAACGGTGAAACTACAGTTCCCGGTGTTCAGGGTCGATAACAATGCGGGCATGAACATAATCGAGCGTTACCCG
>SESH01015186.1_pt1 | contig 12291 bp, 11 predicted proteins | sample 3171561 | NCBI WGS metagenome assembly SESH01 (sample SAMN10866947, study PRJNA518727) | freshwater metagenome | biome: subpolar coniferous forest; feature: holomictic lake; material: water; isolation source: holomictic Lake 442 2011 16.5 m and 2014 13 m | place: Canada: near Kenora, Ontario
GGCGACGCGCCCGAGCGGGCAGAGCCGCTCCTTGCGCCCCTTGCCCAGCACCCGCGCCACCCCGGTGTCGAGGTCGATGGCCCCGTAGGTCAGCCCCACCAGCTCGCTCACCCGCAGCCCGCCGCCGTAGAGCAGTTCCATCACCAGGCGGTCCCGGCACGCGGTGAAGGCGTCGAGTTCCCCCGCGGCCAGCAGCCGCTGCGGGCCGTTCAGCAGCAGGACCATTTGCTCCTCCGTCAGGAACTTGGGCAGCCGCCGCTCGAGCTTGGGCAGCGGCACGCCCACAAAGGGATTCCGCCGCACCTGGCCCTGCCGCAGCCAGAACTTGTAGAAGGCCCGCAGGCCCGAGACGTGGTTGTGGAGTGTCCGGCGGCCGAACCGTTTCTGCGCCTCGATCACGAAGTCGCGCACCTCGCGCGTCCCCAGCGCGTCAAAGCCCGCCGCCGCCAGCCCCGCCCCCGTCAGCCACGCATGAAAATCCTCCAGGGCCTGGAAATAGTTCCGCAGCGTGTAGGCCGAGTACCGGCGCTCGTGCGCCAGGTAGTCCGCGAAGGGCAGCCACCACTCGGCGAGCACCCCGGCCGGGAGCTCAGGCCGGGGCGGATGAGACGCGTTGTTCGACATCGCGCATGACCTCCGCCGCGTGCTGGCGCAGCGCGCCTTCCGCGTCGAGGCCCTGCCGCCGGGCCGCCGCCGCCAGTTCAAACAGCTGCCGGCCCAGCGACGCCGGCGTCAGGCCCTCCGCCCGCGCCCGCACCTGCGCCGGGTCCACGCTGGCCCCCACCGGCAGCGACTGCTGCTCGATCTGCCGCCACACCGCCTCCGCCAGCATCAGCGCCGGCAGCCGCGGCGGCTGCGCCTTGAACAGCCCGCTCTTCGCCGGCCCGTTCTTTTTCTCCGTCGCCTTGATCGCGTCCCACTGGGCGATCACCTGGCTGGACGTCTCCAGCTTGTCCCGCCCGAAGACGTGCGGATGCCGTCGCACCAGCTTGTCGTTGATCTCCCGGGCCACGTCGTCGAAGTTGAAGTGCCCCGCCTCCTCCGCCAGCCGGGCGTGAAAGACGATCTGGATGAGGACGTCGCCGAGCTCCTCGCGCATGTGGGGCCGGTCCCCGCGGTCGATCGTGTCGATCAGCTCGCTCACCTCGTCGATCAGGCAGCGCACCAGCGTGGCATGGGTCTGCTCCTGGTCCCACGGGCAGCCGCCCGGCTCGCGCAGCCGGGCCATGGTCCGGCAAAGATCCTCGATCGCACTCATGGCGTGGAGGAAACCACACCGGGTCCGAAGCGCACGCAGAAAAACGGGTTTACCTTCGGGCGCTTCGCGTCCTTCGTGGTGCCAGCCTATGGCGGACAAGCTCACCGAGATCATGAATTGGAAGCGGCGCGAGATCGCGCCGCTGCTGCGGCCCGTGCCCGAGGCCGAGCTGGCCCGGCTCGACGCCGAGCTGCCCCGGCCCCCGTCCTTTGCCGCGGCCCTGCGCCGCCGCGATGGCCGGCTGGCGGTCATCGCCGAGATCAAGCGCCGCTCGCCCTCCGCCGGCGACATCCAGCCGGGCGTCTCCGCCGTCGCCCAGGCGGGCCGCTACCAGGCCGCCGCCGCCGATGCGCTCTCGGTCCTGACCGACGAGCAGTTCTTCGGCGGCACGCTGGCGGACCTCGAGGGCGTGACCGCCCACTTTCGGGCCGCGCCGCCCGCCCTCCCCTGCCTGCGCAAGGATTTCATGGTGCATCCCCTGCAGGTCCGGCAGGCCCGCGCCGCCGGCGCCAGCGCCATCCTTATCATCGTCCGCGCCCTGAGCGACGAGGAGATCACCGGGCTGGCGGCGGCGGCTGTCGCCGCCGGGCTCGACGCGCTCTTCGAAATCCACACCGAGCCGGAGATCGCCCGGGCGGTGCGGCATGGGGCCCGGATCATCGGCGTCAACAATCGCGACCTCGCCGTCTTCCGCACCGATCTCGGCCTGAGCGAGCGCCTGTTCCCCCTGTTGCCCCGCGATGTGATCGCCGTCAGCGAGAGCGGCATCGCCACGCGGGCCGACGCCGCCCGGGTCCGGGCCGCCGGCGCCCACGCCGTGCTGGTGGGCGAGGCGCTCATGCGCGCCCCCGACCCGGTCGGCCTCCTCGACGAGCTGCGCTCCGCGTGATCCCCCTCTCCCCCAGCACCACCCGCGCCCTGCTCGCCCAGCTCGGCCACCAGCCGAAGCACTTCCTCGGGCAGAATTTCCTGGTCGACGGCAACATCGTCCGGAAGTCGCTTGCCCTCGCCGCGGTGGCGGCCGGCGACACCGTGGTCGAGATCGGGCCCGGGCTGGGCACGCTGACGCGCGCGCTGCTCGCCGCCGGCGCCGAGGTCTGGGCGGTGGAGAAGGACCGCAACCTGCACCTCCACCTCGAGGAGTCGCTCGTGCCGGAATCGGCCGGGCGGCTGCACCTGCTGGAGGGGGACGCGGTGGAGTGTCCCCTCGCCGGCCTGGCGGCGGAGCGCGCGCGGGCGGGGTTCAAGGTCGTGGCCAACCTGCCCTATGCCATCGCCACGCCCTGGATGGATGCCGTGCTCTCCGGCCCGCTGCCGGAGCGCCTGGTGCTGATGCTGCAGCTGGAGGCCGCGCAGCGCTACACCGCCCGGCCCGGCGGCAAGCAGTTCGGGGCCATCTCGGTCTTCCTGCAAGCGGCCTATGACCTCGCGCCGGGGCACAAGGTGGACGCGGGCTGCTTTTACCCGAAGCCGGACATCGAGTCCTGCCTGCTGCACCTCGTGCGCCAGCCGGCGCCCCATGTGTTTTCGCCGGCGGTGAAGACCCTCGTGCGGGCCTGCTTCCAGCAGCGCCGCAAGCAGATTGGCGGCATCCTGCGCGGGCTGCTCCCAGATGGCGGGGAGGCCTGGCTGGCCCGGCTGACCGCCGCCGGGCTGTCGCCCCAGGCCCGGGCCGAGGCGATTCCGGTGGAACTTTGGCGCCAGCTGACGGTATGAACGATGAGCCCCGGCTTGAAAGCCGCGGGCCATTCCACCAGTGTTCATGAGGATGTTCCGCCCCGCCCTGCTGCTCCTGGCGCTGACCACCGCGCCCCTCCTGCCCCCGGCCGCCGCCGCCGGAGCGGGCCTGGCGGGACGCGTGGAGGGCCGCATGTACATCGCCCCGACCGGCACGTTCCGGCTGCCCATCCCCGTCCTGCCCGAGCTCGGCGGCAGCATCAGCGACACGGAGAACGTCGTGACCTTTCAGGACCAGTTCTCCCTGCACGTCAGCATCGGCGTGTTCCCGCAGGACGCGACCCACCGCTGGGAGCTCTCCACCCGCGGGCTGAAGGACTACCTGCGTTATTTTTTCGGCGGCTTCGTGATGCCGGATTTCCGCCGCGCCTTTCCCGGCGGCCACGTCGAAAGCGTCGGGTTCGCCCCGGAGGTCATGGGGGGAGCGCTCTTCGCCTATACGCTCCTGCCCGGCGGCTCCATGTTCGAGGCCAAGCGGGCCATCCTCGGGGCCGGCGACACCCCGTTGGTGGCCAAGCGTGGCAACCTGATCTTCATCCGCAACGGCGTCATCTACGTCCTCACCACCGAGCTCGCCGAGCGGGTGACGGAGCGCAGCAGCTACCACAAGACCACGGAGGAGGAGAACCAGATCCTCCGCGACCGCCTGGTCGCGCTGGTGCGCACGATGGAGTTTTCCCGGCCCGCCACCCCGTGAGGCCGCCCCCGCGGCGGTTCGCGCTCCCACCATTTCGCTCGCGCCCCGGCGCCCGGCTTCCATGCTCGCGGCCATGACGTTCCAGAGTTTCGTGACCCTGCTCCTCCTCGGCGCCCTGGCCGGCTGGATCAGCGGGCTCATCAGCAAGGGCCGGGGATTCGGCATCGCGGGCAACATGGTCGTCGGCATCATCGGCTCCTTTCTCGGCGGCTTTCTTTTCGGTCTCCTGGGCATCGCCGCGCACAGTCTTCTGGGACAACTGATCTTCGCCGTGCTCGGCGCGCTGCTGTTCCTCGCGCTGCTGCGCCGGATCAAGCCCTCGCGCTAGCCACCATGACGATCCGGGACGCGCAGGAGGGGGATCTGCCGGCGATCGTGGCGATCTACAACTCCACCATCCCCGGCCGGATGGTGACCGCCGACCTCGAGCCCGTGAGCGTCGCCAGCCGCGCGCCGTGGCTGGCGGCCCATGATCCCGCGCACCGCCCAGTCTGGGTCGCGGAAACCGCCGGCCGCGTCACCGCCTGGCTGAGCTTCGACCTATTTTTCCCGCGCGCGGCCTACGACGGCACCGCCCTGATCGCCCTGTATGTCGACGCGTCCCAGCGGGGCCGCGGGCTGGGCCGGGGCCTGATGGAGCACGCCTGCGCGCAGGCGCCCCGGCTGGGCCTGCACACGCTGCTGGGCTACATCTTCGCCCACAATGAGCCGAGCCTGCGCTTCTTCACGCGAGCGGGCTTCGAGCGCTGGGGACACCTGCCGCGCATCGCCCGGCTCGACGGCCAGGCATGCGACCTGGTCATCGTGGGCCGCCGCCTTCCGCCGCCCGCCCAGCCATGAAACGCCTCCTTCTCTGCCTGCTCGCTGCCGGCCCCCTGCTCCTGAACGGCGCCGCTCCCGCTCCCATGCACAAACCCTACGGTCTGGTGATTCACGGTGGCGCCGGCGTCATCCGGCGCGAGGACCTGCCTCCCGCCCTGGAGGCGGAGTATCGCGCCCAGCTCGCCGCCGCCCTCGCCGCGGGTTACGCCGTGCTCGACGGCGGCGGTTCCGCCCTGGACGCCGTGGTGGCCGCCATCCGGGTCCTGGAGGACTCCCCGCTGTTCAACGCCGGCAAGGGCGCCGTGCTCAACGCCGCCGGCGTCTGCGAGCTCGACGCCGCGATCATGGACGGTCGCACGCTCGCCGCGGGCGCGGTGGCCGGGGTGCGCCACATCCGGAATCCCATCCGGCTGGCGCGCGATGTCATGGAGCGCTCCGGCCACGTCCTGGTGGTCGGCGACGGCGCCGAGGTCTTCGCCCGGAAACTGGGCTACGCGCTGGAGGACGAGTCGTACTTCCAGACCGACGTGCGCCGCCGCCAGCTCGAGCGGGCCCGGCAACTGGAGACAACGGGCCAGCCCGCGGCCGCGCTGCCCGCCGGCACCCTGGGCCGCGGCGTCACCGGCGACGAGTACCGCGTCAATGAATTCAAGTTCGGCACGGTGGGCTGCGTCGCGCTGGACCAGGCCGGCAATCTCGCCGCGGGCACGTCGACCGGCGGCATGACGAACAAGCGCTATGGCCGCGTCGGCGACTCGCCGATCATCGGCGCGGGCACCTATGCGAGCAACGGCACCTGCGCCGTCAGCGCCACCGGCTACGGCGAGTATTTCATCCGCACCGTGGTCGGCCACGACATTGCGGCGCAGATGGAGTACCGGGGGGCGAGCCTGGCGGAAGCGTCGGCCGCCACCCTCGCCAAGGTGGCGCGCCTCGGCGGCACCGGCGGGGTGATCGCGATCGACCGCGCCGGACACATCGCGCTGCCGTTCAACACCGCCGGCATGTACCGCGGCCATCACCTCGCCGGGGGCGAGGCGGTGGTCGAGATTTTCCAGTAAGGCCGCCTTACCGGAAGCCCGGCAGGTAGGCCTGCTCGGCGGCAAACATCTCGAGGGTCATCCGCTTGATCTCCTCGGGGCTGCAGACGGCCGAGGTGAGCGGATCCAGCATGAGGGCGTAGATCGCGAGCTCCTTGCTGCGCTCGATGCAGGCCTGCGCCCCGAGGTCGAACATCCGCATGTTCGAGTCGCAGAGCCCGGCCATCTGCCGCGGGAGCGCGCCGTACCGGGTCGGGTTGATCCCGTTGCGGTCCACCATGCACGCCACCTCGACGCAGCCGTCCGCGGGGAGATTGGTGATGAGCTGCCCCGCGCCCTGCCGGTGATTCATGACGTTGCCGTGGATCCGGAGGGGCGAGTCCTTCTCGCGGGCCTCGATGATCCAGCTGGCGTACTCCCAGCTGCGTTCCCACTCCATCGGCTCCTTGCCGGCGAGCATGCGGGCGCGCTGTTTGTCCGCGTTTTTCCGCCAGGTCGGCCAGTTGTTCGCGTAGAAACTGGTGCCGCCGTCGTAGCCTTCGCGGCTGAAGCGCTGGATCAGGTCGGGCCGCTTGCGGTAATACGGCAGGTACTCCGAGAGGTGGCCGCTCGACTCCGTGATGAACGCGCCGAAGTGCAGCATCATGTCCTTCCGGACGATGTCCTTGTGCCACTCGGGGGACTCCCACTGGTGGTGGTTGAGCCGCTTCGGCTGGCGGGCGCGGCCGTCGGCATGGGCGCGTTTGAGGTCGGCGAGCGCCTTGCGCTTGAGCAAGGGATAGAGGTCGCGGCCCTGGTGCCGCAGCTCGGTGAACCACGCCAGGTGGTTGATGCCCGCGCAGGTCCACTCCATCTCCGCCACCGGCACCCCGGCCCGGTCGGCCAGCAGCTGGCTGGTCCCCTGGACCGAGTGGCACAGTCCGACCACCTGCAGGGCGGACGACCGCCCGGCGGCGAGGCACATCATCGACATCGGGTTCGTGTAGTTGAGCACGATGGCGTCGGGACAAAGCTCCTCGGCATCCTTCAGCACCTGCAGGAAAACCGGGACGGTCCGCATGGACTTGAACAGGCCGCCCGGCCCGATGGTGTCGCCGATGCACTGGTCGATGCCGTACTTGGCGGGGATGTCGTTGTCGAAGCGCACGCAGGCCGTGCCGCTCACCTCGATGCAGTTCACGAGGTAATGGGACCCGGCCATCACGTCGCGGCGGCGGGTGGAGCCGATGACCTGCCAGTTCGACTTGCCCAGCTGCTGGGTGAGGCGCGTGACCAGCTGCACCATGGTGCGGAGCCGCTCCCGGTCGATGTCCACCAGGGCGATCGTGCCGCCGGCATCACCCGGGATGCGCAGGACGTCGTTCATCAGCCGCGGCGTGAAGCCGCTGCCGGCGCCGAGCATCGTGATTTTGAGCGGCCGCTGGAGTTTGCCGGGCAATCCGCGCGCGGCGGCGTCCTGCGTGTGGGAGACGTGGCCCTGAAGTTTGGTTTTTTTGTTCACGGGGTAGTAAAAAGGGTGGCGACCTTAATCTTGGGCCGCCCCGGCCATGGCAAGTCTCCATGCAGGCCCGGGCAATGATTGTTCGCCGTGGCGGAGCTGGGCCGCGGCGGCACCAGCCGCGGACGATCAGTCCGCCAGACGTCGCTGGGCGGCAAACACGCCGCGTACCGCCAGGCTCAGCTGGTCCTGCAGCGCCTGCAGCTTCCGGTAGCGGGCGGTGTGGGCCGGGCGGGGACGGCAGCGGGTGGCCTCGTTGAGCGCCACGATGCCGGTCGTGAAGTCGGTGAGCCGGGCCCGGGGCTGGCCCGCGCGGCGCGCCACGCACCAGGCGGCCTGGAGCGCGCCGCCGAGCGCGGCCCCTTCGTCCTCCCGCATCGCCACGACCGGCACGCCAAAAATGTCGGCCATCAGCTGACGCCAGACAGGGGATTTGGCCCCGCCCCCGGTCACACGGATTTCCTTCGCCTTCACCCCGAGGCTGGCGAGCCGGCGCAGCCCGTAGTTCATGCCCAGGGTCACGCCCTCCATGGCGGCGCGGGCGAGATGGCCGGGCTGGCAGGTTTGCGGCGTCAGGCCGAGCAGCACCCCGGAGCCTTCCGGCACGTTGGGCGTGCGCTCGCCGGCCAGGTACGGGAGCAGCACCAGCCCGTTGGCCCCGGGCGGCGTCGCGGCCACGGCGGCGTCCAGGGCGGCGTGATCCTGCCCGAACAGGGCGCGCACCTGCTCCGTGACCGTGGTCACGTTCATGGTGCAGAGCAGCGGCAGCCAGCCGCCGGTCGAGGAGCAGAAGGCGGCGATCTCGCCCTGCGGGTCGATCACCGGCTGGCGGGCGTGGGCGTAGATGGTGCCGCTCGTGCCGAAGCTCGCCGTGATGATGCCGGGGACCACGTTGCCCGTGCCGATGGCGCCCATCATGTTGTCGCCGCCGCCGGCGCTGACCACGACGCCGGGGCCAAAGCCGTACCGCCGGCTCAGCTCGGGCTTCAGCAGGCCCGCTGCCGCGTGCGACTCGGACAGCGCCGGCAGCCAGCCTGCCAGGGCCGGGTCGACGGCGTGGAGGGCGGCGCGCGACCACGTCCGCCGGCGCACATCCAGCAGCGCGGTGCCCGACGCATCACCCAGTTCCATGAAGTAATTTCCAGTCAGCCAGTAGTTGAGGTAGTCATGCGGCAGCAGGACCTGCCGGAGCCGGCGGTAATTCGCCGGCTCATGCCGCTTGAGCCAGAGGATTTTCGGGGCGGTGAAGCCGGGCAGGATCCGGTTTCCCGTCAGGCGGATCGCCGCCTGCGGGCCGCCGAGCCGCTTGGTGATGAGCGCGCACTCGTCCGTGGTGCTGGTGTCGCACCAGAGCTTGGCGGGGCGGATCACCCGCCCGGCCGCATCCAGCGGCACCAGGCCGTGCTGCTGGCCCGAGACGCCGATCCCGCGCACCTGGCTCCCGTCGATCTGCCCCGCGACCTGCGCGAGCACCTGGTCCAGCGCGTCGGTCCAGTCCTCGGGCCGCTGCTCCAGGTGGCCCGCCGGCAGCCCGGGGATCAGCGCGTGGGGCGCGCGGGCCTCGGCGACCACCTGGCGGCGCGCGAGGTCGAGGACGACCGCCTTGACGCTCTGGGTGCCGGAATCGATGCCGATGTAGAGGGACATGGAGTGGTGAGCATGGCCGCAAAAAGCCCGCGGCGGCGCAAGCCGCATTCCGGCCGATAGCGCGGGAGGGGCCTAGGCGATTTTGACGATCTCCAGCTCCGTCGCACCCGACGGGAACTTGAAGGGCACCCGCTGACCGATCCGGGCGTGCATCAGGGCGCGGGCGACTGGCGCCAGCCAGCTGACCTCGTGCCGCGCGAAATCCGCCTCGTCCACGCCCACTAGGCGGTAAACCGACTCCACCCCGCGGCGGTCCCGCACCGTGACGGTCGCGCCAAACGTCACCTGCTCCGGCGCGTTCGCGGCCGGCGCCACGACCTCCGCCGTGGCCAGGCTCTGCTGCAGGTAGCGGACGCGCTGGTCGAGCACGGCCAGGGCGTGCTTGGCCTCGGCGTCGGTCAACGCCGCCACCACCAGTCGCGGGCGCTCCACCTCATGCATCCGCGCCACCTCGGTGCGGAGCCGTTCCGCCCCGGCCGCGGTCAGGTAGTTCTTCACGCCCGGCGGCACCAGCGAAGCAAGCGGCGGCAGCACCTCCAACTCGGCGTCATCGTCCTCCCGAATAAAGGCTCGGCTCATGCCCAGACCGTAGCAGAATTTGCGCGCTTCTCAACTGAGTTCAGTCCGGCTGGCCATCATTCGGCCAGCGGACCGGCGCCCGGCCCGACGGCACGATTGCCTTTGACCGTGCCTCCCGCCGCCCCTTACGTGGAGACTGATTTTCCAGTCCCTTTTACCATCATGTCCGCGACTCCCACTATCATCTACACCAAGACCGACGAGGCCCCGGCGCTCGCCACCTATTCCCTCCTGCCGATCGTCCAGGCTTTCACCAAGCACACGGGCATCGCGGTGGAGACCCGGGACATTTCCCTCGCCGGCCGCATCCTCGCCGCGTTTCCCGAGGCCCTCACCCCGGCCCAGCGCGGCTCCGATGACCTGGCCGAGCTTGGCGCCCTGACGCTCCAGCCCGCGGCCAACATCATCAAGCTGCCCAACATCAGCGCCTCCGTCCCCCAGTTGGTCGAGGCCATCACGGAACTCCAGACCCAGGGCTTCCCCGTTCCGAATTTTCCCGCCGAGCCCAAGACCCCCGCCGAGCAGGACATCCGCGCCCGCTACGACCGGATCAAGGGCAGCGCCGTCAACCCGGTCCTCCGCGAGGGCAATTCCGACCGCCGCGCCCCCAAGGCCGTCAAGGACTACGCGCGCCAGCACCCGCACTCCATGGGCGCCTGGAAGCCGGACTCGAAGACCGCCGTCGCCACCATGGGGAAGGACGACTTCTTCACCAACGAGCGCTCGGTCACCGTGCCGGCCGCGACCACCGTGCGCATCGAGTTCGTGCCGGCACCGGCTCCCGCCGGCGCCTCGGCCGAGGCTGTCGCCCTCGCCGCCCGCACCGTCGTCCTCAAGGAAAAGACCCCGCTCCAGGCCGGCGAGATCCTCGACGCCACCTTCATGAGCAAGAAGGCCCTCGGCGCCTTTTTCGCCCAGCAGATGGCCAAGGCCAAGAAGGAAGGCGTCCTCTTCTCCCTCCACCTCAAGGCCACGATGATGAAGGTCTCCGACCCCATCATGTTCGGCCTCGCCGTCCGCGTCTTCTTCGCGGCCCTCTTCAACAAGCACGCGGCCGCCTTCGCCACGCTCGGCGTCGACCTGAACAACGGCTTCAACGACCTCCTCGAGAAGATCAAGCAGCTCCCCGCCGACCAGCAGGCTGCGATCCAGGCCGACCTCGCCGCCGTCTACGCCGCCCGCCCGGCCGTGGCCATGGTCAACTCCGACCAGGGCATCACCAACCTCCACGTCCCGAGCGACGTGATCGTCGACGCCTCCATGCCCGCCATGATCCGGGTGGGCGGCAAGATGTACGACACGGCGGGCAAGCTGCAGGACACCCTCTGCGTGATTCCCGACAGCTGCTACGCCGGTGTCTACCAGACCACGGTGGACTTCTGCAAAAAACACGGCGCCTTCGACCCGAAGACGATGGGCTCGGTCCCCAACGTCGGCCTCATGGCGCAGGCCGCCGAGGAATACGGCTCGCACAACAAGACCTTCCAAGTCCCGGGCAATGGGACCGTCCGCGTCGTCGACGCCTCCGGCCAGGTGCTGCTCGAGCACGCCGTCGAGGCCGGCGACATCTGGCGCGCCTGCCAGGCCAAGGACGCCGCCGTGCAGGACTGGGTGAAGCTGGCCGTCAACCGCGCCCGCCTCAGCCAGACCCCTGCCGTCTTCTGGCTGGATGAAAAGCGCGCCCACGACGCCCAGATCATCGCCAAGGTGAAGGCCGGGCTCGCCCGGCTCGACACCACCGGCCTCGACCTGCGCATCCTCGCCCCCGCCGCCGCCACCCAGTTCACCCTCGAGCGCCTCCGCGCCGGCCAGGACACCATCTCCGTCACGGGCAACGTGCTGCGCGACTACCTGACCGACCTGTTCCCGATCCTCGAGGTCGGCACCAGCGCGAAGATGCTCTCCATCGTGCCCCTGATGAACGGCGGCGGCCTCTTCGAGACCGGCGCCGGCGGCTCCGCCCCGAAGCATGTCGAGCAGTTCCTGCAGGAAAACTACCTGCGCTGGGACAGTCTCGGCGAGTTCTTCGCGCTGGCCGCGTCGCTCGAGCACCTGAGCCAGACCTTCCAGCACGCGAAGGCCAAGGTCCTCGCCGAGACCCTCGACACGGCCACCGGCAAGTTCCTCGAGCACGACCGTTCGCCGGGCCGCAAGCTCGGCACGATCGACAACCGCGGCAGTCATTTCTACCTCGCCCTCTACTGGGCCCAGGCCCTCGCGGCCCAGACGAAGGACGCCGATCTGCAGGCGCGCTTCAGCCCGCTCGCTACGCAGCTCGGCGCGAACGAGGCGAAGATCGTCCAGGAACTCGCCGCCGTCCAGGGGCGGCCGGTCAGTGTCGGCGGGTACTATCATCCGGATGACGCGCTCGCCGCGGCTGCCCTGCGCCCGAGCCTGACCCTCAACACCATCCTCGCGACGCTCTAGGCGGTGCCCGCGCGACGCCGCCCGCCCGGTCGCCGGCCGTCCCGCCATGCCTGACTCCGCCCCCACCCCGCCCGGTGATGCCCCGCCCGGGCCGCACGTGCGGCGGGTGCGTTATGCCGGCAAGCATCCCCGGCGCTTCGCGGACAAATACAAGGAGCTCCAGCCGGAGCGCTACGCCGCCGACGTGGCCAAGGTGCTGGCGTCGGGCAAGACGCCGGCCGGCACGCACCGGCCCATCCTGGTGGCGGAGATCCTCGGGGTGCTGGCGCTCCGGCCGGGCGAGCTCGCGGTCGACTGCACGCTCGGTTTCGGCGGGCACGCCCAGGCCATGCTGGCGCGCCTCGCCCCGGATGGCCGGCTGATCGGGCTGGATGTCGACCCGGTCGAGCACCCCAAGACCACCGCCCGCCTGCGCGCGGCCGGCTGGGGCGAGGCGGCCTTCACCGCGGTCCGCTCCAACTTCGCCGCCCTGCCCGCCGTGCTGGCGTCCCTCGGTCTCGACGGGGCGGACGCGATCCTCGCCGATCTCGGGGTCTCCTCCATGCAACTCGACGATCCCGCGCGCGGCTTCACCTTCAAGACCGAC